>Ga0209700_102163_pt1 | contig 40316 bp, 19 predicted proteins | sample SiratroredBW_FD_187528 | JGI IMG/M metagenome (GOLD analysis project Ga0209700, IMG submission 187528) | Root nodule microbial communities of legume samples collected from California, USA - Siratro red BW (SPAdes) (version 2) | ecosystem: Host-associated > Plants > Roots > Nodule | place: USA...
ATATATATATATATATATAAGAATAAGAATATATATATATATATATATATATATATATATATATATATATATATATATATATATTATATAAACTAATTTATTTTCTTTTTCGATCTTAAATTAATTAAAATACAAATGAATATGTAAAGGCCCATTCTATTATGGCACCTCTCTTTTCTCTCTTCACTCCCATAAACTCGTCAAAATATAAAATCCATTTCAAAACTCATTTTTAAAATTAAGAAAAAGAAAAAAAGGAGAAGTGCGAAGAACAAAATGGAATAGAATGTACCTTTAGTTTACTGTTTTTCTGAAAGTATTTTCATAGAAACATTGTTTACCAGCAAAATGCAAATATGTTTTTGTGTTGTATCAAGGGATTTGACGAGATTCATGTGCTACACGATACAAAGACATATTTTCATATGTTTAATTTTTTTATAAAAAATTATTACAACAAAAATACTTTTCACTGCGTGATCAATTCTAAATATAAATTACTTTTCAAAATAATGATGACATAGATTATCTTTTTAATTGAAATTAAACCAATTACAGTATAATTTATCATTTTTAACAGTGGTCAAATTAAGTATGATACAAATTATCGTTTTCAAACCATATAAATGTTTTTTCTAGAGTGAAGTCATCCCTTTAATATAATTGAAACACATTTCTGATAAAATTCAAATAAAAAAAAAGGAGATAATCTTAGAAAAAAGCATGGAGTGAAAATAGCAAAGCCCTAAAGACCCATGAGGCCGAAGGAGAGAACAGCGTACCGTTAAATGAATCCCTTACATTTCTAGCTTTTAGTTCAATGTTCCCTTACTATTTGTCATAAAGTCTTCGTTGAACTAAAAATAATAATGTGGAAATATTTAAATTAAAAACGGGTATTTTGATTTATAAGGTTTTTTATTAAAAAATTTATAAATGTTGGTCTTTGAAAATTTCGTCTGTTTTTATATAAGTCTTTTTTGTATCATAAATAAAGAAAGTTGCTATCTATATATCAAATATCTAATATGTATAAAGATGATTTTTTAATGTTCAATTATATGAAAATTTTAATTAAAAATCTATCAAGCAGCGCATTCATCTTCACCATTTAAATATTTATTCAAACAAAAAATTTATAGATAAAAAAATTTTCATCAGTAGAATAACAATTTTATCATTCATGTGTTGTTTAAGAGTAAGGAGAAAAAAAAAATGTACAATAAGATAAAGTAGTAGAGAAAAAATAAATAAAAAATTACCCTAAACCCATATTATTAAAAAAAATTGCTTTTTCCACTTAAATACAATTTTAGTTCTTTTAGAAAATACAATTCTTTTAGAAAATAATAACATTTTAATATAAAATTATATATACTCAAGTAATTTTTATGTAATAGTCAATTTATAAATATATACACACACACACATATATTATATATTACATTTTTAAAATTAATAAAGCTATTATATTTATTAAATAAAATATATAATCAAAGAATAAGAATTAAGAGATAAATTATTTGATTGGTAGGTGTTAAAATATATAACATTTACTAAACTATATGACGTATTTCTAAATGTTGCGACTAATATACTATACATCATTAAATTATTTCTCTCTCTCTCTCTCTCTCTCTCTCTCTCTATATATATATATATATATATATATATATATATATATATAAAGTAAAACATACCACAAAAAAATTAGCAAATTTTTACAATCCAATTTAATATTTTCAATCATATAAAAATTAAAATTTAATGACATTATATTATTCCTTAATGCATGGCTTTGCAAATTAATTTTTTTGTCCCAATTTTATTAATTTATATAAAACAAGTAACATAATATATTTGACATATGGAATACTATATCACATAAATTACAAATATAATATTCATGGTTGTAGTTTTCATTTGATTATTTGTTATGAATAAAATTTAAATTACAGTATTATATTCATAAAATAAAACTATAATGAATAAATAATAATTAAATTAATTTTAAATTTTTTATTAAGTACTATATTTACTAGATATAACATATAGTCAAAATAAAATAAAATGGCCAGTTGATATTTGATACATTTATTAGACGTAATACATTTATCAAACGTAACGATTATTTATTAAAAATGAATGAGATAATATGAAACTGAAATTAACTATATAATCTACCTTAGTATCTGTGGTGAAGACAACAATAGCTTAGTATCAATTTGTCAATGATCTTTAATTAAAAAATTGGCAAGAGTTGAATGTAACACTCTTTATGCAACCAGTTGAATATATGCGATGAATGACACATTAGTGCTATTATTAATCACTTCACTTATTTTTCTAATACTTTACCACATCTATTAACACCACTCAAATATTTTTCACCATATCCATACCCAAAAAAAGGGGTTATATATTTTTCTTCGACATCACGAAAACTTGCTAGATTATCCATTTCAAGCATTAGTTAGTGTGATTAGTGGGTCTAAAATTGAAAAGATGAGCATACAAAATTCAATATTTGAAGCCACAGGAACCAAAGAAGGAATACATTACTATATTACATAATACAAAAGAATTCCTTAAAAGAAATTTATCAGGAAAAGGTTTTCTGTCAACTTCGACCCTTCTTTTTGTCAATATTGTTTAGATTAGTTTTTAGACAAACATAATATTTAAAATAGACTGATTAAATTAATTTTTAACTATAAATAAAAGGAACCGACACTTTGTTTAGTGTAAATATAGTGGTATTATTATAATGCTAGGTCTAAAATATTTTGTTTGTATTCTTAACGTTTCCTTCTTTCTTTTTCCCATAATAAGAGAGAGGTCCCAAGCCAAATGTCTATTGCTTTATATTCAACCACCTAATTGCAATTAAATTTCAGTTGAAATGTCAACAAATATGTTGACATCTTAACAAGGAAAGAAACTACAACTTAAATACTTAATTTGGCTTATTGAGATAATATTCCTTTGGTGCAATAACATATATTACCCCATTGAACAACTTGTACAAAAAATTACAAGGTCAAACAAGTTTAGCTCACCAACCAAATTGTTCCTACTCACTCCATATTCACTATTCATCCTGTTTTGTCACTTTTTCATTGGCCATCAATGACCTAAACTATGATAAAAAAAATTAACCCACCCCTACCCCACATCAAGGATATCATAATTCCATAGCCTTCCCCTCTCATCCAATTAGTTTGGCATTTTAATTTGACATGAATCATTGGTTGTGTGTGATATGCATGTGATTTGACGTTAAATTGTTGGTTTAGATTTATAGATATATCATATTGCTAAGGGGTCCCTTTCCTCTAATAATTTTGATGAAAGTGAAACCATTTCTATAGATCTTACTATTATTATTCACATCCATATTTTTGTTTTTGTTATTATTAATATTATGGTATAGCTTACAAGCTACGTATTGCACACTTATTATACAATGTGAAAAAGTAGCAAAAGTCGAAAATTGGGGTGATGGTCCTACTTTAAGTGGTATGTTTCAAATTACTAGCTTATAACAATCTTCATGGTATGCATGTTACGGCAACTTGGATTAAAATTTATGCTCCTTGTTTATCAAGTAATAGATTTTACTTTATATTTTCCACTCATGTCATAAATTGCTCTAGGAAATTTTTAATGACGCTTTAATTACAAGAATAATGGTAGGGCCAACATCGAGTGTTCCATAATTCACTTGGTCATCATTTCTATTATATTTGTAGGACTAGGAAAAGGGTTGTGGCCAAAATGATAATATACCAAATAATGTGCAATTTAAGCAATCTAGAAAGAGAAGAAGCTGTTGTCATCATCAAGACAAAAACAAAAGACCTGTCATACCAAATTCCACTTTGGCTTATTGATAAATGCTAATAAATTAAATCTTGACACCAAGGGAAAGGTGCTATGCTTATGCCCTCTTAAACTAGGTAATCTGGTGGGATTTGAAGAACACAAAGCAAAAACAAGAATGTGTCCAAAGCCTCTGGTAAAAACAAAGTTCAAACACTTCCACCTTATGTTAGTTTGTTCTTGTTGGCCTATCTATTTATGCAAAACACCAACCCTTAAACTCTCTAACCTACCATTTCCAATAGAAAAGGCAAAACTCATTTAAGAAAAGCTAGGACAGAAAAAGAAACACCACCTGGCTCTAACACTTTTGATGAGTAATATAGAGTCCATATTGGTGAGAACTGAGAAGCCACCCTACTCATCTCCCATTCCCTCTCCCTCTAGTGGCAAGCTTCCAAAACAACAACTCCAAATGGAAGTTTCATGCAAGATTCTCAGAAGATCAACTCACAGTTTTCTCCTGAACTATCATTACTTCACCTCAACAGCAGCTTTTCTAGCTTTTCCTTTCTCAGCTTCCATACTCCTCTCCCAAGCCTTAGTCCCCTCCCCTTCATCTCTCTTGCCTCAAATCTACAGCCGCCTAAGGATTCTCTTTGATGCTGCTGGCTTCCCTTCCTCTTCACAATTGTTCAGCATTCTCAACCTGAAGGTTTCTCAAACGATCACTTCTTCAATCTTCACCCTTCCTTTCACCCTCACGTTTCTCCTCGTTGCAAAAGCATTCATAATCCAGACTCTCAATCAGAAGAAACCAACTTTCCAGCCCTCCTTCAATTCAGTACTATCCCTTTACAAGCCTCTCCTCCATACCTACTTCTGCAACTGTTTCTTGATTCTCTCAGCCAATGCAACTAGTTTTGGTCTCATGTTTTTGGCATTCAGCTTCATTGAAAGATTTGTCTACTCTTCCCCCAGTAGCCTCATCCTCTTCATGTCAGTAGCTGGGGCAGTTCTCTTTTCTGTGATTCTTGCCAATGCTCTTGTCGTATGCAACATGGCACTGGCTCTATCTGGCATGGAGGGACATGGTGGATACTTTGCAATTCTGAAAGCTTGCCTTCTCTTAAGGGGAAGGACATCAATGGCTTTGTTCCTGGCTCTTCCTGTCAATGTGGCATTGGCAGCCATTGAGGCCTTGTTCCAATTCCGGGTTGTAAGGCCCTATCATATTGCTGGAATAGCAGGGCCTTGTGTGGCTTTGGAGGGGATTTTCATTGCTTACCTCTACTCAATCTTCATCATCCTTGACACAATTGTGAGCTGCGTATTCTACAAAAGCCTTAAAACAGGATCGTGGATCCATCAGGAGGATAAATATTTGTTCAGGATTGAATTCCCAGATGAGGACCAGTATGGTTACATGAACACCAAGGAAATACCTTAAGTAGCACATTGTCGCAAATTATTAATTTGGTTAAGGTTTTTCTTCGCATTTCATGAAGGAGAAGGAGCAACCAGTTATTATAAACGAGTATAGAAGGAATTTACAATTCATTGATGTTGCTTGAAGGAAATCAAGCAACTTTGAAGACATAAAGATTTTCAATTGAGCGACCTCAGCTCAACTATGTGCAAAGCCAAAGAAGCTACATTTGATATAAATGTAATGCAATTATGTTATATTCTCATACTGTCTTTTGTTTTAATCTCTTTTACATTGTAGATTAGCAACTAGCAATCTTTTACAGTGTGAATAATACAAATGCTTCCCTTTAATTGCCTTCTATGTGTGCAACTGTCTCTAGTCTTCTAGTGTTTATTCATCAAATAAAAAATCAACAATGATTTCTCGGACCTTTGTACACCAGTACTAGCCTCAGCCTCTTAGCAGCAGTACCATCCTTTCAACAAACATAATTCAGCAATTGTACTTAGACAAACTAGCATCAGGGCGGTTCTAATGACGTGACACAAGGTATGATAAATACAACTGCTGAGGTGCACCTCCAGACAGTACCATTAACAGTTATATTTTATCTGTTTTTCATATCAATCCAATATTGCAAATTTCATGAACTCCTGGAAGAACTGAATGTGACAAACATTTCACACAATGCGTAGTGTATTTCACATGAAAAATGAAACTAGCATTTCTAACTGGCCTGCTCCTCTCATGTTTTACAAGCATTCTTTCTATAATCTTAGGATGCACAATTGTATAATTTCATAATCTTGGTCTGGTCCACGATTCCTATCATGTGATGAATCACCTATAAATTTGAATCTTATCATACATGCATGGATGGAAGAGAGAGATTCCATATAACAGCTCAAATGATTCATTATTCTTAATTTTTTTTTTCAATTTGCTTATACCATTTCTAGACTAGGAAATTGAATTTTTTCCAAGGATAAGAACTTTGAAATATTTTATAAGCACTAATATTAAATAAAAAACAATTGGAAGTGCATTAATAAACTCGCATTATTATGTAAATGCATTTTTATTTTTACTAATATAAAGATTTCAAACTGTCATATCCTCATTTCATATACTCTATTTGATATTTTATTATTCTATTTTGTTCTTTGAAAAAAGATTAATTAATATACATGTTAAGAGTTGATCAAAGATAAAAAAAAAAAAATTACTCTTTTTTTGTGGTATTGATTAATAGACATATATCATCAGTATACTAATAATTTGTAATTAAATGCCAATATAAATTGTTACAGCATATAATATTTAATTTTAAAATAAAGGTTTCACATTCATGACTTTGATTTAGTTTTGCAGACTTAAAATCGTTTTCCACTTGAAGATAATTACAAGGAGCATTACATATAATTTACACAACATATTGCAAGCTATTTTCACTTGGTCAAAATCTTTTCATTCAATATGATTCATGATTCACAATTAAAAAATTAGCCTCGTGATTCACAATTAAAAATAATATTGGCTACAATACAAGGGACCTGATTTCTATTTTCTCTTAACCTGACAGCTATACAACATTTTGTGGAGGGTACCTATCAAAATCTCTATGAAAAAGGGAGCTAATTTCTATGTTACAGGAGAAAGAATTGAATCCTAAGAGAAAGGGATAGTGCTTTATACAAGGTGTCATGGTCCTACGGTTGGGGTTGGACTATGGTGCTTCGCAAATCCGAAAGGCATCTGCTGTGGAGCCAAAAAAAATGCCAAGAGAATGATGCAAGCCAATGCCAGTTCTACTGCCATAATATAAGACATGCCCTGCTACAAAACTTCTTCTTGAACCAACATAAAAGGGACTGGATCCATCACATTTACAGTATACACTGGACGCAAGCAATCACAGCAAGCATCCATTCTGCATCTAAATCAGGGAATTTCCAGGGTATTCTCACAAAAATGATCAGTTGGCCACATAAATCCCTTTCAGCAGCATGCCATCAAAGAATCAACTCTCCTAAGCCTGTTGTGTGTTCAATTCCACAGGATGCAGGCATTCATTATTCCAAGCCAATATACCAGCTTGAAAGGCTAATTGCCACATCATCATCATCATCATCATGGTGGAAAGGGAAGCTTCTTTGCTGATCTTGGAAGCATTCTCCTTACTCGGGTACATTCCTGCTCTTTGGCAAGAGTGTGATGTTTGATGCAAAGGAGCAGAAAACCCGTCGTCAACTATCTTTTGCACCCTTCTTTGTCAAGTTAACGCCCTTAGCCTTTTCCATTTCAGCCTCTTTCTCAGCTTTCTTCTTATCTAACTCTGCTTGTTTGATATTTTCTTCATGTGCTTTCCGAAACAACCTTATAAAATTTAGCAGGGTTGTGGTAACTGCAATTGTTAAACCAGCACCAATTACAAGTTAGCTTGAGCATAAAAGAAAAGGCGAGAAAGCACTGCCACTCTTTCCAAACATAACAGAAACACATATGGATGATGAAACTTCATTCCATTTAGATTTTCCCTCTATTTAACTAGTCATTTTCTGTAGAAGTGCTTACACATGGATCCAAGGAGGAAAGGAATTTCTATTAATTCAGCAACTCATTACCATACCTACCACTTTAAAGAAGGATTTGAAATAGTTCGGCGCATATTCATTAGAAACTCTTAGAATTTGGGTTTAGAAGTCAACCTTACAAAATCTATTTCAAATTGATGTAGAATATCAGAACACTTCCTCACACCAAAACAATGAACATCTAGAGTGTTGACAAATGCAGTTGATTCAATAACAACTCCCCATCACACCTAGAAATAGACATCTAGAGTATAAGGTGACACAATAATAGATCTTGGATAGACTCTAATACTATCTTAGAACTTGGATTTAAACTTCATCCCACAAACTAGTTCATAAGGTTGCTATCCAAGTTAAACAAGGACAACATTGGTCATAATAAATAAATACAACACAAATAGACAAGAAAAACATTTCTAAAACATCCTAGTTTCTAAAGAATACATACCTGTCTCAACCACAAATGCAACAGGTCATGAATACTTTCACAAGAAACATTACAGGTTAAGAATATTCTATAATCTCAAGTAAAAAAAGGTGTATTTGGAAGAGCTTATTTACTTCTTATTTGGATTTATTTTATGATATAAGAATTTGTATACATATTTGGGAGAGCTTATGATATATCATAAATTGTTTTACATATCAATAAGATCTTTAGAATAGCTGAAAATTCTTGCAACTTATTTGGAAACAGTTTAAACCTATTTTCTATTCTACAACATTCTTACATGATATAGACAATTTTAATAAGCACTAAATCAAGTTGTTTACCAAACACACCCTAAGTAACCAGTGGAAGAGACCAATGCCTTCGTATCATACCAAGTACCAACACCATAAACATGTCAGTCATCAATTTACCTTGCTCAAAAGGGCAACGAGCAGGATCCTCACCAAAATATAGCGCCAGTGCATCAGCATTTCTACCCTGTCCAAAGGCAAATTATACAATCTTTATATTTCTTCATATTGGTACATAATGTACAAGGAGTATGGTTAAGCATATTACCACTACAGAATATAGGTTTGTTAGAGATGCTACCTCTGACTCAGCCCCACCAATAAATTCTTTCAATTTCTGAACAGAACATTAAAAAAAAGTCAAAGGTACTGAATGTAAAGCAGATAATAAGCCATACAAAGTAGAATTATATTCATGAATGTAAATATGAAGGAAAATGTGGCCACTGGTAAAAATATTAAAGATCTACTTACTTTCAGCTTGACACAAATGTTTATTCAAGACTAAAGCAACACGTGGAAATTTATAATTTGCTCATCATAACAAGGGTCTAATAGAATTAAGAAGAATCTGATAAGTAGCAATCGAGCAAAAAGTTCGGACACAGAACAAAGTTAAAATAGGTAGAGAAAAACACTTGGAATTGATGAGAGATATAATTCATCGTGTAAATAGGAAAGTTGAAGTAAACAATTGCCTAAGTCAAAGCACATTGTCTATGTAAACTATATTTCAAGTTCAGACACCAAAGCTTATCTTTCTCTCCCCATATCAGAAATAGTAACTTGTTTCAAATAGCCATGAGCAGAAACTATCCAAACTAGTTCAGGGAATGGGACACCCCGAAACATATGATCAAAAAGTTCTAACTGAATAAAATAAATAGCATATGAGCACCTAACAACTGCAACCCAAAACTTGGAAGGACACAGAACTGTTTTGGCACCAAGTCACTACAGCTGCGTTTCTTTTCAAATGCAAGTTTGGAATTTTGAGCTTCTTCTGGCTTTCTGTAGTTCAGTTCTAACACCAGGTGGTACCCCTATAATATTCTCCTCCAAAAAACTCTCATAATAATTTTAACATTTGTAATTTGCATTAACTATTTCTTAAATTCTTGATGTGATCCCTTTCATTCAATTAAATCTGGAAGGTGAAGAAAAAGTTCATATACTCAAGCTCAATTCAATAAATAACCCTAGCACTTTAGAAAGATAAAATGCAACAATAACCATCAACTGCAAAAAATTGACCGTTGAGATTATAGTTAAATTTAGATTTTACTATGTATGCATTTGGTTTTATCATAATATCGACCATTGATTTTCTAATAAATTATAGTAAGTGCATCTTATTCTCTAAAGCACCTCTCCTCACTTTAGAGGAATATAATATAACCTAGTAAGGCTAACACCCTCGATATTTAAGGCAAAGTCAGTTTCCCACTTTTAGCCATTTCCCTTACAAATTAAAGGAAAAAAACATTTGTAAGCTTCTGAAGACTGTTGTTTCAATCCACAATAAATCCCGTACAAGTTCTATCAGAGGTATTCTAGAACAAGCGGACAATAAGCTCTTTGGGACCTCAAAGCAACAAGATCACCTCTTACATAAAGAGGAAAGACATTCTAAACTGTCAGCACAAAAATTGTAAGGCATAATTTACGATTAAATGTACATTTATATCACATGCTAGAAATCAATGGTTGTGATAATTAATCTAACAAAGTCACATAGAATGAAGAAAACAAGATGAGAAAAAATATGCAAGAGTCTGCAAATCTTCACATCTAACATGAACAACCCGCCCAATCTTAAACTTTAATAATTGCAAGAACAACCAGTACTTTGAATTCATTTTAAAAATAGAACTTTTCCCTTTTATTATTATAATTATCATCCTGATATGATGAAGAATCAAGAGACTGACATAAAAATTCTTAACACCTCATGGAAAACTTCGGAAACAGGTCCGTCATTTGCGGATGCAGCAAATTCTTGTTTAACTTTTTCTATTCCCTTGATGATTGCCTGCATCTCTTCTGCTAATGACTTCAATTGTATCTGAAAGAAGTGGTGCACCCAGTCAATACACATTGTAATATTATTACCCAAAAAACAGGTAGTTAAATCGTTCCATCTCAACAGCTTTTTCTTTCATCTAAAAATGTAAATATCACTTTAACTTTGATTCATGAGTAAATGAGGGGTGTAATCACCTACTTTTACAGCATCAAACACATAGCAGCTTATAAGCCTTGTACACATTAAGAAATGAAAGCATCATATGCGGTGTAAAGAAAAGGGATTTTGCAGGAACTTGATTCAACATGTGTGCTACTAGGTGATATTCACTTGATTGTGAATATAGGTAATTGCATATTTGCAGGACCCAAAATAGGAAAGCTGCTTTGGCCATTTCCCTCAATTGCCAAAATAAAGTATACCATTAAACCAATGCTTATTTTTAATATTTGTATCATAGTAGACAATAGCAAATAGTGGTGCGGAATGACCATTATTCTGCTTTCTTTTTACTTTTGGTATGCCTTATATATATATAGATACACACACATATATATATATATGTATATATATGTGTATATGTATATATATGTGTATATATATATATATGTATATGTATATATATACACACGCACGCACCGTGCACATACATACACACACAGTTTTTGGATTTTTGCATACATACACAGTTTATATTATAAACAATATATTTATTTTGCATTAAAATGTTATTCTTTATTACTTGTTATATATATTTCTTATTATGTTGTTTAGAAACTTTTTTAATACTATTATTATTTAATTTATATTATATATTACGTTTTATTTAGTTTTCATCACTCTAACTATGTAATCATTATATCACATATTCTGCTTTATTAGGCTAATAATTATCATTAGTTTATTATATTATATATTAGTGTTAAAATCATTTTTATACTTTACAATAAATTTTTTTATTATTATTCTTTAGTTTCATTATATCATTATTATTACTATTCACTTTATTATATTATGTTATTTTTACATATAAAACAAAGAAAAAAATTTGTTGGACTCAAAATGGGGCCCAACAATTCAAAACAGACGAGATGTAAAAAATAAACACTAAAACCCTAGTTTTGACCCAACCTTTCGACAGCTTATGAAATATCTATGCTTCAATTTGCCTCATGTATCTGTGATCGATATGTATCTGATACTGATACTCTATGATACTGCACCGATACATAATGATATGAAGAATCAAAACCTATGAAGCAACAATACTTTTATCTGTTTCACATATCTAGTTAGCGATACTTTTTCATACATCAGTGGTATGTGTTGGTGAAGTGTCCAAGCTTTTAAAGCATTTATATCCATAAAACTACAAGAAACATATAAATGTGTAATCTAGAAACATATCTCTTCTTAAACCAAAGAGGGAAATTGTTCTTGACAAACAATTTTCAAAAGTTATAAGATTAATAGTGGTACTCCTATATGTATGTAAATAATAGAAAGTAATTTATGATAACACCTTATATTTTTTTATTTCGGCAATGTCTAATGTGGTTTTAATTTAGATTTGCACAATTGCAGTTATATATTTATTATGTTTTATAAACTTTTATACATTTTTAAATATGAATCTTGCATGCATTGTATCCTGTTATTTTTAGAATAACTGTATCGCTGTATCTGATACACATCATAACCGATACGTGTATGCTATCCCTGCATCATAGTCAATTGGTATTAGCTAGGGTTGGCCCAGTGGCAGGTTGCAAGATTGTACAATGAACGTTGCAGTGTCAAGCTCAATGACAACAAATGTCACAAAGCCATGCCTAGCGGCATAGAAGGTCACATACACTAGAGACAATCTTGTTCAAGCCGAATAGTCTGGGTGGACCAATCATACACTAGTTGATGTTGGGTCTTTCAAGGGGGATACATTGGAGAGATTCGGTATCAATGAGATGTGAGCAACCTATATAAGAGATTATGACATCACTTCATACCAAAACCTTAAGACAATGAATTTGCGGATCTTCTTTCTTATTTATTGTTTAACTTTCTCATTTTTACTCAATATGACTCGCATTTGGATTCCTGACAATTTCCCCCTGAATTGAGTCCCTTTCACGTTTGCACACTCCCCCTTGATTGAGACCTTTACTTGTGTTGTTTATTTTAATAGAACGTACTAGCTTGAACACCTATCAGAAAGACTTTCAATATAAGGAATCCACAAACTTACAATTCTTCACTCATTATCTGATTTGGATATTAAGACGAACCATCGACTCCAATATTACTGGAGGGTCTTTCGAGAAGGGATTCATGGGATAAATTTGTTATCAATAAACCGTGACGAATCCATATAAGAGATTATGACATCACCTCTTACTCAAAATCTTAAGACAATGGGTTTGTGGATATTCTTCTTCATATATTCTTCAACTTTCTAAATTCTAATTAATGTGATACTCAAACTCACTTAGATTCCTAACAGTTGAATCACATGCTCAATGGTTTCTTTTACACACACACACAAAGAGACCAAAATAAGCTTGCACGGGAGGCAATCCTACTCAAGCTAAATAGGATCACTATGGACAATAAAGTCGTCCCTCAGAGTACTCAAAACTCAAAATCATTAATTAAACTAAAAAAGATCAATCCAATTGATCCACACAGTGAATGGTCAAAAGGGAATATTGTGTTGATAAATTTTCAGTATATTCATTCAAAACTTGGAACCAAATGAAAATTTTGTCAAAGTTGAGGAACATTACTTGCATTTTAGTTCTAAATGGTAACTTGCATTGTGGTACTAAATGGACACATACTACATGCGATCCTCAATTAGGGATGGTAAAATGGCCTAACCCACCAAAAAAGGGTTCAATTGAGTTGGGGTTGAGTTAGGCTTATAACCCACTTTCATAACATGGTATCAAAGCCATTGGCCCCTTTTGTCCAATGCTAGCAGTTCCCAGCGTGAGGCATGTTGAAGATCCCACATTGACTAGAGATATAACCAAATTTTGTATATAAATTTATGCAAATCTCATCTTACAAACTAATTTTGTAGGATTAAGTTAGACTTAAAATCCACTTTCTAGTAAACACATTTTGAAAATGGATTCAAAATCTCAACCTAAACTTAGGTTGTTTGGGTTGATTCACCATATTTAAGAAACAAACATAAAGAAAAACAGCGTTATAAAAGGATGACACAACCCATCCAAATATATATCTTAATAACCATTAATCAGTCCATTAAAACAACTATTTTTTGAAACATCAAATGCATATACCATTCATTACTAATAACCCTAAAAAGTGAATACTGGAAATGTTTATATTTTAGTTCAGAAAGACCAACAAATTCACAATTGTAAATCTTGGATAAATACAATATTAAAAGAAGAAATAGTTGACACAACCCAACCCAGCCCACTTAGAAAATGGGTTTGGTAGGACCCATTCCAAAATTGGGCTGAAAATTCTAACCCAATTTATTTAACAGGTTAAACAAGTTAACCTAATGGGTTGAACCCTTTTTGTCAGCCTACCCTAAGTACATTTTCACTTTCACGATAAATTACATTATACTAAGTCCCGACTTTATTTAACACAGTTTTTGTGTAAAGTCCCACGTGACAGTTTTAGCTAGGATTGAAAAGGACCTTAGACTATGTCAAAAGAAATGAGCTTTTGTCTCCAATGGTGATTCAAGGAGGTAAATTGTTTCTTTTAGTCACTTCCCAACTCAGCAGCATCTAAAACCAAGTCTCTTGGTCTTAGCTATAAAAACTAGAAGAAAAGTGCTCACTTTTACAAATAATGGGTAAAACTGAAATTGAATCAACAAATCAGGAAAGTAATGCAAGACCTTTCTTGTTCATGAAGAACCAAAAAATAAACATCACCTTAGTGGAAATTTCCAGGCTAACAAGGTCTAGGTGGAAATCAAGGAGTTTGGGTGACTTATCCGCTAGGACCTACAGCCAAATAGGGGAGGAAGAAAAGGTTAGCAACAAAATAAAATCTTCATTTGTGGCAATTGACACTTATACCTTGCAGAGATAATGCATTAGTGTCATTTTACTGTTAGAAGCACGAGTGTCGGTGAGCTTTAAAAGGCTATCTAACTTGAATCCAACTGCAGATCCTGCAAAAAAATGAAATCATTTTATATTAAGGCTTATCCATAAACTGGACATTCTACACTAGGTAACATATAACAGAATCGTATAAAACTTTGACTGCTAACAAATAGATTTTGACACCATCTGTATAGTACATCCAGCAACAAATAATGAGAATAAAATTGCCACAAGTATAAAAAACTTACAGACTTACCCCTTGCTGTTCCTTGATTCAATGTATTACCCAAATAAAGAATTTTCTTCATAATCTCCTTCAGTTTAGCAGAATTTCGGACCTGTTACCAAGAAGAAAGTCCACATGGTCAAAGAAATCCAAGCAAAATAGGATTCATCGGTAGGAAATGTAAAGTACCTCTTCACAGGCAGAGTTAACAATGTTTAAACTCTTCTTAAATTCCGTAAGCTGCATAACGAGAAAAGTATGACATCGGGAGGAAAAGGCCAAATTCACTGAACATTCAGAAGTCAAAAAAATATTACAGACATCATCAGACCTGAGCGCCAAACTGAATCTTGAATGAAAATACTCTTAATTTTGATTCCACCCTTGGCACCTTCATCAACTCCAAAAAAAACTGAAACATCACAAAATATATTATATACATAATATATAATAGGAACTTCAATGGAAAAAAATCCAAAAGAATTTATTTACTTCCCAAAAATCACTTTTTCTTCCACAAGAAACAAGCAGCATCAACCAACTGTCAATCATTATATAAATGAATTTTGAATTTATATACAGACTTTTTAATAAACCAAATTGCTTACCGACATTTTCTTCTTTTTTTGTGCGTGGACCATTGATTATGATTATCATGTCTCTTTATTTAAATATTGATTTAATTCCATTTATTTTATTTCTTTATCTTCCGAAATCATGATGAGATTTTTGTATCAGAATCTGAGTTCATGTCCTTCACAATAATATTTTTTAGTAGGATAATTGTTACTTGCAATTTATTGATTAGGGATCTTTTATCTTTTATTTTATTAATTAGAACAACTATTAAATATGATAAAGGAATTAGGGATATCTTTATTTTCTATTTTATCAATTAGGATAATTGTTAGATTTGACATAATCCTATTAATTAAAGATATCTTTGTAACCTTTTCAAAGGGCAGACTTGAGTGTAATATTATCAACAAGAAATAATTTTCAGAAGAAACTAGGGTTAGTTTAGGACAAGCTTTGTGAAGGACAAGTTTGTGTTCCCCTTTAACAAAAAGGTTGCAAGAAAGAGTCTCCCATGACCCGATACTATGCAAAGGTTCATAACAAACAACTGCCAACCACTAAAGATTCTAGCATTTCATTAAAACCAAAAAACTGGAAAACCCTAGAGCCAAATACTCTAAACTTAACCCACAATAACTTGTCAATGATCTCCGGGGAACCCAATCTCTACCAAAATAAAACAGAACACATATTACTGACTACAAAGAAATGCAAGAACAAATGGGAACCAATTTCAGAACAATGATCAGCTCTTAACACCAAATAAACACTTCTATTTGAATAAGTATGAAAATAGAAGAATAACTGATCTGCTTCACTTCATTTTGCACAATAAAACTTGATTGTTTAAACCCATAGAAAGATCTTTGTAGTTTGCTCAACAATCCGAACTCCTCTGAGTAACAAATATGGGAGGTTGCTTTGTGTAAACTTCTTCAAGTTCTTTATGTAGAAAGACATTTTTTTATATCTATTAGGAAAAACTCAAGTCTCACATCAACTAAAGACAATGTCAAAGTACAAAGTATAAGTGAAGGCAATCCTCACCTTATAGTCAATATTGTACGATTGAGTTGGTACAAAATTAATCTGTAAGATGGTATCAAAGTCTATCTTAGATCCCCTGAAAGGGTCGCTCAACACGTTATCAATGTACCAAGCCCTATAATGTCGGACATTAAGGGGTGTAATGCGAAAAACTCAAGTCTCATATCAACTAAAGATCATGTCAAAATACAAATAGGCGTAAAAACTCAAGTCTTGTTATAAAGGCCAATGATGCATGGAAATCATAGCAAGTAGGGGTGGCCAAAAGGGCAAGCCCGACCCGTTTGACCAGTCCCATCACTACTAGAAGAATTGGCCTACCCTGCTTAGGTGTGGTTGATAGAGCAACCAGCCAAAAATACGAAAGATATTAAAGGGGAAAAGTCCAAATTTCTCATTTCATAAAATTAATCTAAATTGTCAAATTTAGTTTAAGGACCTAAAATATGTTAATAACTTAGTCTACATTTGATTTGAATATTTTTCCTATCAGCATTAAAGGAATTGAGTTGAGCTTATTAAATAAAGTAGCAACAATAACAAACACATATTTTTTTATTTTTTAAGAACATTAACAAGTTAAAAAAATTACATGACAAGAACTCAAAACTTAAACACTTCATAATTTTCATTTAAAAAGAAAAGTCGGCTCAGAATCCGAACTCAATTCACTTTGCCACCCTTAATGGTGAGAAAAACTTAACAAAAGTAATTTTTGCCACTAAAGAAAAGGTATCCACTTAATCAAGTCCATAAATCCAAGTGTAATATTTGGCCATAAAACAAGCTTTGAGAAAATCAATTTCTCCATTTGAGTCAATTTCAATAGCACAGACCCATCAACATCCAAATGGTTTCTTAACAAAAAGAAGTGGAACTAAATCCTAGGTACCACTATACCCTAATATTTGTATTTCACCTATAATGAAGCATTGTCATCCAAGGTGATCAAGTACCTTATAAACTATACAAATATTTCATATATTTCTAACAATACAAAAGAAAAATAAGGAGATGAACGATAATATCTGGGAAATTATAATAGCACGTGGATTGCAAGTGGACTTTATGCCTTTTATAAAAACATAGGCTAGTCAGAATATGCTTCAAGAACGTTTGTAGTAGAGGCGTCTAAACAAGTAAGATATGAATCATCTGGAGATTCAACTTCCTCTATAATTGGTATTGTAGCTTGTTCCCTCAATATTGTATCTCGTTCTCTCCATTGATAGGTGATTAAAGGAGGTTCAGACCAAGAAGAATCTTCATTAGATTCAATAGTAGTGTTAGTTAGTTCCTTTATAGAAGAAAAAGAACACCATAAGTATGGGATTGGTAACACTTCAAGGATAACATCAAACTCAAACAAGTGAATCAGTTGACAAGAACTAGCAGTTATTTGTTGGAGAATAACAACAATATGCTTTTTGTAGCATAGAATTACCTAAGAAACACACATTTGATAGCACAAAGAGAAAACTTGTCTGAACCTGGAAATAAATTATAAACAAGACAAGTACATCCGAAAACCTAAGGATTAACATGAAACATGGGATCTTTAGGAAATAAAATCTAATAAAGAATTTTATTGTTAATGGCAAAATCTGAAAATTGGTTTAGTAAAATTTTGTCAAGATTTCTAGGCCGTCTAACTTCATCAGACCGTCCAGTGTAAGATATGAGTATTCTAGTATCTGTGGTGGATAGTCTCAATAGAGTGTTTAGTCTCTAAGTTTCTATTAATACTAATGACATCTAGAGCAGCTGCCATAGGGATATTTTGAATCAATAGTGGAAAACACTGTTCAAGTCCCTTCTCGACATGTTTAGGAATGTTTCACAAAAGTTAGTTACCGAAGTTATATATAGGAGCATGTAACAATAGTTGGAACAAACTTAGAGTTGTTGTTCAACTGTTACACTATGTAAAGTTAATTGAAACAACTTGTTTCATGTAACAATAGTTGGAACAAACTTAGAGTGGTTGTTCAACTGTTACACTATGTAAAGTTAATTGAAACAACTTGTTTCCTGTACATCCAAATATCAAAAACCAAAAAAAGACACAACCTGTTCCCCATACATCTAAATGGATAATTAATAAAGGAAAAACAACACATCTTTAAACTTTGCTTAGGAACTGACATGACTCAATTCAAAGTTATCTTTACAAGATTCGAAACCATTTGCTTCAATCTTGACGAACTTGGGTGACCTAATAGTTCATAAAGAAGGTTTGGAGAGTTGTAATCCAAGTTATAGAAGTATTTGATTAAAGGTAATAAAAACCACATGATTCATGCCCTACAGCAATTAGTCATCCTAGACCAATTTCTTGCACAGTAAAAGAATCAACATCAAAGGTTACTATGCAATTTAGAGAGCAAGTTGACAAAAAGGGAGATCAAACTAAAGGAACGAGAAAAAAACCCAAGTACCATGTTGACTAGGAAAAAACCCAATTCTAAACTGATACAAAGAGTCCATCCTAAATCTGTTATTTTGCCATCTATCATATTATCCACACAACAAGGCTAACAGTGTTGTCCATGAGGAAGTGTATTGGAAAAAACTCATGTCAGACATTGACTAGAAAGTGCCTAAATAGTCTATACACAGGCCAACTCTCACCCCATGAGCTAAAACCCAAATTTAGTGAAAAGGATAACTAACAATGAACAAAACAGGATTTAAATTTTAGGAGTGAATGAGACATGATTGACACCTTTGGCTCTATCTTTATATCCATATGCAAGAGTAATGCAATGAGGAAATTTCAGAGAAGACATAGAGGAGATAAAGAACAATTATTGGCAACATGGTCAAAGGAACCTGAATCAATTATCCAATGACTTAGATCATTACCTATCCCAAAAATGTAGACTGGAGAATTATGAGCACAAGTGCAAATAAGACCTTTAGTGTGCAAGGCCACTTTCAATTGAACATACTCTTGATAACCTACATCTAACATTGAAGAATTGTATTTCTTTTTTCCTAACATGAACTAGTTTGGTGATCTGTGCTCTTCTTCTATGAGGTTTAACATTAAAGAGCTCAATATTCTCAAGAATCTTGGTATCTCTATTAAGTAGGGTAATGTTCCTTCGATCATTCCTGTTTTTTGGTTATCTCCTCCTCGTCACTGGATGAAGTTTCAATATTGATGGTGTTGCTCATGGTGCTCTTGACAACACAACAAAAAATAGGTGAAGGACTGTAAGAGGATTTGACAACACAACAAAAAGAAAAAGAAATGATTAAAATCTAAAAATCTATGTTAAAGCACTTTTTGAAAAGTTCATCTTTAACCCCAAAAAAATAATTCAAAACATTCAAGAATTGAAAGAGAACTGGTAAAGAAATAGACATCGACCTCCAAATCTCTTACCAGAAATTTAATTGTTTTGTAGTGCTTTAATCTCAAGAGTTAACTATTTATACCAAGAGTCCTGCAATTACTAAATTTTAATAGAATACTCATCAATTATTCTATCCAATCATTCCTCCCACCTCCCTCTCAGATTTTGTTGCAGACAACGATGGCCAAACAAACTGGCTAATACTTGATAGTTTTATTCATTATTATACGTTTAATTTTTCCCTCAACTTAAATTGTGAGAATTTTATCCCATCACCAATATTCTAAAGGAAATTTTACTTTCAAAATAGCTCACTCATCCTTCATGTAAACCTGATGACACCAAGGCATGAGTCAAATACCTAAAAGGCAGCCCACATAATTCTGTTACCCACACTCCCGGTTCATAACCAACATACATATAGTTATGACTGAAATAAATCATTGCACACCTGTTCACACTTCCCCAAAACTTCCTTGTCACCGGTGTATCCCTAAACAACCATAAACAAAAGGAATTAAAATTAGAAATCAAATAAATCAGAGCCAAAGGAACAAAGTAATAGAAGATGACACAAAATAGAAACCTTAGGGCACATTGGGCAGGGTTGCAGGTTTTCAGCTTTTGGTTTAAAAATGCAATTTCAAAACAAAACATGTTTTACAAAAATGGATTTGAAATGCCATTTAACTCAATTCGAAACACTCAAATTCCTTTTCAAAAACCAAAAAATATATTTATGAATTTATTTTTCAGTTTTAGAAAACCACATCTCACTTTCTTTGACTATGGTCCTTCCCATCCTCATAGTCACAGCCACCGGCACTACCTTTATCATCACCATCATTACTATCACCATTGTCTCTACTACTACCACCACTACTGCCTACACTGCCAACGCCACCATGCTACCAATGTCATTACTACTAACATCGTTGTCACCACTTTTACCATCACAGACACCACTACTACCTCTACATGCACCACCATCATGAATGTTGTTACTAATACAACAACCATCACCAATAACGCTACTACTCCCACCACCACCATGTTTATTTTTACTACCACTGCGAGCACCATCGACGCTACCCCCATACAAACATACCTTTAAACTAATTTTAACAAAATCAGGAATTTTTAATCTAATTTATTTTGAAACCAGAAATTAGAAAAAAAATAAATACTAATTTTCAAAACTACAAAATCACCCTAAACTAAAAACTAATTTTTACAACTAAAAATGGTTGTAGTTTTTAGAATCTTCTGAAATTTACAACTAAGAACCACCCTAATCAAACCCTTAATTGTTAAAACAAGATGTAAAGTATGGATAAATTTATTAAACTTCACCTTTAGAAGATCCATCTCCTCTTTGGTAGGACAAAACTTGATAAGATTTTCCACTTGATCAACATCTAAAACTGACTCGTCCAAAGCCAGTACAGCAGCCTGAAATATCCGTTAGAACGTGTTATAAAAGATAATACTTACAACTGACAGATACAGGCTGAGATTTAGAAGTTTGAAAAGTTTGAAGCAGATATGGAGTCCAAACGATTATTTATCTACTATCAGCAGCCTTCGGTACTAATATTCACCATTCCACATATTTTAAGAACCAATCTTAATGAAAACAAAAAAAGGATTATTTTCACCATAGTGTTCCATGCAAAAAAAAAAAAAAAAAGTTCTTTTCATTAAATAACTACTCAAATGATTATAAAAAAAATTCCCACATCAAAGTATCAGCTTACCATCATATCAGGAAGTGGCATCTTAACCTTAGTGAGCATAATTTCAGTATTATTAGCCCTCCTTAGATCAACCTAAAATCAATAATACAAACAAACAATTTATTGATAAGTTGTTAACAAGGAATCAAATAAAAATCAAGTCAATGAGTTTCTAATAAATATTGGCTTTGAGCACTAACAAGCTAAAAACTGCACCAATATCACCTTACAACTCATTAAATTTACAGTATCAGAATACAAATTTATGGAACATGAAGAGAAAGTGAAATGAAAGGACAGTAACAGAACAATATTTTTCATTGATGTAATTTAGTACAGTCAACAATACTAAATTTTAAATGAATCAGCTACCAAGGTGCGAAGTAAAACTACAAATCATGGTGAATATATTTCTAGACGGAGTGACTAAATGAGAACCATCAAATCATCTCTAAGGCTTATATCAAAAATCAAGTTTTGAAATATATATACATATATATATATATATATAGAATAATACCAAGGTGACTCTGTCAGGTTTAGATGAAGCAGACTTGCCCTTTCCTCCAGATTTTCCGCCAGAATCAGCAGGTTTTGGAACATTCAAGGAGAAAAGCTTCTCTAGCTCTGAAACATCAAACTCTGGTGCACTAAGAACATAAAACCAGTCATTACAAAATAAAGGGATATAGATAAGATGGAGAAAATCATACGATTATACATAATTGAAATGTTTCCGACAAACACGTTCAACAGTAGAAAAGACACATTACATTTGTGGTTCTCCGTGTCTTTGTAATTCTTCCCATAAACTTCCTTGTAATGCCCTTGTAACCTTGCTCCAATGTAAAGGCTTCAAAGAGGATCGTCGAGGTGCAGCCCCTGTAGGGCGTGCTAACCCACGTCCCCTCCCTCTTGGATCAGGTCCAGCATTTGCACCTTTTGCACCAAAGGGTGGAGGTGGCGGAGGTCCACCCCCAGGAGGTCTAGGAGCACCAGGAACACCTGGGGGAGGTGGAGGAGGAGGACCTCGACCACCAGGAAGAGGTGGAGGAGGCGGTCCTCTACCACCAGGAGGTGGAGGTGGTGCTCCAAACATTGGGGGAGGTGGAGGAGGTGGTCCTCGACCACCAGGAGGTGGAGGTGGAGGTGGTGCTCCAAACATTGGGGGAGGTGGAGGAGGTGGTCCTCGACCACCAGGAGGTTGTGGTGGAGGCGGTGCTCCATACATTGGAGGAGGTGGAGGAGGTGGTCCTCCACCACCTGGAGGAGGAGGGGGTGGAGGTGGTGTGCCATACATTGGAGGAGGTGGTGGTGGAGGTGGTGCTACATGCATTGGAGGTGGAGGTGGAGGTGGAGGTGGGGCTATACTTGATGGAGGAAGGGGTGGTGGTGGTGGAGGAGGTGGGGCTCCACTTGATGGAGGAAGAGGTGGTGGTGGTGGAGGAGGTGGGGCTCCACTTGATGGAGGAAAAGGTGGTGGTGGGGGAGGAGGTGGGGCTCCACTTGATGGAGGAAGAGGTGGTGGTGGGGGAGGTGTAGCATTGTACATTGGAGGCGGTGGAGGTGGAGGTGGGGGTGGGGCTACACTTGATAGAGGAAGAGGTAGGGAAGGAGGTGTGGGTGGAGGCGGTGGTGGTGATGGTGGAGCTTGACTAAAAGGAGGTGGAGGCGGAGGAGGTGGTGGTGGTGGAGGTCTATTGAAAGGAGGTGGAGAGGGAGGTAGTGAGGCTTTACCAAAAGGGGGGGGAGGTGGTGGCGGAGGTATAGGTGGTGTAGCTGAATATGTACATGAATTAGCTAAAGGTGGTGGAGCGGGAGGTATAGGTGGTGTAGCTGGATATATATGTGAATTAGCTAAGGTTGGTGGAGGGGGAGGGGGAGGGGGAGACAGGGGTCGAGTTTGAGGTGGGGTTGCTAGTGGAGGTGAAGCTTTATGTGATGCAAATGGGGTTGTGGTGGGAGGAGGAGGTGGAGCCGTCTGTGTTGAAGCTGTAGGAAACATGGGAGGAGGGGGAACTGATGGAATTTCATTCTTTGGAAGAGGTGATGCTAATGGTGTCAAAGGAGGAATGGTTGAAACTTCATACCTTGGAGGTGGAGGTGGTGGCGGTGGAGGAGGCTGTGAAGGGACTGCAGTACCCACTTGAGAAACATCCAATGTAACGTCAGTGCTTGCAAATGGGAGAGGGGTTGTAGGAAGTGTTAAAGATACACTAGTCTCTCCAACTCTTGATGAACCCACTGGTTTCCGAGGGGATTGAAAGGGTACTGTGCTCTCTATATTTTGCCCAAAAAAGGGGGGCGGGGGTGGGGGTGGGGGCGGGGGCGGGGGTGGGGAGAAAGGAAGAGCAGTTTCAGGTTGTCTCTTAAATGTTGTTGAAGTTGAAGGTGGCAGCGGTGGCGGTGGAGGTGGTGGTGGTGGCACGAGGGACCCTTTTCCACCCAAAGAAGATGGTGATACTCCAGGAGATGGAGAGCCTTGAGCTGATACATCATCCTTTAATGGTGAGGATTCAAAAACTTGTGAAGAGACTCTACCGTGAGCTGGAGGGGGAGGGGGAGGGGGAGGTGGTGGGGGAGGCTGTGGCAGTTGCTCTGAGCTCTGCTGTTGTGCTGGAGTATCTGACTGAAAAGATGTCTCTTTAATTGATGACAATGGTGATGGTAGATCTTTTTCATCTATTTCTGCTGCTATATAGCCAGAAGATTTTGAAGGGGCCACCTTCCGGCTTTTTAGGTCGTTTGTCCTGTCAATAGAAGCTACAACCGAAGAAACAACAGGAGCAGATAAAGATCTTGTTTTGGCATCTTCCATTTTCTCCTTTGTGGAAGACAAATTTGTCAGTGCAGCTGGTGCACTATTATTCCTTGATGGTGGATAATAGACATGCATTGAATTTGTATAAGAACCCTTGTTAGAAGGAATCCATCTAGTTACTGCATTTGGCTTAGCTTGTTTTGCCTGAAAACCATGGCTTTCTTGCTGCTTAATCTTTTGCTTTGCCGAAACTGTATCTCCAACTGGCTTCGAGTTGGATGGAGGTTGTTTCTTGGCAGTAGATGAAAGTAGCTTACCAGATTTTTGTTCAGTCAAATCAGGCATCTGGTGCCCAGCCTTGGAGTCTAGCTCCTTTTCTGTTGCCTCCTTAACTTCATCATATTCATTTTCAATGACTGCAAATTCTTGTTCCACATGCATGGTAACTTCCTTTGTTTCCAGAGGAGGTTTCATCGCATCAGAAATAACTGCAGTGGAAGTTGACTTAATTTCTCCATCATCGACAGCAATGTCCTTCACTGCATGAGGATCTGAATCTATGCTCCCATCAAATTTATAGTGTGCATCATCAATAGAGATGTCTTTCACAGTATTAATACCAGGATCCATCTTGTCAACCTGCTTGGCGATCCTGTCATCTGGCGGACAATCCTCAAAAGTATGAGGATCAGACTCTTGCCTCCAGACCTTCTTATGAGTTTCATCGTCCACTGCATTTTCAGGGAAAGCGTGAGATTCATACTCTGTCTTACCTTCTTGTGCATCAATTACACTGCTGAAGATTTCTTCTACTTCATAGAACTCATCAGGTGAAGCACTTTCTGTCTCAGCACTCTCAGTCTCATTTGCATCTTCACTCACCGCGACTGTGGTTAGATCAGGTATAACAGCATCAGCGTCCAAAAAAAGCACCTGATACAGATATGAGTATGTGTTCAACTCCTACCGCTCCAGAAAATGGCCTTTGTGGAAGAATAACAATAACTTACCTCTGCTTTGAAGTCCTTGGGGAATAGGTCCTTTGCCTCCCACAAAACATCAATTTCATCACGGTTCAGCATCAAAATATTTGACCGCACAAATGCAGTATGAAACATAACTCTAAACATCAATTCCTCACGAACAAAATCATCACTTAAATGTATGCACTCAAGAACCACATCCCCTTGAACACGACATCGCAAGTCAATTTTCACGAGCATACACTCTGCCTGTGATTAAAATTTAATAAGAGGACGCTCTATCTAATCAATTCACAATTCAGTATCAATAGTGGAAATTTATATGGCACCTGTAGGTAGTGGCGAACATGTTTTTTGGATTGTGAAGTTGAAAAAAGAAGCTTTGAACTTCTAGTGGCAGAAATTGAAGGTTCTTGACCATAAACACGTACAACAGGTCTGCAACCTTTTCCTTCGTCAAATATTGGAAGGACTCTAAGAATCAGACAATCCAAATATAAGGGTGTTTCCGATGGTGGCCACTCAGCACCCAAATTTCTCCTGGAAATATACTGAAGATATCTTAAATGGGAAGGCTGCGGATTCAATGGAGACAATATGTGTAGTAGTTCTCTTGGAGCTTGCTTGTACACCATTTCAAGAGTCTTCTGCTCCCCACTGTACTGTTTCCGGTACAACAGAAGACCTGCTAGCATAAATGCAAGCACAGGCCAACCTCCCCTTTCACAATGCATCAAAAGCACATTCTGTTGCCCCTCCAGAGACAACCAGCTTTCACTTGATCGAAGGAAGTGATGGATCATCTCTAAAGGCAGAACAGGACAACCCTCATACTGCCGAGGGTACTCCATAACTGTCATGTCATATTGAGAAAATATGTCTGAGATTTGGCTGCGTCTCTCCCCTTCTCTGAAGTTGAATACCATGAAAGAAGCATCTGGAAAGTGATCCTGTAGCTGAGCCACAATCCCCCCCATATAAACTCTATATTCATCTTCTTCCAAGACATCCGGGGAGAAGCAACAATCAAAAACTGCAAATATAGGTATGGAATAGTCAGATACTACCAACTCGGTAACTAGGGTATTTATTTACAACTTTAAAAGTCATGTTTTCATTTCAATAAGAAGTTAGAAAAACCAAATGCAATAAGCAACGAGGAAAGAATTTCTTAACGGAGGACACTGTTTCATTTTGCCAGTTTACATCTTTGCAACAAGAACAAAAAGGAACTGTTGCAAGCCATAAAAAAACGTCTTAAAGGACAACGCTCAATAGTCTCAGTTTAAAGAATCTTCCAGAGCTCATCAAATAGCAACCTAATTGATAACTGACCACCATGAATCACATACTGCTTTATTTTTTTCCTTCTCCAGAGTGATTAGTGTCCTACAAGAAAGCAAGAAAGGAAACTACAAAGCCCAAGGCAAAAAAAAGAAGGTCCACCTTGTTATAGCTCATAACCAAAGGCATTGTTCTGAAATGACATTAATTAAATTTTACTAAATTAACTTATAAACATTAAAAGGAGTCCTAAAAGCTATGAAATATGCTACCCCTTAACTTGAAGAGTTGAAAAAGTAACGGATGAAATGCTTCCGGTGCATTCATGAGCTGAATTATGCAGAGAAAACAGAACAATCAAGGAAGAAACACAATATGGAGAAAGTAAAAACGAGAGGGAAAGTAAAAACGAGGGAAATGGGGAGAAAGCAAACCATAAACTCTCTCGGAAATCTCCAGAAGCCGATCCGGCGGCTTCCGGTAGAAGAACCTTCTGAACAGCGCCATCTGATGGCGCTGTTTCTACCCCGATCGGATCCAAACCGGTAATTGGGTTGGTCCACCACCAAGATCGAAACTTTTTGCGCCCAACAATTGAAGCCGCAGATCTTGCAAATACCCAATTCGATCAGAGGCCAATAGAACTCGGAAATGCTCAATTCAGAGGGATAAGAGAGCAAAAGCAAAGGTGGGTGACGTGATCCAATGGAAAGCTGAATTGAAGAATAACAATAGTCAAAGAATTGAATTCCAAAATGAAAATAATAAATTGAAAAAGAAAATGAATTGAAGGAGAAAGAGGGGTATAAGAAAAATTGAAGTGAAGTAGAAGTGGAATGCAAAAAAGGTAATAAACCTTTATTTTGTTTCCTCTTTCTTTCCCTTTTTTTGGTAAAGCGAGGCAAGAAAATGGGATTAGAATGTGAATGGGGAAAGGGGTAACGGAGAAGAGGGAAAGGGAAGAAGGAAGCGTAGTGGACTGAAAAGGAGAATATGAACACTGGTTGGAAGTTAGACCCGTCTCTCTTTCTCTTTCTCTTTCTCCTTCTCTCTCTGTGCCTGTCTGTGTTCTGTTGTGTTATGTTCTGTCTCTCTGCAACTGCATACAGACAACATATTTTTGGGCAAGCTGGGTTGATGGCACCCTTGTCTACGTGGTTCATGACGTGGCACATACATTCCACGTCTCACTCCAACATCTTTAACTCCAACAACACATCCAAAATCTAACACTTAACTTTTTAACAGTTTCTTAATACAATGTTTAACCTATTATTATTTCATTACATATTTTTATTAACTTTTTTCTGTTAACAATTATGTTAGATTTCACATTTGGCATGATTTCTGATTAATTAATATTATAAAAATAAGCAGGAATGGAAAGTTAAACTCTTTAATGTATATACATATAAAATAACCTTTAAGAAATTAAATAAATTTTGTATATATTAATTGGTTTGTATTATTTGAATTAGAGAAATGTATTAAATGTGTATTATACCACTTCCAATAATATAGTTTTACAGATCAGAATGAATCTATCTTTATTTTTGCTTGATTAGGAAATTCTTAATTATTTATTTAAATTTAATTTATTCGTATTTGAGATATAATGATTTATGAAACAAAATTGGATCATCTAAAAGTATTTATATAATATATCAATTTAAACATTGTGTGTGGTTAATCTCTAGGATTGGAGGAATATAAAACTACAAATAAGATATGCTTCACCATGTATATTAATATTAAGATAAATAATATAAATATAAATTCAATATAATGTTATAAAAACGTTATTGTTTAGGTAAATAATTTTTATTATTGATACATGGTAATTTTAAAAATATATTTTCAAGTAATATAAAATGATTTATCAAATTGGAACAATTCAAAAATAACTCGAAATTCCATACTTTTTATTACATCAATCTATACTTGTTTTAAAATACATTTGATTTATTTTTAGAAGTTAAATTCGTTAAAATATTCATATATACTATAAATTAAAATCTTTAAATTATTAAAAAAAACAATCCTCTCACATTTTCAATTAGATATTCACAAATAGGGATTAGTTAATACCTGCAAATCTATTCGAATTGATTTTGGTTCATTTGGATTAACCTAATTATAGTAGAGTCGAAGATAAGTTCCAAAACTAGTTAACTCAACTTATATTTAATGTAAACAAATATCCCCATTATTTAATTTAGCGAAGGTGTGTATTAATAAACATCATTCTATAACTTTAGATTTTTTTTATTTTTTTTATATTGTCTTTCAACTGAATTTTTAAAATACACCGATTTTGATATATTAAAAAATGAATATATTTTAAAATTTAAAATTGATATATTTTTAAAATACGTAATACCAAATATTTAATAGAAAAATCAAATTTATTGCAATATACTATATTGCCCTGTTTTTGTAAGCAAAACTTGCATTGTAAACATGTATATCTTAAAAAAATTCAATGTCCCTTAAATTAAAAAAAATAAAAATAACACTACTTTTAGCTTTTAAAAAAAGCTCTCACTTCGTTATATTTTTAATAAAATGACATCTATTGTCTTTATATTTTTAATAAAATGTCAGTCTCTATTATTTAATTAACAAGTACGGTAAGAAATTATTAAAAATATACAAATTAAAAATGAAATTTTAAATTATAAAAATTAATTTTTTTCATAAATAAAAATTACATGACTTCGTTATGTATATTTGTATTCAATTTTCCTTCAACTGTCATTCATAATTTTTATTATTTTAAAATAAAAATTTCATTTTTATATTATTAATAAAATAATACTTGCATTTATATTTGTACTTTTTACAAAATATTTATACTTGTTTTAGAGTTGAGGGAAGCTCAAGTCATATTTTATTCCAATTTTAATTTTCTTCTAGAGAAGTTAGGGTAGTGTAACCCATATTCTGTTATAAATTTCAATTAGACCAATTTTAGATTAAAGTTATTGAATATGTAAATGTTTTTGAAAAAAAAATGTTTATGGTATTGTTTTGTGGTGTACTAGCGGGACAATATGATTTTATGTGATGTATATTTCATTAATTAAGTTATCAAATAATTTTATAATTATAAAATTACATATTACATTAGTTACATAGTTACCAAGCAGTATAATAGGATATATTATATAAAATTTAAAGTCATTTATGTCAAATAATACATCGTTTTAAAATTAATGTAATATGTATCTATATATATCGGTTTATTTAATAACTGATCTAATAGGTTAAATTTGACCTCATATTATACGTACCTTTCTACGATGATTTAAATTTTAATTAATATATAAAGGTATCTAAATATAATTTTGAGTAACTTTTATATAATTTTAAATTGTTTGATTAGACATTTAATATGATGGCATCTACATCCAATCGAATCTTTAATTAATGTAAAATGTTAAAAATAATTAAAGTTACAAATCTTTTTCTATTAATGCTACGTGATTACGTTACATGTTATTTTTTATTTAATAAAATTTATGATGATGATTTCTATACTTGTTTATTGATTTTACTTTCTAAATTGAGACTTGTTTAGAGTGTAAATTTAGTTAACAGTGGTGCCTGATATTTTAAATAACTTTATGTTTGAAAATTGTTTTATATGTATATTTTGTTTAATTCATATTTTTAAGTGAGATAGAAATTGAATGTAAAACTCTACATTTTTTCTTTAAGTTTAAATATTGTTTAAGTTCAGATATCGCTTTATTAATATCATGTTTTTCAATGTAATATTCTTACTTTAAAATAATTAAAACATTGATTTAATTTATCTTTATTTTTAGATATAAGAATTCAAAAAAATACTTTAAATCCTATCATTAATGTTATATTTTAAAAGTTTTAAATATATTCAAACTTTAGTGTGTATTTTTTAAACTGAAAAACAAATGAATTAGTTTTAAAGAAAGTGTATAATAGAATAAAATGATGATAATATTTAGAAAGGTCAAAAATATCAACTCAGCAATCTAAAAACAATAAGTTAATAAATATAAATTTTATTAGAATTATTATCCCTTTCCATTTTCTTTGGGTAACAATTTATAAAACCAAATTGTATGTATATAATTATAAAAATCTGTAAAAGAGTAGAGAAAAGAAAGTAATGTATGATAATAATTTATAAAACATTGCTGTCATATAACAACACTTTATAGAGTATAAATAAATGAGTATCTGGTATTTGTGAAGGATAGGGTTGTGAGATGGTGTTCCAAAAGAATGAAACAAAAGATGCAGAAAAGTGTAAAATGGAAGGATTGAGATTGGGATTGGGTGCAAAGATTCATTCTAAACAACAAAAAGGCCAATCAACTTCAACTTTTTATCACCTCCCTTATCACAACAATTATTTTTATTTCAGACAAATCAAATTCCACACCTACCATCATCTTTTCCACAACATAATTTTTAAAATATTCATTTTTGTTACACAGCATGCCACGATTTTTTTTTATAAAAAAAAATTATCTCTCACTGTTTTAATGATGTAATTTTAATATACTTATTAATTTCACATTTAATATTTAACAAAAATGCGATGTAATATTAGAATAACACATCTGCAGAATAGAATTGTGCATTGCAATCACACTATGTTAGCATTATTGTTTTCATTAAATTTAAATTATATGTTAACGGGTGAATCAAAATCAACCTAGTAAAATAGTGGGAGACTAATTATAAATAAATAAAGAGATGAGATTTGCGAGACACGATGACTGAAAACTAAAATGCAATTAGGTTGATAAGATGTAATATGAGGGAAACATGTTGCAAAGTCGCTAAATTTAAAATGTATAATTCGTATAAAGATAAATAGATTATATTCTTATACTATTTTGATCAATCGTTTTTAAAAGGAGATTTAGTTATTTATAATTAAAAATTTGCTTTATTAATACAGATGTTTGATACATTTTTTATAGTGTAAGGATTTATTTTTATGAGTATTAGGTAAGAATATTATGCTTAGTTTAAAGATATTAAATAGAAAATAAATAGATTCATTCTTTATTTGATTTATTTTATTATTATTTTAAATATCTTTAAATCTATTTTAGAAACTTATGTATTTTCTCTTTCTTACCTTTCTATGAGTCTTCCAAGTTAAGAATTTAAGTAAAAGTAAATCTAGATTAGCTAGTGGAAGTTTTGTTTTAGGTAAATTTTCCTTTTATATTTGTAATTTTTCTCTTCTCTTTTTAGGTTTTGTAAGATTTGGATGTAGAGAAAGTGTGATTAAGTATGACAAAAAAAGGTTCATATACGTGAATATTGACAAGAAAAATCAATACTATATATTAAATGGGTATATTTAATAAATATTATAACAAACAATACGAATACCATAATATTTAACTAATAAATACTTACTACCAATTGTTACTGAAATCTGAAATCTATTTGGATATCTAAAAAATTAATCGATAAAAAAAAATATTAATGACAAAAATATAAACCATTGAAAAATTATTTACAAGTTAAATTTATATTTTTACTTATGAAATTAAATTTATTTTTGAAATGATTTTTTAAAATTTATACTTTGTAATGCAACTTATTTAAATTTGTGTTACTAAATTTATATGATCATATAATTGTACTTTAAAACCCATCTGTAATTCAAGTTTATATTTTAAATTATTATTTTTTAAATTTTATTTAAAATTAAAAAATATTTGTGGGTTCATGTGGATATAAAAAAAAAATTGTAGATATTTTTTTATGTGCATACATGTCAAGTAAATAGATAAATTTGTTTACGAGGAGTTAGGAACTAACTTTGTATGTTTTTTTGTTAGTTTAGTGTCCTAAAAATTATTTAAAGGATCCTTGAATTTTCTTTGTTCTTTGTCATCTAGAAGATTTAAACTCTTTAAAGAGTAGGACATTTCAAAGCAAAAGGCACTCAACTGAGAGATGTTCAAAAACATAGTTGGTATTTGAGTGAGGAAGGAACAAAATCAATTATACTTTTTGAAGTTGTCTCACTAGAACACTAATTACTTAAATAAGTAAGTCTTTGTGAAATGCAAGATATTTCAAGTAAAAAAAACTCACCTAAATGACACTTAGATATATAATGATGTTGATATTTAATATGTTGTTAATTATATATGTTGAGGAATATACATATCCATATATGTACTGTTGAAAATTTGAAAATTATTAAACAAACTATTAACCCTTCATGTCTCTTATATGTATGTTGCCTTTAAGGTGTACAATGAAGATATTTGGATTGATATTGACCTACAAAATTATGGTATTAAATACATAACTTATTGAGAAAAAATATATTTTATTTTTAAGTAATGGTCTAATTAAGTATATGTATTAAAACATTGAGAAGATGAATAAAATTTTATATATAATATTATTATAAAGTAAGTACATGAATTACTTTGATATGTATGATAAAGACATTAGTTAACTAGACATCTGCTTAATACAAATATTTTGAAAAACATCAAGTATGATAAGTTGCACTATTTTATTGGAACTTAATCTAAGATTTTTATTTTTTTTGATTGATAATGATTTAGTCATAATTAATGAATATGTGATATTTTTTAAGATTTTATAATGCAATATAGTATAATATAATCATGAAAAAAAATAAGCATAGATTTAAAAGAAGGATAGACTATAAATAATTTTTATTTTTTTAAGTTGAAATTTGTTTTTTTTATGTAATTAAATTACTTTCCTAAATAGTTTATTTTTTCTTAAAATTTTCTATCAAAGTTATAAAACATTTTAATTTTTTTATAAGTTTATATTTTCATTTAATACTTATATAATAAATTTTTGTTGACTTTATATATTAGTAGTGATTTTTTTATTAGTTAACAGTGAAAATTTGAACTCAATGTATAGAGAAGATATTTTATGCATTAACTGTGTAACATCTAATTAAATAATACTATAGGATAAACTTCATTAATGATTATTGTAACATGCAGCTAAAATGTTATATGAGCAATAGTGATTTTTAAACGGACTGACAACGCAAAATTAACTGTGACATTCAATGAGCATAATAGTTCTGATAAAAAATCTCATAATTTTTCTTATACTATTCACCTTCTTTTGAAGTTGAACTATTCCTAGAATAAAAAATTGAAAAACTATAAATATTTAGTTATCCTTGTTGAAGTTTTTACTTTAAAAGTGTATTTAAATTAAACACAAAACTTAATACAGAGAATATTTTAACTCATGACGTAACTATTAACTAAATAATTATCATATGGAAAAGTGTTAATTATTATTATTTTAGTGTGTTACGTTCACTTTTGAGATGGAATTTAGGTTTTGTGGAGATGAGCTAAAAGTGAGGAAGAAGTTGTGTTTTATTTGAGCCGTTGGATTTCGAGAGCACATCTGCATTATTGGCCACACGCTTGATGAGCACACGTGGCTGATCCTGTACGTACCACACGTAAGTTGCTTTGGTGGACCACGCACCATACCAAACATAATGCTACAATTATTTTGGTCGGTTCTGTTGAGGTTACAACAATGAATCTCAATTAATGTTATTTACAGTGTCTCCACACTATTCTTTGGAAGATAAAAGAAAAATAAGAAGAGTTAAAAAACAAATAATAAATAGAAATAAAATATAAATTTAACACGTCTTATTGAAGGAAATTAAAAAAAATGAGTTAAAATACCTAATGTATCATTCATTTTAAAATTAATTATATTCTAAGTCTTCAAACCAAACAACACCAAATTATCGTAACAAGTGGCAACATTTTTTGTTTTCAAATCAATGTGATTATTTTGATCAATACATAATATTATTAATATACAAAGTTAAGAAACATTTTTAATATTACATAGTCTAAACTGGTTGTTTGCGGTTCTTCTTCTTAATATTATTAGGAGAAAGAGAAACATATTTTTGAAAATAAAAATCTCAGAAAAAAAGGTTAAATAGAAATAAATAATGTAAAAGGTTGAAATTGAATACACTGATAAGATATGCTGAATTAGTTGAAAAATAAAAATATCTAAACCATTGTGGAGATTATAGTGTCACTTTTATTAATGGATATAAATTATTATTAATATTGTTGTCAGCAAAGGTGACACTTTATATTTATAATAATAAATTCAAACTCTTTTTTCTTCTGATGGGATAATTTTATATTTATTTTCCTTTAAACTTAATTGTTACGCATGTATAATTTTATGCCATACATGCGTCAATAGGATTAAACAAAGTTCTCATCCATAATAGAGAAAAATATGAAATACTTAATTTGATAAACTAAGTTTCTGTCACTGATTCAATTTCCTTCCACTACGTTTTGGGTTCACAATGAAAAAAAGAAAGAAATAAAAATATTCGTAACATTTGAATGTAATATATTAATAAATATAAATTAATTTTATTAAATTTACTATTTTTTAAATCTATTTTAACATTAACTTATAAATAGAGTATTACTATTATAGAATAATTTATTGTAAAACATAAATAAATAATTTTATATAATAAATTGAAATATTGATTAAATTATTAATTTAATTATTTTATAAAATAAAAGATTTTTTATATTATAATTAATTAGTATAATAATAATTATTAATTGAAATATAACATTTAAATTATTATTATTACCAAAGTTTAAATTAAATAATAAAATTATTATTTATAATAGCCTTAAAAATTATTTTTAATAATTTTAATAAAACATATTTTATATATCAAAAATTAAAATTTTAATAATAATTATTTTGAAAATTTTTTCTTTTGAGTTTTTTTTTTTTAAATATTTTGAAAAACATTATTAATTAAATATTTAATCAATAAAAAATATAAGTTTTTTAATTATTTAATTAATAATAGTTTTATATTTATTATATATATAAACTTGAATTATAACCATAAAATTGTTTACAAAATAAATTTAAATAAATTATTAGTTTAAGAAACACTATTAATTTTGTATAATAATTTGTAATAAAATATACATAATCAATTTTGTATAAAAAGTGAAATATTAATTAAAATACAATTTAATTAATTAATATAAAAAAAATAAATATAGTTTATATTATAATTAATAAATAAATATAAATATTATTATTAATTGAAATATAATTTTTAAACTATTATTGCTATAAATTTTTTTGTTTACATAAGTTAATGAATGTAAAGTATTAATTTAAATATCAAAATTATTATTATAAACACCATAATTTAACATATTCATAAAATTATTGTGAATAGGTTTGTTAAGCTGTATTTATATTTATTAACTTTATATTAACGTAAATTAAAATGTATAATAGTAATAATAATAATAATAATCCTAAAAATGGTTCATTTAAGATTTTAATTTTTTTAATTACTAAATGTAATTTAATAATTAAGAATATAAGTTTATTAATTACTTAATTAATAATACTTTAATAGATATTTTATATAAAAACTTAGATTGGAAGTATAGAATTGTTCAAACGATTTCCCTAACATGAACCCTAACTCATTTTCCCCAAATCTCAAATGCCAAATCCCAAATCGAAAGCTCAATCACTGTCTTAAAGCCCATATATCTCTGACGCAAACCTAATATTGCATGTTGGTGGAAAATTTGGTGGTGCCAGCATAAAACAAAATCTCCCAACCTTGAGTTATATATTTAAAGTTGTTGTCTTGTACTGTAAAATAAATATATATATGCAGTACCTATATTTTTAATCCTTGTCTGAAACTCAACCACAACTTAGTTAATTTAAACCTTAGATGACTATTTCTCCTCCTTGAGATAGAAATGTGCATTAGAACTTCGATGATTAAGACAAATAGTCTTACAATGTTAGTTTAGACCTATTTCTAACCTAGAAAATCTAGCAAGACAGTAATGACCATGTCTGTATTGTTAAATATCCTTTTTTTTTTCTAATATTATTTTGCAAAAAGAAACTTCCAAGTAATGGTAAAAACACTTGTAATCAAAATTTATAAAACATTCCCAAAGCTTCACCTTTGACAGTGGTAGTCCTTGACCTAGGACATGCTAAGACATAAAACTGATGTATGATAATGATAAATATTATAGTAATAAAAGATATTTGAAAGAATGAGTTATCATAGGAGTTGAAGAATTTGTCAAAATACCTTAACAATACAAATATTATCAACATTTATAATAAAAAATTAATTATTTAATTAATGATTGCTCAACATATTTCATCGGCCAAATACATGTATATTGATAGTTTATAATATTTTAAGTTGGGATTTTTGAATCTTTAATTAAGTAGGAATTTGGATACAGAAAATCCAAACAAAATATTTTATAAATACAAATTACCGATAGAAATATTTATCAGTATATTCTAAAATTACCAACAAACCACATCCATCGTTACGCTGAGTAAAGGTATTAAGGACTTATCAACAGAAAAAAATTGTTAATATTATGTTGGTAATACTGTGTACACTTTTTAAATATTTATCGACAAACGTTTTTCCTTCAATAATTTATGATGGATGCGTGTTTGTCACTAGTTTACCTACAATGCTTTTCATTGGAATATCTGTCTCTAATTAGGGACAGACATATATAATCGATTGATAATTATCAATAATGAAATTATCAACAAATTTATTATTACTAGAAACAGGTCAAAAAGCGCTTATTACTGACTGATTGTCCAAAATTTGTAATTTTCTTATAATGCAATTATTTAAGTAAAAAAAAATCATTAAATTTTGTCATTCAATAATCACTCTTATTTTATCAAATAATTAGATGGCATTCGGTATAAAAAAATATTACTAGTATTATTATTATTATTATTATTTATCATATAATTTATTATTAAACTAAAAAGTATTAAAACATACATTTTTCATAAAAGTTCGAGAATTATCTTTTTTACGATAACAAATGGAAAGTGGTGGATTATGAGGGGACATTATCGCCGGGAAACAAGGAGGGCTCATCCTTGTCGTACAGACCAGAGGAGAATCACAATCTTCCACAACTTCAAATTTGATCACAACAACATTTCAAGCCTTTTCTTTCTTCTAATAAATAAAGCACTATTTAAAGTAAGAAAATTATCTGAAAAAACAAAACAAAAATTTATTATCATATAACTTTTAAATTAATTATCATAAAAGTGAATAAATATATCATGACATAGACATCCACATATAGAAACTTTCTACACACTGTTTTTGCTCGTAGAATAATAAAAATTGAAAGTAAATTTTGCAAATGATAATCTCATAGATACCATGGCGAAGTTTGGAATACACAAAGTGGAAAACCAATGCATGTTAATGAAAAGTTGGATGGTAGGACAGGAAAAAGCAAAGAGAAATGGTAGAGGTAAAATGAAGACGTACTCATTTGAATAACCCGAATTAAGTTATGATATGATTGAGTTTTGAAGATAGAAAATAGGTTACACGATTTGCACCATTAGTGATCTATAAGACCCCACTGGTGTAGCCAAAAGAAATCAAGATTCTTTAACTTTTTTACACTACAAAATTAATGAAGGGTTTGGATAGTGCATGATTGAATTGCATCTCAGACAGGAAAAAGGAGGCACCAATCGCTGCGTGATAGAACATCTTCAATATATTTTCACAAAGTCTTAAACTATGACATAATGGGGTTAAATTGTTTAATTTGGAGATGAGAGTTAGTTTCTAAAGGAAACAACTCAATATTAACCTTTTTCTACTTATTTTAATGGTTTCTCATTATTTAAATCATTATGGTTTAATCTTTTAAGAATCTTCAATATCACCAGAGACAACGCCTCCAATGATTACCTAGTTTCTGGTCTATTATCTACCCTGCAAACAAAAGCTCTTGGTATTTGTCTGGATTGAAAGGTCAACTATACTTAGAACATAGATGTACGTAACTGTGGATGGTATAGTGTGGTCTACATGTTTTCAGTCACGTAAATATCTTCTAAATCAAATATAGCACTATGAAAAGCACAGGCAAGATTGGTTGATAGTGGCGACAAATTTTTTGGTATATGAAATTTGAAAATACATGACATTTATATACTAAACTCAATTCTCATTCTTCATTTGTGAGAATATTTTTTAAGATTGTTTTCAAGTTTTTGATTTATTATAATAATAAATCTAATTAAAAAGAAATGTCATATAATATTTGTGTAGCCAATTTTAATTATATTTTCAATTTCTTATTATACAAATTACCTCACTTAGTAGCCTACACTATATTTCTTATACCTTGATACTATTAGTCGTATTTTTATTCACATTATTGATATTTATTCAAGGTTTTTATCAAAGATTTATGATATACCATATAAAATTTATTATATTTTTTTGTTCCAGTTTACCTCATCTATTGGATTTGTGATATTTATTTTCTAATATATCTTATCCATTGATTTGAAGATTTTAATATACACATTTATATATATATATATATATATATATATATATATATATATATATATTAGAAAATAAATGTCATATGTGAAGTCATTATGTTCGTGTATCTGCTTCTATCTTTCGAGAATGAGCATCACGAAATGGTCGTCCCCAATCCATGGTAGGTTGTTTTTCTACTGGGTTGGACGAGACTCAGCAACTTTGTTCGATACGTTGGATTTAGGCTTGCAGTTCTACTCAGATTGATTGTATTCTGGTTCTAATTGAGTATTGTTAGTTACTCATAGAAAGCTTGCAACTCGATACGATTGTGACTTCTTATGAGTTATAAGTCTTTGTTAAATTTGACCTGCATGTTAACTATCATGTTTTGAGGTACTCCTCATTTTGTTTGAAGACTCTTCATATGTGTTTTTAGAGCATTGACAATTGGAAGATCCATCTTATGGTTTGATGATATAGAAAAAGTTTTAACCATAATTCATGGTGAGTATCAAATGTTCTTACCAAAAAATAGCATTGCCTTTTTTGCAAACTAAACTTGAAAGATCACTTTCAGAAAATTCTTTAACACTTAAATTAATAAAACACAAAATATATGCCTATTGAAGTGAGTAAGAAGATTGAGTGACTACTCTTTGTAAAATTAATCTATATTTATAACTTTTTTTACTTAGACTAAAATATTTAAAACATTATTAAAATAAAAAGATATATAATTAGTTATTAAATACTTGTAATACAATCAATTATAATCAGTTATTATATATATATATATATATATTCAAGTTTTTGAAATAACAAATAAATAAATATTTCGATTTGTGATATGTATTCAATAATAAACATACCTCTAAATATGTTGTAGTCTTTGACAAGTACTGCAGAAAATATTTACTAAAATCTGGTGACGGACGATAGGGTACGTTGCCTAAATTGAGCATATTTCTCCAACATAATCTCCGGGGAAATGTTTTTGAATGGTGAATTGACTTTTTTAAACCTACTTTGCTTTTTCCTTTTTTAATGGAAACCTACATTGGTTCAAAAATATATTTAAAAACCTTCTTTTATGGAAGCTCATGCACCACAATTGTGATATTATGAATCTACCTCTACTTTTTTTTTTTTTGTCATTTCAGTTTCACTGT
>Ga0209700_102164_pt1 | contig 40316 bp, 18 predicted proteins | sample SiratroredBW_FD_187528 | JGI IMG/M metagenome (GOLD analysis project Ga0209700, IMG submission 187528) | Root nodule microbial communities of legume samples collected from California, USA - Siratro red BW (SPAdes) (version 2) | ecosystem: Host-associated > Plants > Roots > Nodule | place: USA...
TTTTTTTTGGTTTAGGAAAGTTGTGATGAATACATAGATCAACAAAAGACATTGAATGAGAAGGTTACCAGAGATTAAAAAAGCATTAAAGGAATTGTTTACTCTCTCTATTTAGTATTTTATGAACTCATAAATTGTATGAATTGTTTATTTTATTTCTATTCTATGATTTTAAATTGTAAGTGTAACTTGAAATTGTAATTAGGTTTGAATTGGAAAGTACTGAATTACTATCGAGACTAAAAAAAATATTAGTTAAACCGTGTAGCAAAGGAAACACAGTCAAATATGAGAAGATAAAGCGGCAATTACTTCATTTACCCCATTTCTGAACCTGCACCTTCACCGCTGCCACAACCACCTATCACCGCTGAACCATTATTGTTGCTGAAGAAGAAGAGAAGGAAATGGTGCATATCATTTCATGTGTTCCAGAACACATCTTTGCAAAACGCCAGAAAGTACGTAAGTTTTGGAAAGTTTGTTCTGAAAATCAATGTAAATTTTGGAAAGTTTGTTCTCAGAATCATATTCTGAAAGTAGTTATACTGAAATCGCTCAAATCAGCATTATTTCATCTATTTATTTTTATAGCGTGATTCATTATTTAAAATATTGATGATAATTGAATGTAATTTGAAAAATAAAAAGTAATAAATAGGCAGCAATCTGAATAAAAAAAATTAAAATCATCCAATATATAAACAAATAACCTTTTAAAAATTAAAATTGTTTATTTTTAGTATAAACATTTTCTTTTATTGTTACGTTCACGATATAAAGCAAAAAATAACAATAAGAAAATGTTTACATATTTATAAAAAATTAATATTTTTTATTATTAAAAATTTGTTTATTTATATGCTCAATCTTTTTCATATTTTTTATTCACATTACTGACGTGCTTGTTATTTTTTATTTTCTAAATTATATTCAACTATCATTGATATTTTAAGTAATGAACCACCCTACAATTAAAATATATATATATATATATATATATACATATATATATATATATATATAGTTTAAATATATCCATTAATTTAAAATTAAAAATCATTATATTAGTTTTTCAAAATAACTATTTTTAAATAAAAAAAAAGTGTACATTAAAAGAACTAAGAAAAGTTTTAAAAAATTAAAATTAAAATTTGTATGCACCATTTCATTCAAAAAAGTAACTTTAAAAATATATAAAACCCAAAATAGTACCTATACATTTGATTTTAAAAATCTATATTAAACTTAAAAAATAAATATTAATAATAATAATAATGCTTTAAAGCAAATTTTCAACAAATCTTCCAAAAACAACCTTTTCATAATGAATTGTACTCCCTTTACCAGCGTATTTATTTTTATTTTTTAAATTTATCCATTTAAATAATAATAATGTAAGATTACACCAACTTGTTTAAAAAAAAAAACTGTAACCGTCTTTTTTATCTTTTTTTTATTTCATGTTTTCTCTTTTCTTTTCTTATAACTATTCATAATTTTTTTATTAGTATACTCATTATATTTTTATATTTGTCCTGTATTCTTATTTTCTTGATTTCGTGATTAAAAGTTTAATATAAGATGAAATTTTCTCTTACTATTAGCTAATATGAGATTCAATTCATTAATCATGATTTTAGGGTGATGATAAACTAATTGATTAACTTTTATTCTCTATACAATTCTTCCAAGTTCATAAATTCTCTTGTGAAATAGACATTCATCATTTATTAATTTAAATTTACATTTTTATATAAAATTTATTTTTTCTGTTAAAAAACAAAAAAAAACACCTATTTATTGTGATTGAAATTTAAAGTTATAAATAAATTGTTACAATATAGTCGGAATAAAAAAATTCAAATAATTTATAATGAAAATAACTTTGTTTGCAACATCATTGTATCTAAATTATTATGTGCATACTAAGTAATTAAAAGTCAATCGTAATAGTTTAAAATTAATTCGATTCGTTAAGAAAATGTAATAAAATTAAATTTGAATATTTATATATAAAAAACATTAAAATCGTAAATTTAGAAGGGGAAAACAAATGTTATTTTCATATTTGTTTTTAACTATTAATAGTTAAAATAAAAACTAAGTTTCCCCATAAATAAGATCAACCAAATCTTAAACTCTTCATTACGACAAGATTCTTTATTCTTTATTTAAGAAGACAAGAATATTTTATACATTTTAAAAAATTTGCCCGTCGTAATGAGAACCTAGAAAGCTCAAATCAACCAGACATTATTCTCCCATAATTACTAAATGGATTTGTTATTGATTATTTTACCAAATAATTAAGAACTTAAAAGTTTAAAAAACATTTGAAGATACCCCATAAAAATAAAGTTCCCTCTGTTAAGTAAATATAACACGCAACATTTAGAAACATTCTTAACAAAAATAAATATTGCCCGATAATCCAGACAAAGGTTTGCAGGTAAACTAACAAAATAAAAATAGGTGGATAGATCATGTTTTCGAATGTAACATGTTCGCAATAAAACTAATCTCGAGCAAAAATTGTCTTGCAACAACGATCATACGAAGGGACTACAAACTTTGGACTTACAAAAAGATCATCACTTTTTGTCTTCCTTCTCTGCTTCTGCTGCCTTCTTCAGTCTTGCACCATAATGACGTTTGTTGGTGCGTTCAAGTCTTAGCTTGTAATAAGCTTTGAATGCCTTCATGTCATCTGTGACCTTCACAAGTTCAACAGCAGGTTTCTCCCTCGAAATAGGCAGATATGAACCCTGAACTTGAGTTGCATTTGCAAGTTCCTCAGGAGTAGAATCGCCAGCCTACAAAAGATTAACAGAGAGGGAAGGGTTTCTTTTAGATCTTCGGCAGAAATGATGGCATCAGACATTCAGAAAATGCCCACACAATCGAAACAGATAAATCAACATTTGTATTACCTTGACCTTGCGTGCCCGTCTTGGGAAGACAACTAATTTGGCCTTGTATGTTTTCAGCCTCTGCACATTTGATTGCAGACTTTCCAATGAACGGTTCTTGCGGCGATGATCAACAGAAATTCCGATTGTTGGAGCAAGCTTTTTGGGAATACCAGCAGCCTATGACATGATATAGAAAAACACCTAATATCAAAGAGCTATACTAAAAATGTAGAATCCTTGCTTCTCTACACGCTTACATTTTATAAATAAATGCTTAAAATTACTTTTGGATAATTTTATCTTCTATCAACTTCAAGCTAATAAAGGAAAATATGAAATAAAATAAAAAAACAAAGAATAAGCATATTCCAAAAGTTTTATCAATGAAATAACTCAAAGAAATTGTGTTGTTCAGTATAACAAATAAAATGAGTAACAAATTTAAATTTCAAGTAAAATATTAATTACAACCACCGAATCTTAACCAAAGATAGGAGATAAAAGATTAACCTTCAGCTCTTCAAGAGAAAATCCTCTGCCAGATCTAACTTTCATATTGTATTTCAAAGTTTGACCATGCACTATAGGTCTAAGAGGTCCTGCAGTGGGTCTGGGGAAAATCTTCACAGCTTTCTTCTGACGAGCTGAACAATGCAGTCAACTTGTTAGAAAATTAAAGCAACCAACAATTATTCAAGCTAGCAAGGAGTTTCAAAAAGAGGAACAAAATATGCCAATTACCCAACCGTCTTCTTTGCTTCCTCGCTGGTTGATTGAACCATGTCTTCACATAGTTTTGCCAATGCTTGCGGAAGTGCCCGCTGGGGATGACATTGTTATGCTTAACCATGGCTTACCTTACATATAGAAGTCAACCACAACAATAAATGAGTCTGTTTAACTATAAGGTAACCAGAATAGATGAATCACAAACCACAAACACTGTACAAATTAAGCTATAATCAATAAGAAATGTAGTATAAACAAAAAATTTAGAAATCCTGAGAAAATAAAAAGAAATTCATCTACAATAGACCTTCAGCCTTAAAGAAGTTAAGGCTAGAACAACATTTTTCATTGAGAGTAAGATTAGCCGCACGACTCAGGAGGCTAATCTCACACAACGTATATATAACTTAGTACAATCATAATCACACACAGCAGAAGAAAAGAAAAACATTTTCAGAATCATAGTTGTAAAAAGCAATAACAGTTCAAGAATATAAATCAAACACCAAAACCGAGAGATCTCAAACATCAGAAACTAGGATAGCTCTAAATTCAATCCTAAATACTACACGAATCCAATCCATAAAAGACTAAACAAAAACAGGAGAACGTATAATTTTCAGAAGCAAACAATGGTTCGGGAACGTAACAGCGAAATGAAGCTCAAACGAGAGAAATGCAATCGGTGTAAAAGTTACCTGAGGCTAGGTCACGCACAGGAACTGCAACTGCCGAAAAATGACGGAGACGGAGGCAGAACTAGGGTTTGTGATTGTTTTTAAAGTAGTCTATGACTCACAAAACCTATTCTATTTAGGTTTTATTACTTTTTGGGCCTCTTTTATGGGTCAATCAAGATTGGGCTGCACCCCATAAATTGACCTGCTCTCTATATATATATATATATATATATATTTTTTTTTTTAAATTCTAAAAAAAATTATTAACATATTATTTCAAATCTATGAAAAAGGTGTTTTCTGAAATATATTTTTCAGAAAAAAAAAATTAATCCTAAATTTTAGAATTTAGGATTTAAGGTTTAAAGTAATTCTAAATTTTATATTTTAGAAAGTATTTTTTAGAATATTTTTTTTTTGAAATGTAAAATTTGCCTTTTACAAAATATTTATTAAAAAAATTATTCTAAAAAATACTTTCTGGAAGTGAAATTTATATTTCAAAAAAAAAATCAGAAATAGATTCTGAGATTCTAAATCCAGAAGTCATTAAATTATAAATACGGAAGGGCATTTTAACCATTTCCTTCAATGATATTGGTGCAGATAAAAAAATATGGTGCAGAAAGCAATTGCCTAAGTTTTATTACACTTTATATCTCTTAAATGGGCTTTCAGCTGATACTGGATTAGAACGGCTTCTTTCTGCACCTTCACGCCTTCTTCCACCACCTCCATCGATCTTGAATTTTATAAATGACCATTTTAAAAAGATTATATTACCCTCTAATAAGAATGGAGGTGTATGAATAGTATGGTGCTACATTTTTTTCGTGATAGTATGACGGTGGTAGTACTTGTAACGGTGGAACTGTGAAAGGTTGGTCGTGGTGGCGGAGGAAGCTTTTGGTCGAAGGTAGCTTTAGGTAGAGTGAGTTTTATTTTGTATTTTAGATTTTGTAATCCTAAAAATCATTAGATTATAGAAATTGAAAGTATCTTTTTTATTGTCACTAATCTTTTGAATTGAGCTAATAAGAAAGTTAAAATTAAACTTTCGTATTAGACTGTTACAAAATAAGTTTTGTCTTAAAAAAATCTATTCTTGAATTTAAATTTTCATTCCACAATATTTTAATATGAAACTCAACTTTCAAATTAAGCTTTTGAATTTTTTAATCCAAAAGTTATTTTTATATCTAGAACAACCTCCAACAGTCCACGACACACACCATCACCTTTTTTTCTTTTGTTTTCGAGTAACACAATATGAATATAATAACTTCACGTGCTCTTCATCGGACAACGACGGCAGTTCTTAACGAGATGGAAGAGAGTGCATCTAATAGAGGTGTGAGGTAAAATGAAGATATGGAGATGTTACATGAGGGTAATTTTGACATTATATACTTTATTCAAAGTTAGTTTTGAAAATTTTAAAATCTATGGAGGCAAAAAAGAAGTCACGGAGGTGTAGGAAGAAACTGTCCTGGATTAGGAGTGAGAGTGATATCTATAGCCATTCAACTTCCGTGGAGACAATAATTGAGAAAATTCCTGATTTTGTTGAGAAAATTCCTGATTTTGTTTTGGATGTAATATTTATGTCTTTAAAATGTTGTCCAATTATTTATTAGAGTTTTAAACCATCCTAACATTTCACTCTCAAAAAATAATAGTTTTAACTAAGTAATGAAATTAAAATAAAATAAGAATAATATTTTTAAGTTGACATCTTTGAAGTAATTTAAAATGTTATCTTAAAATTATTAATATATATTTCTATTTTATCAAAGTTATAATGATAAGTTAATAAATTTTAATTATATTAATAAAAACATAAAAAAAATAAGTATAGGTAAATAAAATATTAAATATAAGATCAATAAATACTTAAATTCAATCATTACCTTTTCATTTTATAATATATACATGTTAAATAAGTATTATATTTCAATTGAAAATATATTTAATTATATTTTACAACGATAATGTAATATTTTTATATAGGGGGATCGAGTTGCGCATAAAGTTTTAAAAATTGTGAAATATTGTTTAATTTATAATAATCATACATTTTTATGATAAAGTTTAACCTAACTTAACTATTATAATCATATTCTCTATTTAATTTTTCTGACACTTTACCTTATTTCAGAACATTTCCTTTTTAGCTTATTTCAATTACATTATAGTGTTATTATAAATTATAATTAAACAAAGAGAATAAGAAAAAAAAAGATAAATTAACACACTTCAGTGAATTTTTTTATAAACAAAAGCAACCGAGCTTCATTTTTAAAAAAATATTATGAATCTCATCAAGTATTAAACTTTATTTTAACAATAAATATTTTTCTAATAATTTATATTAATGATATTATTAAAAAAGTTGGCTTATACAAATTATTGAGACTTTCAGAAGTATCCTCTTCATCTATATCTAATTGAATGCAGGAGTTTCCCGTATTTAAAATATTAGCCTTTCATTTTTTAAATAAAACTTTTATTTTTATTAAATAATTACTTGATTACTACGTGATTTGCTACGTTCGTGCTTTAATATTTACTATTTATAATTCAGCACTCGACTCCTGTTTAGTATTTACATTAATCACATAAATCAATAATTACATGTATTAATTTTTTAACCTTTTACAAATACAATAAAATTAAGAAAATTAAAAAATAATACTTAAATATCTTTATCTTTTATTTTAGAAATACGTATTTATGATATTATTAATCCTTATTTTAATTAACAATTATCTATATTTTATTTTTAAACTGTATTACACACCTTTAAAGATTGAGATGCTGATGCAAAGGACTACTATTTCTCAGCAAATAATTACTTATTCATTCAAAGGTTTAAAAATGTACATTTTAAATAAATGAGAGTTGTTGATATAAAATACTATTATTTCTTACATATATTTTGAATTGCTAGCGTATTTTGAATTGCAGGATGTAAAAGCGTCTTCGTGGTGTTATCTACATTAGTAGATGGTTTTGTTTATGTTTCGATGAAAAAAAAAATACATAATCTATGTATAACCACTTAAATCAAATAAATAATATGAATTTTTTATTTAGGTTAGTAACATATAATTTAAAATGTAAATATATTAAATTAACTTTTAGATATCAAAGACAAACAAAAATACTCAAATAAAAATATTTTTAAAACACTTTTACATAACATTTTTATTCTTAAGGTTCAAATAAAATACATTTTGTTAAATATCGATAAAAATCAGAATTAAATAATTTTTAAATGTTCAAACAACTAAAAATTGAAAATTTCTTAAACAAAGTTTATTAATAGGTGTTATAAAATTATAAATAAAAGAAAATATGTATCATACACAATAAGTTCAATATAAAAGAAATTAAAAGAAATAAAAAAAATGTGAAAAATTCAAAATGATTAAAATAAATTATTAAAAAAAAAAAAACTTGCTTCAAATTTCAAAAAGGATGGTAATCAAGAACATTATCAAGGACCATGTTTGTTTTGTTATTTTTATATTTGTTGTTACAAAATTTAGTATATGTTTTTAAATAGTATAGATGATCTTTGATCTTAACAGTAATTTTCGGTTTTGGATGTAATTTTCGATATCGGACGTAGTTCTCGATTTTTAATAAAATATGAGAAAGTATCTATAAAAGATACTTCGATACTAAATTCTGTATATAGATATCGGATTCACAAAACTTTCATATCTTTTCTTAATCCATTTATATTATATTTGGATGAGAAGTTTTATAACGGAGTAATTTTTTTAATATTATTGTGAGTAATTATATAATGAATTAACATCACAATGTCGAACAATAACTGAATATATATATCAATCAAGGTCGTCCACCATTCGTAGTTGACCGTGTACTAGTAGACTATAATAGTACAATATAATATAATAAGTTTGGTTAACTTACTTTAATACTTTAGTTGCAATAAAAGATACCGGATTTTAGTCGAAAGGTATATATATGACAGTGGAGTCAAAGTTTAAGTTTTCGTTAATGCTTCATTATTATTGTTAAGAAAATAATAGCCAAGATATTTTTTAAGTTGAAATTCACTGAAAATTCTCCTTTTTATTAAAATATACACTCTCACCTTTTAATAGATACAAATATATTATAGTTTAGTCTACGAGCCATCGGTCGTCTTGTGATTAAATATTAAGGGTGACATACAGAAAATAACCAATTCTTTACCCAAGGAAGAAAAATACACACTCCAAGCACCATATGTGTTATATCCTTTTTCTGGATATTCTTTTAAATTTGGGAATACTTATTTTAATTTATATAAGAATACTTATATGATTGGATCTGGTACATTTTCTGATAGTTTATATAAATTGAATTTTAATAATTTATATGTTGAAATTCTTATGACTCTGCATCATAATGTTGACACTAAACGTGGTTTAGTGAATGAGTGTTCTGCTTACTTATGGTATAAGCGTTTAGGACATATTTTTAAAGAAAGGTTGGAAAGATTAATAAAGAATGAAATTCTTTCGAATTTAGATTTTATTGATCTGAATGTATGTGTGGATTATATTAAAGACAAACAAACAAAACACACAAATAAGCAGCTTCTTGAAATTATACACACCGATATATATGGTCCTTTTGATGTAAGTTCTTTCAATAAAGAAAAGTACTTTACCACTTTTACTGATGATTTTTTACGTTATGGACATGTCTATTTACTGCATGAGAAATCTCAAGCAGTGAGTGTCTTGGAAATTTATATAAATGAAGTGGAAAGGCAATTAGACAGAAAGGTGAAAGTCGTCAGATCAGATAGAGGTGGTGAGTATTATGGAAGATATGATGAAAGTGGTCAACATCCTGGTCCGTTTGCTAAGTTCCTAGAGCAACGTGGTATTTGTGCTCAATACACAATATCGGGTACAACACAACAAAATGGTGTATCAGAAAGGCGTAATCGAACCTTAATGGATATGGTTAGGAGCATGTTAAGAAATTCATCTTTACATGTATCATTGGGGATGTATGCTTTAAAAATTGTCATGTATCTGTTGAATAGGGTTCCTAATAAGGCAGTTCAAAAGACACATTTTGAATTGTGTATAGAAAGGAAACCCAGTTTAAAACACCTGCATGTTTAGGGTTGTCAGGCATAAATTAGAGTATATAATCTGCATGAAAAGAAATTGGATGCAAGAACACTCCGTGGATATTTCATTGGTTATCCAGAAAAGTCAAAAGGGTATAGATTTTATTGTCCTACCCATAGCACACGGATTGTTAAAACTGGAAATGTTCGGTTCATTAAGAATGGTGAAACCAGTGGGAGTGAAGCTTCACAAAATGTGGAGATTAAAAAAGTTAGAGTAAGTTCCTTTAACTAGTACTTCTACTTCAAGAATTGTTGTTCCTCTTATTGATGAACCACACAATGATCAAGAAGAACAAATTAATGATCCCGAAGTTAACAATGAACCTGTAGTAGAATAACTACAATAAATAGTATTAAGAAGATCTGAAAGAGAAAAGAGATCTACTATTTCAAATAATTATGTGGTTTATCTACAAGAGTCAGAAAACGACTTAAGTATCGACTTAAGTATTGATAATGATCCAGTTTCATTTTCAGAAGCCATGAATAGTGATAATTCTGATAAATGGTTAGATGCCATGAAAGATGAGCTTAAGTCAATGGCGCAAAATTGTGTATGGGATCTTGTAGAATTGCTAAAAGGATGTAAGAGAGTTGGTTGTAAATGGGTCTTTAATACTAAACGTGAGTGTCATGGCAATATCGAACGTTACACGGCTCGATTGGTTGCCAAAGGTTTTACTCAAAAGGATGAAATTGATTATAAAGAAACATTTTCGCTTGTTTCTAAGAAAGATTCTTTCAGAATCATCATGGCATTGGTAGCTCATTATGATCTTGAGTTGCACCAAATGGATGTTAAAACTGCTTTTCTGAATGGGAATTTAGAAGAGGATGTTTATATGGACCAACCAGTAGGGTTCATTAAAGAAGGAAAGGAACACATGGCGTGTAAACTTAAGAAGTCAATATACGAACTTAAACAGGCTTCCAGACAATGGTATCTTAAGTTCAATGATACTATTACGTCCTTTGGATTTAAGGAAAACATTGTTGATCGATGTATATATCTGAAGGTCAGTGGGAGCAAGTTTACATTTTTTATTCTTTATGTTGACGATATCTTGTTTGCAACTAATGATCTTGGTCTATTAAGTGGGACTAAGAAGTTTCTCTTTAATAACTTTGAAATGAAAGATATCAGTGTGGCATACTATGTGATAGGAATAGAAATATTCCGTGATAGATCACAAGGATTATTGGGTTTGTCTCAGAAAACATATATTAATAAAGTTTTAAAGAGGTTCAGAATGGATAAATGTTCAACATCTCCCGTTCCAATACAAAAAGGAGATAAATTTAGTCTCATGCAATGTCCAAAGAATGAGTTGGAACGGAAACAAATGAAGAATATTCCTTATGCATCTAGTGTTGGGAGTTTGATGTATGCTCAAACAGGTACGAGGCCAAATATTATTTTTGCAGTTGGTATGCTTGGTAGATACCAAAGTAATCCAGGATTGGATCATTGGAAAGCTGCAAAGAAAGTCTTAAGAACAAGGAACAAAGAATCACATGCTTACTTAAAAGAGGTATGATCACCTTGAGGTGATTGGATATACAGATTCAGATTTTGCCGGTTGTATAGATACCAGAAAGTCTACATTTGGCTATGTGTATCTTTTAGCCGGAGGAGCGATTTCATGGAAAAATGCGAAGCAATTAATCATTGCTGCATCCACAATGGAAGCTGAATTTGTGGCATGCTTTGAGGCCATAGTTCAGGCTAATTGGCTACGGAATTTTATTTCAGGACTTGGAGTTATTGACAGTATTGTCAAGCCGCTGAAAATATATTGTGATAATTCCGCAACCGTCTTCTTTTCTAAAAATGACAAGTATTCCAAATGTATTAAACATATGGAATTGAAATACTTTGCCATTAAAGAAGAAGTTCAGAAACATAGAGTGTTGATAGAACATGTTAGCACTGAGCTTATGATTGCTGACCCTTTAACAAAAGGGTTACCGCCCAAAGTATTTACTAGCCATGTAAAGAATATGAGCATTATGTATACTAGTAAATGTTAAATAGTTTATTAATGCTATTTAACACTCTAAGCTCATTGTTGTTCAAGTTTCTGAAATATATGTTTTCTACTTTATGATTATGATGTAGAGGTTATTATTGATGATGAAAGATAATATTATGTTTGAACCCATTATAGACTTCTCATTATGAGGTCATATCAAAGAGAAAGACAATACATTAGTACATGGAGGAAATGCGGAGATTGAATTACATATCATTGCTTCTTATTATTCCTGTATCTTTAAGTATGATCTGAAACCAATTTATTGAATGCCCTTTAATGCATATTATGACTTATGTAACTGATGAGTCAAGTGAGAGAATGTTAGAATAAATAAATAAATTATTCTACAATGTGACTCATGGGAAATATTATTATGGGTCTATATGTGATTTAATAAAACTAAGAAGACATTTTTGATAATTATGAGAAGTGGTTTATTTAATAAATAACTAATTTGATGGACATTGATTTTATAAAGAAATGCAGTATGAGCATTCTTTACAGTTAACCATCAATAGCGTCGTGTGTGGAGATTAAAGTGTGACTGAATAAAGGAGAATAAAGAAATGAGATAAATTAAATAAAGAAATTTTTTCATGGATTAAGGTAAGTCTCTCTTATTATTCTATATGTGAGAATCATATATTCTAATGATCCTATGTGAGAATAATATATTATAATGATCCTATAAAATATTTATGATTGATTATTTCTATTTATGTTTTAATTTACACAAAATACCTTATTTTCTTACAAAAATAAGAAAATGTCAATTGACTCTCTTTGATGAAGACTATAGAATTACATAGTTTAGCTTGAAAAATTCTTCTTTTTCCATACATTAATTATTTAAAGATAATTTTTAAATTCTTACAATTATAAACAACTTAAATACTACTAATTAAATTAATTATCTTTCTTAATAAGTGCGGATTGATACAACTCCTTAAATAGCCGGAGGAAATATATGAGAAGAATGGAATGCTATCATGGACCAAATAGAGGCTGTAGCAGTGCCATGCCATAGTGCTATTCTGTTGATTAAAAAAACTTCTGAACTAGGACGTTTTTTGGACAGGGCTATTTTTCGGGATTTTAATTTCCAAAAGTTAAAATAACAATTGTATAGTAGAGAAAATTTTGATGACTTCAATTTAGAAGATGATAGGAAAAAATTTTAGTTAATATTTATTAAGAAATTTGATTAACTTAATAATATTAAATTTACTAACAGCAATTGTACTATGTCTTCTCTAGAATTACACTTTAAATTGTTGAAATGTATGGTCTCACTATTTTTTCAATTAATTCATTACTTGGTATTTGGTATCATGTAAAAAGTAATGAAGAGACCATTCAAAAGGAGTTTTTTTATATTAAAAATACACAATTTCTTTTTAAAGTCTTACATGCAGTGACTAAGATAATCCCTCTTCAGACAATAATAAATAAATAATGTATAAAAAAATGTGTTACCAACAAATTTCTTTTTTACGGATCCCAAAATTTTATTTCTCACTAATAAAATGTCTCACTTTTGATAAAAGCATATAAATGGATACACAGATACATAAAGTGAAATCATTATCATTTAAACTATTTTCTGAATCAAATACATTATTTTTAAAGTAGTAGATATGATGCTACTAGTGATTACAGAGCAGTTTGAGAAAGCAATTAAAGGTAATTAATAAATATTTGAATATAGAAATAACTAAAATGAAGAGTAACTCCACCCATGTGGAAGTTAAAATTTGAATGGTTGAGGCAATTTGTAATTGGCTTGGCTCACAATCCCAATTGTAATTAAAAAAAAAAAAAAAAAAAAACACAAGACTTGAGATGAAAATTTTCAAACCTCACCTATATGTTACGTGCTTCTTTCCAATAAAAACTCAGAATGACAAACTAATTTGGCAATGATATACAAGATATATTCAAAATATATAAATTGATCTTAAGTTTTAATACTTTTATTTATAAACGGGGTCACATAGTATTAAGGGGATAAAAACAATTGTTTAAAATGGAAGGGGTTTGTGTAAGTCTCTAAAACCTCATGAAAAGTTTATATAATTTACTCTAAAAATAATTATATTTTCTGACGAACAATTTTATACACAACATTGTTATAAATATTTGGTGTTATTTTTTAATTAAAATATTATTTATTTGGTAGTTTAGATCTATTTTGCAAAAGAAATGAAATATTAACAAAAATATAAATCTTATCTAAGAAAACTATTAATATATACTTTTATATTATATCTACATTTTGTCGTATCTCTATACTCTAACGATGTTTTGTTATCAATTAAAAAGTTGGAACATGATCTTAATAGTTTCATAAATCGATTCTTTATCCCTTTATCTATGTATGGATACTATCTATCTCTTGTTAAATAGATTTACATACTACAAATACAGAAAAGTATTATAGAAGATTAAAATATCCTTCTTTACTGATAAAATAGCAAGTAAAACAATAAATTTGTTTGAAAACCTATTCTATCTGTTCTCATAAGTTTGTTATATAAACTTGTTTTATAAATTTTGTTATAAATTATATCTCATCTCTAAAAAAGTGTTTAGAAAAAGTATTTTATATGTTCTAAAAATTTAGTTGTAAAATATATTTCATATATCTTGAAAAAACTTATTATGGAAATTTTGTTTTACAATTCATGTTCAAAATATTTTGAAAAATTTATTCTATAAAATTTTGAAGAAATTGTTTTGAAAATTTGTTTAAACAGATAATTCAAAAATCACTTTTATAAATTTAAAAAGAGTATAATAATTATTTTAAAAATTATGAGATTGTAATTAAAAGCCTTAGTTAATTTATCGGAGAGTTTACCTTTAGTTGGTTCGGAATTCTTCCATAATTAATTTCCATATTACTAGTGCACCTAGAACGATCTCTCTTTAATTTTTTATTATTATTTTTATTTTTAAGGTAAATTCTTAAACTAAATACCTTTTACTATTTTATAATGAAATTTAAAGATAATAAATATTAATTTCAAGTTTTAAAAAGATAAATATTAAAAAATAATGCAATATTAGAAAATCTAAGTGTAATTAGTTAATTTAATAATTTAGTTCAATTTTTCCTACACAATTACAATTTTAATAGTAATTGAGTTTAATTCTCAATTAAAATTTTATTTGTTACTGAATAAGAATTATGTTTTTGTTATATTTTGTCATTTTTAAATAAATAAATAAAAAAAAGAAATTTCTGAATTTATTTTTATTTTATAACTAAAGTTTTGAGTGTAACTTCTGCGTATACACCAAACACAATATTTATTGACAAAATTACTAATGAGACTTTATTGTTCCTTAAGACATCCATTAATGTAGTGGTCTTTCAAATTCAAATTTGTTTATGTTTCCCAAAATGAGATTTCATTGAATCCTTGTGTATATTGCTTGTACACATCTGTAGGTTGTGTTTGCTTCATTCTTACGTGGATTGATTATTGGAGTTATATTGAAATCTGAACTTCTATCTCAGATCGATGGTATAAGCAATACTGTCCAAATAAAATCTTATTCATTATCAAAGATAGCACTTATCATAATTTTGTTAATATAAATACAGTTTCCCAATCATATATATCATATGATTCTGATAAGTTTAAATATTAATATGTGATCCTTCAGTTTGGGACTTACTTTTACAAATTTTTTTTCTAATAAAACTTCAAATAAATCTTAAAAAAGACCGAATTTCAAAACGCTCTTCCATATATGTAAAAATAGTCTCCATACTCTTCCAAAAATAACAAAAGTAAATAATAAAAAAGAAGGTGAAGGAAAAAAAATCAGAGTTCTTATTTTAACTACATATACCGCGATTTGTGATTCACAACTAAAAAAAATAGATAAAAATTTTTATATTTAATATTTTAAAAATATATATATATTCTATTAAAAATAGTTGTATTCAATAAATAATATAGAATAAAATTATTTTTAATAAATGTATACTTTTTTATGTGTACATTTCTTACTTAAAAAAATCAGCAATTAGCAAGTGAATTTTTTTATTAATTTATTATATTAGTATAACAACTACTATCATATAAAAATAAGAGACAATAAATAGTCAATGCAAAAGTACTTTTTTTAATAAAAAAACACACATAAATTAGGCATTCACAAATTAAACATCAACTTCATCAATTTTGCATTGACATTATTCATGGGAAACAGTGAGAGCAATATTATGCATCAACATCGTCAATCTATTGAAGACAGTAAAAAACAATTTTTATGTATAGCCATCATCTTATACCAATGAACAGCACGATGTTCTAAATGAAATGCAGCAAACTGAACCTTATTCATTTTTAAAGATTGACGCAATTATTTTAAAGAGAGAAAATAAAAAGGAGATATTGCATCTGTTAGCATTTGTCTCCTCCCTAGTATGCATAATGGAGAAGAAACATCAAGAATAAATGGATAAATTTAATAAGTTATTTTTTTTATTTCAAACCAAACACATTTAATCTAACTAAATTATTTGTTTAGTATATATTTAATTAACTACATGATTCTCTTATCTAACAATAATATTTTTTCCCCCTATAATGATAATAATTCACACCACCCATGTAAATTAATTATTTAAAATCATTAATATCATATAATATTCATATGATATATGACATAAATATACAAGAAATGTAACATTTTTTCTTAAGAATACAGGTAATAAATTACAATATAATCACTCATATTTAAGATTATTATGGAAACCTCATTTGTATCTCAATGAAATAATAATAGTGGTTCTATTTAAATTTTTATTAAATTTATGTTAAACATGTTCTATTGTTGGTGCATTAATTATTTTGTGATACAAGTTACAATTGAGGTATTGAGTTATGATGTTTGGTCTATTATGTTTTTAAGCAGAAAATGATGCATTTTAACTATTAGTTAGTTTGGTTTGCATTTAATCTAATAATTGATCTCAGATATTAAACTATGACTAAGGAAAAAATTGAAAAAAATGTCCTTAGGTGCATAAAATTTTATGGTAGAGGTTGAAAAGATTAAGTAGTAGTACCTACTTTTGTAACAACCTAATCCATCTCAATGTTATAATATATATAATCAGATATTTAATGAAACATAAAGCATTTTATTTTTTTAATGAGTTTCTTGTTTAATACTATGACCATTGGATTTACTATGTTAGTCTAAGTATTTCTTATCATACTATCATAAACACAATACAATCATAAAAAAATTACAATATATATAAATATTCTGTACAATATAATTTACTATTATATCACACAATATCATATAAACATATATCTAATCATCATAAACACAATAAAAACATACATGTGTATATATTCACATGATCATATAACTTATATACAAATCATTACAAATACTATTACAACATACATACACGTTGCTTGAGTGAGCATATCATACTTGAGTTATTTTTCTTTCTTTGAAATAAAAACACTTATTCACTTCAACAACTTCATATCACTTAAATGATATAATTTTGGAGAGCAAACTTGATTATGTGTCTTCCTTGCTTAAAACCTAAGGCATAAGTATTTATCTTTTAAGCATTATCTATCTAATGGAGCAATACCTGTTTATATATCACAAATACAATACTTTCTATAAACATTTATTATTTATTATTTATTATTTTATGACCTTAATATTTATATGTGGTTCCATGATCTTACTTATTCTATAACCTAATACACACCACCCACACTTATACTCAAGCTACCTTCTTTATCAAATTGTTTAACCATTATTTATTTTCATATGATAAAAAATTGTATTTAATATTTTCTCACTCAAATTTTAAGTCATGATTTAAGTTATACACTCCATTACTTCAATAATAATAAATTATGTACAATAATAAGTTAAGTATTAAGTGAATACTAGTTCACTATTAACTATATTAATCTATACAAGCTTTCACAAACATAGAAATTTTAATCAAAATACTTCTTATTTTAAGAAACTATTATAAAATATTAGTTAAAGTGTAAAAATCGAAATATTCCATATAAAATTATTATTATTTTAATAATCATATACATAATTATACAATTCATTTTACTTTTAAGAATATGTTAACATTACCAACATACTATAAATTATAATTAATTTGTTTTATTTTATCTAATAAATCAAACTAGACAACTTTAAATATAAATCATACTTTTTTTTTCTACCAAATAAATAAAAAAATCATATTATTTTTTAAATAATCATATACATAATTATACAATTCATTTTACTTTTAATTATATATTAACATTATCAACGTCCTATAAATGATAAATTATTTTATCTAATAAATCAAATTAAGCAACTTTAAATAAAAAAATCATATTTTTTTACTAAATAAATAAAAAAAATATTTACTTTTATTTCAAAATTTTTGTATTTTTATTTTTTTAATCTTTAACGCTTTTACATGTAAGGTCATGCTGAAGCTGCAAAATTATAGCACCGGCCACCCGTCCTATCCTGTCCTCTTTGCCAACCGCACAAAAACCACACCGACATTAAAAATCCACATGATATCCACATGATATCCACATTCTTATTAAAAAATAATAATATAATTTTTTTAAGTTTATTTAATTTTATTTTTTTAACTTCTCTCTCCTTTCCTTGTTTTTATGATCATACGACCTTGTTTAAATTAGATAATGAATTTAAGAAATTGAATTTTAGTTAATTTGAGATAAAAATAGGTAGAAAATTTAGTTATTTAAATTAAAGAGATAATGAGATTTGAATAAAAATTTTATAAAATTTTTTAAATGATATGATGTTTATATTGATAAAATAATTTTTTAGTAGATGAAATTGTAATTTAAATTAATTTAAAATTAAATATAATTAATTTGTTAAGAGTAATTAATAAATTATTATTATTATTTTAATTGATAAAGTTATAAGATTATTAATTATTTTAAAATAAAAAATTAATTATTATTGTTATCAACATGATTTTATAAACTCATTTTCATTATTACTATAATTTCAATTTTATTATTATTATTTTTTAATTATTTTTATTATAATTATTATTTATGATTTTATTATTACTTTTATTTTTTTATTGTTTTATAAATTTATTATTAATATTTTATTTTTTATTAATATTTATTATTATTATTGTTTTTAATTTTATTAAATATGTTATTATTTTAGTAATTATTAATATTATTGTAATTATTAATTTTATTATGTTATATTATATATTTAATTACATTTATTTTATTTTAATAGAAATAGAAATAAAATTAATTAATACTAAAAACTATAAAAATATAATAAAAATAATAATTGTCCCTTCAATCATTGCAAATCCTAGCAATGGGAAGAAAGTTCTCGGCTTGAGTTTTTATTTTTTTAATTACTTGATCTTACATTGAGTTTCACATTTTCTTTCTGTTTCTTCTCTGTTAGGCTTTGTTTGCTTGGGGGAGTGGATTTGTGAAGATGAATTTGAAGAGATTTGAGTGGATTGTGTGGGGATGAAAAGGTTGTTTGGATTAAGGGGTGGATGGTAAGATTTGAAGGGATTTGAGGAGATGGATTATGAAAGTTTGGAAATGATTTGACAGATGTTATAAATTTTTTTTTATTTTTTTAATTGATATATTTATGAAAATACTAATTAACCCTTGTGAAATAAGATGGTAAAAAGTTAAAATGAATTGGATTAAATTGATTTTAATATAAAAACATTACTAAAATTATTTAAAACATATCTTCTAAATTATTTAAAGTTAAACATAAATCCTAAATAATGCAATAAAATCATAAATTTATTATTCTATTAAAATATACAATTTAGTCTAACTTATAATTAACTGAAATCTGTAAAAAAAATTCTTACAATCTAAACTACTTTTTTTTTATTGAAATTTACTGTTGTTTTTGTAAATATAAATTATTTCTACATTTTACTTAAATTGAAACTTTTAAAGTTATTAGTCTAAATAAAAATAGTTTGCAATGTTTTTTAAATTTACTTTTTTATTAATTCTCTTACTTAAAAAGTTAAATATTCTTTTACTATATTTTTAAGATATTAAATACAAATTTTTTGAATTCTTATTTTATTTCTATAAAAATATTAATAAGTTATAATAAAAATTATATAAACAGTCTACTTAAATTAACTAAAACAAATGAAATATGTACTTAAATTTAAAATAAAGAATATTAATAGATAACATTTAATTAAAAGTAATTATTCAAAATTAAATACTCTTATTAACATATAAATGATATTATTAAATGTTATATATGTTTATAAGGGTATTTGGTAATTTTCACCTCATTTATAGGGACTGTTTTGTAATTTCAAGTTCCTTCCCTTCAAATCTCTTCATGTTAGCGAAGATGTCATCCTGCAAATCCATCTTCATCCATCCTCTCAAATTAGGTCAACCAAACAACCTTTATCCCCTCAAATCCATCCTCTTGAACAGTAAATCTTCTCAAATCAGTTCAACAAAACATACACTTAATCTATCTGTGCCAACCCATTTATAAAAGCAAATAAGGCCTAACGTTGTGTTTGCTTCAATGGTTCAACTATTACTTAGGAAAGAAAACCGAGTTAGTCATGAGTTTGTTTCCACTAATGTGTGCTGATTTGAGAGCATGAAAATAAAGGAGGAGGAGAGAGGATGATTTGCACAACCTAAAAAAAAATGCGAAAACTTACAGTAAAATTGTGAAAATACTATCTTAATCTTCAAAAATTATACACATTATGTGAAATGGATAATCGATTTGAGGGCGTGAAGATGAAGGAAGAGAAGAAAAAATGATCGACACAACCTATGAAAAAAGATGCGAAAAGTTACAATAAAATTGTAAAAAAACCATCCTAACCTTAAAAAATTATACACATAATCAATTATATAAAATGGATAATCGATTATGTATATTTGTTTTCTATGCATAATCCATTATTCATCCCACATATTCAATTATGCGTATATTTTTTTTTAATCAACTATAAAAGATTCATAATTATAAATATGTAATGACTTATAATTATTACGAAGGTCTAATGACATGTCAAAATTTTTGTGTAGCTCAAATGGTGGAATGTGACCTATTATAATAAAAAATTGGGGTTGGATTTTCCGCTATTTCAGTTTTGTTTTTTATTTGTTTTATTGTTGTTTTTATTTATTTCACTTACATTATAACAATATAAGATAATGATTCTAACAACAATAAAATAATTTTTTATTTTTATTTTAAAATAATAGATAATTTTATAATTTTATCAATTCAAAAATAATAATTAATAACATTTTTAAATTAAAATAATTTTAACTCTAAACTCAAAATTTCTAACTTCACAATTTCATTAATAAAAAAATTAATCAATTATATCCAACAAATTGATCATATTTTATTGTAAATTAAATTTAACTCATAAAACAATTATGTAATTTTATATTTTTATAATTTTTTAAAATAATCAATTTTAAATTATTTTTAAGAACAAATTTGTAATCTTATAATTTTATCAATTAAAAAAATTATAATTTTAATCATATTTATCACATCATATACAAATTTTCTTTTGAAATCCCTTTAAATCTCACCATATTTCTAATAATCCAAATAACTAAATCCTCTCAAATTCACTCCCCAATACAAACATTCCATCATATTACCATATTATCATATTAAATATCATGGCAAATGTATAGTAGCTTTGAGATGAAATCAAATCCAATCTTGATACCAGTTACATATGCGTGAATTAAAATAATAATAATAATAATTTTAAAATATGAAAAATGAACTTTAAAAAAAATACAGTAACTTCTTTCTAAAAGTTTATGAAATTAATACTAAAAAATATAAATAGGTATAATAAATTCTTTAATAAAAATAATACTACTGCTAAAAAGTTATTTACAAAATGCGCATACACTAAACATTACAAAAGGCACCAAATGAAGTAGATTCATAATATAGCTTCTCTATCAAACAATTTAAAATCAAAGAAGAAAAATGTATATATTATTCTCATTTCTCTAATTAAGCAATATCAATAAATATATCATCAACACTTTCTATAAATATTTATAATAGTATTTTATCGATACTTAAATAATCACTTAGTCACCTTAGTATGATTTAACTTATTTTATAACCTAACCACCCACGCTTATGCTCAAATAACACTCTTTCTCAAATCATACTAGTATTATTTGCTTTTATATAAGAGAAAATTATAATAACATATTTTTCACTCAAATTTTAAATCATGACTTAAGTTATACACTCCATCATTTAAGCAACAATGGATCATGTGTGCGATAATGACTTAATTGTTACTTCAATGTTAGTTCACGATTACCAATATTAGTCTATACAAACTTTCAACTTTCACAGGTATAATAATTTCGATTGAATATTTTTTTACTTTAAAAAACTATCTTAAAATTACCCTAAAATATTACTTAAAATGTAGATATCGAAACATTCCATATGAAATTATTATTTTTCTTAAGAATCATATACATAATTATACAATTCATTTTACTTTTAAATATATATCAACATTATATAAGTTATAAAATTAATTTATTTTATTTTATCTAATAAATCAAATTAGACAGCTTTAAATAAAAAATTTCATATTATTTACTTTTATTTCAACTTTTTTGTTTTTTTTAGTTTTTTCTATCTCTCTCCCTAAATTCTAGATGACTTTCAAAAAATCTCTTATAATTCTGGCGAAATCATGTGTTTATTTATTTTTTTAAGTTTCTTATAATAAAACAAATAGTTTTAAGTTTAATCAAATCAATCGGTTAAACCTTTAATGCTTTTACACGTAAGCTCTCACGCTAAGGTCATGCTGATGCTGCAAAATTATAGCACCGCCCACCCGTCCCGTCCTCTTTTTTCCCAACTGCACAAGAAAACTACACCGACATTAAAAAATCAACGTGATATCCACATTCCTATTAAAAAATAATAACAGAGAATTTTTTAATTTTATTTCTTTAACTTCTTTGTCATTTCCTTGCTTCTATTCCCATGAGATGGGACCATACAGGAGAAGTGATTTCTTCATATTATTAGCATGTCAAATGTATAGTAGCTTTGCCATGGTATCAAATCTAGTCTTTAGTATCTTTTGAACCAGAAGAAAAAATTGATAAATAAAACTGAACGCCAGCATATGCGTGAATTAAAATAATAATAATTAAATTTTTTTAAAATATAAAAAATGAACTTTTTAAAGAGAAATAACAACTTCTTCCTAAAATTTATGCAACAATAAATATGAAATTAATATTAGAAAGAAAGACAAAAAATTGTAAATAGGTGTAATAAATTCTTTAATGAAAATAATACTACTGCTAATTCTTTTTTTAACAAAAAGCACACACTAAACCTTACAAAAGCCACCAAATGAAGTAGATTCATGATATAGCTTCTCTATCAAACAATTTAAAATTAAATAAGAAAAATGTATATATTTTATTTTTCTCCCTTTTCAAATGATAACAGAATTTTCTTCTAAATAAATAACATTTTTCCAAAGAAATTCTAAATTCTACCTTCTACATTTCTAATTGCCATCTCATCTATCTATTGATCAAACTAAAATCATAGACAACCAAAGGTGTTGGATACAAAGCTGCCCTTTCATGGTTTAAACTTAACCAGCTTCCACAAAGACCTTGAAGACCAAATCTTGTTCATATTATTGAAACATGACAGATTAATACACCAAAGAGCGAGTGCCCTCCTCATTGCCAAAATCAGGGAGCTCAGAACTATGGGAAAACTTCATCCATCTCTTTTTCTCCATATATTTGAGGCAAGGCTGCAACACAAGGCCTATTGCCATTGCAAAGAGGCTTATAAACATTACTTTGAGGGAGGAGAAAAACAACACAACACAAATCAATATTGTGGGAGGGATACAGATAAAAATGGCTCCAGCTGTTCCCCCCACAATCTTGTAAGGACGAGATGCATTGGGGTGTTTGATCCTTAACAAAATGAATGCAATAAACTCCAAAATCATCCCAAAACAGTACAAGAAGTTTTCTGCAGCTACAATTTCTTGAAAGCTCAACCATGATAGTAAAATCACACCTGATGCTGAAAAGAGTATTCCTATTAGAGGTGTTCCGTGGCGAGACCTCTTGTTGAAGAACTCAGGCAACATTCCCCTCTCAGCCATCCCCAGTAGCTGGAATGCATCACTGCTCATTTCAGCAACAAACATTCCCATATTTGACATGGCCGCAGCAGCCTGAAGCCACCATCTCAACCATGCCCCTCCTATGATCATAGCAATATCTGAGAAGTAGCCATCTGACCAAAGATCCCTATTGAGAGGAACAGCACCTGTACCTATTAGGAGAGGAAAGAAGTACCCTAGAACTACAAGGATCACAGCGTAAAACAAAGCCCTTGGAAGAGTTTTCTTTGGATTTTCCACTTCTCCAGCAAGAGTACTTATGGAGTCCCAATAGTTAAGATTCCAAAATAGAGTATTCAGATACAAATTCCAGTTAATATCATTGAGATTTGCCACAGTCCATCTTGAAGGCTCTAGATCTGGAACTGCCAAGAACCCCATAACCACAAAAGGGAGGAGTGAGAAAATCCCTAAACAAACAGCAACCCATCCCACAATGACCATACCCCTATAGTTCAAGTAAGTGAGCACAATAGTGAGACCCCATGTTGCAGCAACTCTAGGCACACCACCACCTAAAGCAGGGATTGCTGACTTCAGATAGTCAAGAAATAGAACTGGGTATAAAGCATTGTCTATCACCCCACTCAGCCATTTCATCCAACCTTGCTGAAACCCCCAATAGGGACCCAGAGCAGAGGAAACCCAAACCACATAACCACTGTTTTCAGGGAACATGGTACCCATCTCAGCAGTGATCAAAGCTTCAGGAATACTCCATACTAATGGGAAAAGCAAGAATCCCAGGAGGGCTAACAGAGGACCAGCTGCCTTCACAGTATCCTCCACCCCAAAAGGGCCACCTGAAACCTCATAGAAGATGAGAAACACAAGCGGAAGAACTGAAACTTTCCTTGAGTGATTTGCCCTGATGGAAGGTAATTCATCGACAGCTACGTACTCGTCCCGGGTGAACTCCCCCATTTCAATGGAAGCTGGTTGTCTATTAGCAGCCGCAATCCTTAATTTCTGCACCCATAGAATTTTTTCAAGAATCACAAAATCAGAAGCTGAGGAGTGTGGCAACAGTTTCTGAAACACTCCAATTAGCACAGTCATTACTATTGAATAAAATTCATTGAAGTTAAACTCGTTAAATAAAAAGTGAGGTATACCAATTTTTACATGTAATAACATTCAACACTGATAGTTAAGAATTGTGTTAAAAAACGAGAGAGGAAAATGGTTAATGAACGAACCATGAAAGATATGTTATCCCGTCAGGGTGTGGAGACGATAACATCCTCCATCGTGAAATCCAGCGCCGACCATTAACCTGAACCAAATACACAGTTTTGAAATAAAACCATCAATCACAAAATCGAGTGCTTTTAAGACTCCAGCTATCAAATAAAAGTCATAAAAATAAACTGGATTCGTCAATGCTGCCGCAATTCCCACATCGATCAACAGAGCCGACAACCCACCAAACCACACAGCAAAGTCAAAGGAAAAAAAAAAAATATATATATATATATATATATTTACAAAGGTGGGTCTACTGGGCTAATATAAATTTCAAGCATTAAAAGATCAAACAAATAAGCACGCATCAAAAGGGGTGAGGGAGCTGGGAACAGATCTCGGAACACCGATCTTGATGACAAAAGAGAAACATGAACAATAAACGTTGCCCTCCTAAGAATAAACCCACTTGTGAAAAGCTTCAATTATCAAAATATTAAACCCGATCGAAAATGAAGGGTTGATAGAGAACGAGAAAAGGAAATTGAGAAACGAGAGATGAAAACGATCAATCACACCTGATGTTCAAAAGAGTATTCCAAATCTAGTTCTCTTTGGATTTGAATGCCATACGAACTCTGTTCTCTATGTTTTTTTCTTCTTCTTAAGTCTCACTTTGCTTTCTTTGAATTTTCTGAACGCTTGTTCTGGTGAGTGGCGAGGGTTTTCTCCTCAGACTTTATCTTTATCTCTCTTCTCTCATTTTATCAATAATTCTAATAATCGCGTGATGTACGTAGGCAAATTTTTTAGTAGGATAACAATGCGACCTCTCAATAAAAAACAAAATTAAATATTTTTAAAACAGAGAACAATTAAATTCCATAAATATATTTAATGAAAAAAAAAACAATTTAAAGACCGAACAGTGATAGTTGTTAACTTTGTTAACCTAAGCCTTTTAAGATTATAATATAGTGATTGATGATGGGTCAGGAGCAGTGAGATGACCTTATCGTTCATATCCATGGATCAATAATTATGGGTTAATTGATTAATTTAAGTTAATTAGAAAACAGTATCCGTTTTGTGACTGTTGTCTCCCGTTTCCCTGATTTTGGCAATGTCTTGTTTCAATTATATGAACAAGATTTGGTCTTCAAGGTCTTTGTGGAAGGTGGTTAAGTTTAAACCATGAAGGGGCAGCTTTGTTTCCAACACCTTTGGTTGTCTATGATTTTAGTTTGATCGATAGATAGATGAGACGGCAATTGGAAACATGGAAAGTAGAATTTGGTATTTTTTGGGAAACACATTATTTGTTCAGAAGAAAATTCTGTTATCACGTGAAAAGGGAGAAAAATAAGATAAGACGCTTTTTTTCTTTAATTTTAAATTGTTTGATGGGGAATCTAAATCATGAATCCAGCTCAGCTTTTGGAATGTTTGTCTTTTTTTTTTTTTTTTTTTTTTTTTTTTAATCAGCTTTTGGTGGATTTTTTAAATGTTTGGTAGACGTGCTTTTGTAAAAAACCTTTTAGCAATAATATTATTTTCATTAGAGAGTTTATTACAACTATTTACATTTTTTTAATATTAATGTCATACTTTATTTCCTTTTGTTATAATAATTGTTGCACAAAATTTAGGTCGAAGTTACTATTTTTCTTTCAAAAGTTCATTTTCGATGTTTTAAAAATATTATTTTTATTGTTGTTTTCATTCACACATGTCACTTAAGCCTTCCTCCATTCACTCTTTTCTTCTCCTCGTTGGTTTAAGAGTTACTAAATATTGGATTTCATCCCATCAAAAGCTACTACACATTTGACATGCTGATATAAGGGTTGTACTATACATTTGACATGCTAACATGAGGGTTTTTATTTATTTTTATCAAATCGGTGCAATTTCTGGATTTTTATTTTATTAAAATAAAAAAATATAATATAAATAAATAAAGTTATGTTAGATATGACTTACGAAAAAATGAAAAAATAATAAATGCATAACACGTTATGAAAGTAAAGTTATATTTGACACAAATTTTAGTATAAATATAAATTGTTTGAGGTTGAGACAGTTTTTATTAAAATTAATCGAAGTGTGATTTTTTTATATATTAAATGAATGACTTAGTTTTTTTAAATCAAATTAAACTCGTGCAACTTTTACATGATTTTTGCATGGATTACGTAGTGTGTTATTTTCTAAATTTTTAAGGGTTTAATGTATTATTTAAAAATAATAATAAATTAGTTGGTATAGTCTTTAAGAATAACAAGCCCTCTTTGACATGATCATTTTTACTGAAAAATATACAGTTTAATCATTTTTACAGAAAAATATACAATTTAATATAAATAAACTATTAGTATAAACAAACAAACTATATTATACAGTGTTAACAAACAAACTATATAATCAAATATACAAATAAATTAGACAATTTAACATAAACAAATAGATTAAATTGTTTAATATAAAAAAATATACTATAACTTGATCATCTAGATTATTTGCCTATACTTGATCATCTAATCTAATTTTTTATACTAGACAGTTTAATTTAAACAAATAGATTATATTATCTAATAAAAAAATAGATTAACGTTCTACTTTTCATTATATATTTTTATTTATATAAAATTTTTTTATATTGGATCGTTTAGTTTGTCTATATCTTTTAATTTGTTTGTTATATTAAATTGTTTAATCTATTTATTTACGTTAGATTATCTAATTTATTATTTATCTTAAACTATTTAATTTCATTTATACTAAACATTTTTTTAATAAAGTAAATATAACAACAAGACTTATTTTTATCATCGGATACCAACTAATTTTATTTATTCAAAATAATACATTAAACCCTAATTAAAAGTTTAAAAAATTAAAAATAACATTCTACGTAATCGATGCAAAAAGTCATATAATAATTATATCATGTCAGTTTAATTAAAAAGAACATATAAACTATGTTAATATAACACAACTTTATTTAAAATAAAAAAAAATCACGTCTCAATTAACGTCAATCAAAATTATTTTAGATAATTTTATATTCACACTTGTCCCTAATAATTCTTTTTTTCATTTGAGTCTATTTAATAAAAAATAACTCCTAATAAGGTAAGGAATACATCACTTTTCCGTGTACACGATCGCATCTCACGGAAATAGAAACAAAGGAACGATAAAAAATTAAATAAACTTAGAAAATCTATAATGCAGCAATTTATTTGTGTTGTTTAATTTTAATAAGAGTTGATTGATAAAAAAAAAATGCTATTAGTATTCTGGATGCTCTTGCTATTTATTTGGGAGAAGAAATTAATGGATTTCTTTTTCAAGCCAGTTCTCCGAAATAATTTTTATGGAGTGGAAAACAGAAGCCTTGATAATGGGAAGATAGTTTTTTTTTTTTTTTTCCCGTGAAATATATATTTTCCTAAATTACCCGTCCCAAATACATGGTTAACCAATCAATGTTTTGTTTATGAAATGAACTGAGAAGAAAGAGAATATAAGGGAAGAAAAAACGTAAAAATATAATTAGTTTTTAAGTTGTTTGTTGAAAATAGATATTTATTGATTTTGTATAAGAATTAAAAGAGAAAATTATTCAAAATAAGAAAAATATTTCAAATATAAATATGGATATGTTTTTCTTTATATAGAATAAGAATAAATTCATATGATATGCTCCCATTCAAACAATTTGTCTCATATTTTATCTATCGATAAAAAATTATACAGTGGACTAAAAAATAATTATTTTTTCATGTAAGAAATATACTTTTGGCACATAAGAAAGAAAAAAAATTATAAATTAAAATGATAAAAATATTCATATATTTTCTTTTAATTCTTATTTTTCAAACAAAAAATAATTTTAACCTTCATTTTTTTCCTATACAAGTTTATAGATTTTTTCCCAAAATAATTACATGATACGCAAAGCATTAAACTCTCCTTACGTAACCTACTTCCATATTAATAAATCATTACACTCTCGGTAGTTTTTATGATAATTATTTTTTTATTTTAATTAATAATATAAATTTCATATGTCAATATTCACATTAAAATTCAACAATATTTTAACCTTTTAATTTTCTTTTACCATTCGAGAATTATGTTTACAATTTTTCTAGAGAAAAAAATAAATTTATAAATTTTGTAATAGTCTATAAAAATATCACTTATATAAGTATTTATTTTGATACTATAAATTAGACTTTGGAGAGTAAGAGTTTGCTCTTTGGAGTGTCTCCATTTGAAACTTAACATTTTTCTTATCGCCAAAGACGTGTATTCCACACACTATTAGAAATAAAATAGATTATGCTCAAATAACACTTTACTATAATAAGTTTTATCTATTTAAAAGATTCAAACTTCAGCACATATCCTATTGTTTATCATGGTCTAATTTAAAGACATGGTATGACTCTTTCAAAATCATATATATATATATATGAGTTGACATATTCCCAGACAAGTTAATTAAGTAACAGACTAATGAGAAAAAAACTGTGTAAAAAAATATAAAGGACTAAAACTAAAATACCTATTATTTATTTTAAGGCTCGAGATGAGGAGGAATATCTGTACATTCAACTTTATAAGGGTGTAATTTAATTTTTTTTCGGATAAATGATTCAAAACTATTTTAATATATGACATGTAAATAAATTACAAGTTTATTTTCAATAAATTTAGGGCAATTTTTTAATCTACGTCAACCTGTTTAATATTTAAAAAGATAAAATAATGTATGATTTTAATAAGCTGTGAAAAATAGTATAATAATAATAATACTGAATATTTTTATTTATTTAAATAAATTAGAAGAACTAGAAAGAAATACTTTTTCTTTTGCTTCTTTGGCTATTTTTTTTCTATCAAATGAAAAATTATATACTCTCATATTAAATATGATTATAATAACTTTTTAAGCACACGATAGTCAAAAATATCATAAACATTATATATATATATATATATATATATATATATATATATAGAATATCACCATAACTTACCTCGAAAAAATCATTCAAATTAGATAAATCTTCAAATGTTTTTTAATTAAAAAAATCATTTGTTACATTTGATATTTTTTAATATATTTTTATTAAACATGTATCCCTAGAAATTAACACTTTAACTATCTTAAATCGTTCTTTTAGTATATAAATCTTAACTTAATTCTCCAACTTTATAATAATTATTTAGACAAATTTATCGTGATAATACAAAAAAACCTTTCTTAACCTTTAAACCACCTCATATTAGCATTTTACACACTTCATACATTTTACTTTTAACACGAAGTAGAATAGTTTTCCAAGAACAAAATCTTACTTATTACCGAAAAAAGAGAGAAGAAAACTTTCTCAACAGTATATTCTCATCACATCATATCACTTGTTATGTTTTTCATTCTCTTTCTTCTTGTCAAATAAGTTATGTCAATTTTTTATTTCATTAACATAAAAACCTAAAAGATGTATTTCAAAATGAAGAGAACACGCGATTATATAATTTTCAATAATAAAGATTTAAATTTGAAATATAATATAAGAAATAGTTTAGCAATTTTGATTTAAATTATTTAACGCGTTTTCTATTCACCACGCATTTTCAAAATCACTTCAAGAATGACAAAAAATAAAAAATAAAAAAAAAATTAAACTTCTAAGATTTAAATACTCGCGGTAAGTTAACCGCCTATCTCATCAATCTGAAACTCGTGTCAAAAGAGATGAAGAAAACGGGAAAGAAAACCAAACCAACGGTGGCCGATCTCCTGAAAACACCGTCGCCCGTGGCTTCACCGGAGGCGGATTCTCCGTCGATTTTCACGAGATCAGCTTCTACCTCCAAGCGCGCGAAGAGAGTTATTCTCGCCACCAGCTCTTCTCCACCTCGCAGTCACAGAGCTCCAAGCACCATCTCCGACCTCAGAAACTTCACCTCTTCCGGCGTCGACGATCTCAAGCGTCGCATCGATTACTCTCACTCCGAGTTCCTCAAGGATCTTGAGGCCTCTCACTCGCGTCTCCACAAACGCTTCAAGGTTTCGTCTCTAGACTTCTTCTCTTTCTCCCAAACGGCATAACTTCGCTTTTCTGAGATCGCTTTATAGAATGCGCTACTAATTTCCTGAAATTATCAATAAATGAATTCTGACCTGGTTGATCGGGAAACAAATTGAACAGAAAATGCATTAAGCAACTGAAAATATTCAAGGAGTAGAACATGTTAAACGTGAATTTGGATTCTATGATTTAATTCAAACAGATTGTTATAGAATATTTGCATAATTACCTCTGTTCTGGTTTTGGTTGATATCAATTGCTAGCACATCCTGTCTAGTTTAGGAGAAAATTGAAACAGCGTAAGTGGAAAGGAAATCTGAAGATTAATCCCTGTGTGGTATATTTTATCAACATTAGGAAATCTGAGGGAGTCACTAATTTGTTTTACTCGAAGTAAACCTCTGGATTAATCATTAATAATCACTTAGTTGTTTCTATTTTGAAATTTAGATGCAGACTCAAGCATACCAGCAAGTAATGGATGAAGCAGAGAAGGAATACAAAAAGGTTTCTGAACGGATAACGGAAAGCCGAGATGCAATGAAGGTGTTGTTTCCTTCACTGTCACTTTAAACTATCAAACATTGTAAGAGTCTAATGGTTTATTTTTTCAGGCTTCTTATGAAGAATTCATGGTAGAAGCACAGGCTAGCGCATCTCGGGGTATGCATAGTACAATCAATTCCAAAAATGCTTTTATTCTCATTCATCACAATAATTTGAGATGTTGTTTTGTTCAACATTTTTGTATTTAAATGTCCTTTTTACGGAATTTCATTACTCAGATAACTATTTTGATTTCAAAATTTCAGCATGCAAAACTTCAATCGTTCAGCTTTCGCAGTCGTTTGAGAAGGCGATTGACTCTCTCCGAAAACGTTATGGAATTTCATCAAATTAGCCATGTAACTTGGGGGACGCTAAGTTGCTCACTGATTGATTTAAGGTAAACTTCAACTCTTAGACGTCTTTCATGGTCCATGGGATTACGAACTGTTTGCTCCGTATTCATTTTCTAGAGTTTGAGTTAGACCACGAACGATAATTTCCTTGAATGATTTTATGTATGTTCTGTTGAAATTTGAAACATTCACGGAGTTAGCATTTATCACGAATTGTTTTAGAATGGAAGGGGAGCAGAAATCAATCATCCTCAAATATGGATGCGTGGCTATGGAACGAGTTTTGACTGTTAAATCTTTCATTTTCGAAACAAAAATTTATCTTTATTTTCATCCTTGTGTCTAAGGAATGTTATTCTCACCATAAAAGATTATTAGTTTATTTTTTTTTTCTTTTCAAGTAGAACATTAGCTTCTCCTCTCTTCATTTAAAGTTTCTTTTCCAAGATTTTTTTTCATTCATGTTCTTTTTTCACACACGTACTTTGGATATCAACCTAATCTTTTGTATTTTAGATTCAACAACTTACACCATGGTGAGATTGACATTGAGACAAATGATACGCAATCGTCATGATTATGAATATAGATATGTAATCGTCTTATATAAATATAAACTTTTTTATCTTATCTCTAATCCCATTTCTAAATAGGTATACCCCTATTGACTCAACAATTCTAAATATTAATTAAATGTCTTTTTTTATAGAAAATAAAAATCACATGAAATAAATATTATATTAGTATTTAATGTCAATATGATACTCATTTTCGTCTCTTTTTTTACTCGAATGTTAAATATTAAAAAATAAATTATAATTATATAAATATCAAATAAAATGTGAAATAATAATTAAATAAAGATCAAATAATTATAAAAAATAAAAAAATCAAATATATAATCTTAAAATAAATTATAAAACTAATAAGAAAAAAATTGATATAAAAAAGATTACTTAATAAATTAAAAATATTTTAGTTAAAACCTTAATAAGTATGAAAAAATTGGACCGACACGTGCATACTCATATACATTCCATATCAAATTTTCCAATTTAAAAAAATTGAATATGATTTATATTAATAATCATACTTAATCAACTTAGAAATTTTGTGACGAATTTACACAATGGATAAGTTTATTTACCGTCCTGTCCCCACTAAAATTAAAGAATGATAAACAATTTCACTAAGCTAAAAATAAAATGTAAGAGAATGCCTTTGTTTTTTCTTATGCAACTTTTTATAGATGAGAGTGATATATTCGTAAAAGGGAGTGATATATCAAAAGGTTATATATTAATTAAAATTATAATATTCTAGAGAAACCTAAAAAGTGAAATAAAAATTAAAATGGACTTTTTCTTACTAGTTAAATCAGAACATAGGTATATATTCTTAAAGGAAGATATCAGAAAAATTTAATACTAATAATTGTGAACAAGTTGACATACAAATATACTACTTTTAACTTCAAATTTTAAGATAATAATTCGTAAGTTTTTCTAGGTTTATATTACTATTTTTGTTTAATATAAGTCTTCCAACTCTTTTTAAATTCCTAAAGAGTCATGGAAAGCGGAAACGTTGTAGAAGATGAAGCTCCTATGCTTAGGTGTAAAGAAGGGCTTCAGAAAATAATGCTTAAGTTTGAGGGGATTTTTTTTTTAATCAGGGTTGAGGGGATGTCATTTGGGTTAAGTATCGTTGGAGGAAGACTAGAAATTGGTGAGGGAGGACTATTGTGGAAAAATCATGTGAGGGAGACATTTGAGTTGAAGATGCATAAGCTGGTGAGGATGGGATTTGAGTTGAAGAAACTGTTCACTTACTATAGCAGTTATATTAAGAATTAATGTAATAAGTTAAATTTTTATATATATATATTAGTATACTTTCTATTGATTAAATTTATATCAGTTATAAAACTAACAAAAGAATAAATAACTGTTTTTTTTTTTTCAATTTGGTAAACTTTTCAATTTTAATTTCCAAAATAGGTAAAAAAAAAATTATTTATCAAAATAGACATAATTTCAAACTGATCAAAATAAAAGTGACATGGTGATTATTTCAATTAATAATATTAATTAAAATTAGTTCTCTCTCTTTAATAATTTTTTAATTTTTAATACTATAATCCTTAAATTTACCAGATTAACAAAATAAAGAATAATAATATTATCAAATAATTAAAAAATTATTTATTAATTATTATTATTAATTTTTTTGTTAATTGTTAAAGTAACAAACATAGTGCTAAATAATTAAAAAATTATTTGTTAATTATTATTATATAATGATTATTATTTTTTTATTAATTGTTAAACCTAAAAATCATAATATCAAATAATTAAAAAATAATTGTAGAGAGAAAAATGATTTTAATTAATGTCATTAATTGAAATTGTCAGTAACTTTTATTTTGACCAGTTTAAAATTATGTCTATCTAGGTGACATAATTTGTCCATTATAATTTGTCCATTTTGATAAATAAATTTTTTTTTACTCATTTTGAGAAATTAAAATTGAAGAATACACCAAAATAGAAAAAAAGTGTTACGTAGAAGTATTTTATTAAAAAAGTGATAACTTACCTAAAAAGATGAATGATTTGAAACAAATAAACATGTAAATTACTAAATATAAGAGTAATATTATTCTATATGATATATCATAAATATCTAAATTTAATTTCTATCATCAATGTAAAGTTAGAAATTAATCAAATTAGTGAGGAAAAGGACAAGTTGCATTTTGGATTCTGGACGACCATAATCAACCTTGGATAGGTTGGAGGATATTTTCCGCCGCCTAGATATTAGGTTTTTCATTGTTTCAGATATGTTTAGAAATCAGTTCACATTTTTATAAACAAAAATTCACTTCAGTGACAAATGACTAAATAACCGAAACATTGACATAAATTTGAGTTTGCCTCCCTCTCAAACGGTTCTTAAATTTGCAATTAATACCGTCCTATAAAGTTTTGCCAGTCATGTATATATCCAATAAACAAAGTTAAATATGGAGTTCATTGTTGATCTTTAAATTAGGCTGAGAACCATTGTTGCTTTGATGGGTAGTAAATTTGGCAGAGCAGATTAGTTGAGTTTATAGATTCTCAACAGAAAACTCTCTGGCATAACTCATTAGTAATGCCGCCATCTTAAGGGGCGCGCAGTTTAAAGCATCTATTCCCACTTTTATAATATTTATACTATTATTTCATATGTTATTCTTTAATTGAAAGTTTTATCTCTCGTTAAATATAATTTATTTATTTATTTAATAAAATAAATAATTGAATAATTATTTTTATTATAAAATAATTAAATTGTTTTAAAAATAATGGTTATATAAACTTCTTAATATTATTCTGATAAAATTATATATGTATATTTATATTAAATATCATTATATAAAAAGGATATATCATTTGATAATTTGTTACGTTATTTTTTTAATTAAACATATTTACTCATAAAAATTTATTTATTTATTTAATAAAATAAATTATTAACTAACTTCTTTTTATTTTAAAATAGCTGAATAACCTCTTTTCTAAAATAATGATTAGATAAACTTTTTAATACTATATATATATATATATATATATATTAAGTTATATTAATTTTTATTTTTAATTAATTACTTATAAAAATAATAAAATTATATACATTTTAAAACAAAAATGTAAATGTAAACACATGTGTTTTTGGTAGTTACTATAATAATTCATTAAATGTTTAAAATATGCACGTGGTATTAGACTGTTAACATAAATGAAATAAAGACAAGTCATTGATATTTGAATAGAAGATATAAGTGTTGGATATAAGATAAACGTGCTTTTGATCTTTTCTAGTGCGAAAATATTTTTTTTTCACAGAAAAAATCCAAAAACTTTAAAAACTACTTCTAATTATATATCCAAAAGTAACGAACATTTATATGATTAAATATAACTTATTTCCTCATTATGTGATCCACGATGTGTTGTACAGTATTTAATTGATGGTGGTCCCTTTTCTTAGAGTGTGATCTTATTTAATTTTTGTTGTGTATGTAATTAAGCCTGTTAACTTTTTGTGACAAAATTTCCTTAATAAATATGCTAAAAACTTTAAAAAGCACTTATACTTTTATATCTAAAAATATATACAGAACTAGTATACATGATTGAATAACTCATTTTCCTAAGTATAGTATGTGCTGGTTGAATATTTATTGGATGGGTAGCCTGTGATTATAGTTAATTTGCTTAATTTTTTTGTTGAAAACTTGTGACAAAATTTCCTAAATAAATATGCTAAGCAAAATAGTGCACATAGTTTAAATGTGCCAGTTCTAGTGGCTAGTACTAGATTAAGTTGCTAATGCATTCCAATCATCTCGTAATAATATTAAGAGCATTTTTTTATTATTTCATTTATAGAATAACATTTAATTTATTTCTGCTTACAATACTTGCACACAGGTTCTATTTCTAATTATTATCGAAGACACAAATTATTTATTAAAACTGAAAAATGAAGAGAAAAATGCTACAAAAAAAGTAGCAAGTGTTTTAAGTAAAAATAATATTTTTAAATATATGTTTGACTTAACAAATTCTTCTCCATCATAATTAATATAATGAAGAGTGCTCTATACCCCACTGTCCCCAAAGCAATTGCACAGTGCAATAACCTAAATGGCAAAACTACACATGGATCATCACCACTCAACCATTCCACTCCACTAAAGACGAAAAAGAAAGGATCAAAAAAAGAAAGAATAGCCACCCTACGACGGAAAACAAAAAAAAAGGAAAAAAAAAAAAAATCACAAACGGCGAAACGCAACCTCGGTGTCTAATCCAAAGCCATCGACGCTGCGAACGTGAACCAAAGTGGAGTGGTTGAAGAGTTCCACGAGGGGCTGCACGCTGTAGAGGTCGTTGGCGGAGTACTTATCGGCGCGCCGGGACAACGCCACGTGGAGAACGCACACCCCGCCGCGCTTCAACGTCCGTTCGATCTCCGCCACGAACCGCTGCGGGTACAGCGCGTGGTCGAACACGTTGGAGAATTCGAAATCGAACGTGTCGTTGGGGAAAGGTTGGTTGTGAAAGTCACCCTTCACAACCAGAGGAGGGTAAGGAACCAAATCCATTCCCACGGAATCAACCACTCCGATTCGCCGCAACGCCTCCACCTCCTGCCCCACTCGCGCGCCGATGCAGAGCGCCTTTGACGTGTTCTGGAGAAGCTTCTTGTCCTTCAGCTCCTGGAAGAACCGCGCAAAGACGGGAATTTTGCGGTCCCAGTCTCGGGTTGTCCATATTTTTCGGAGCTTAGGGTTGAGGGTCTTGTTAAGCTGGCGCTGTATGTAGGATTCGTAGGAGGAGTAACCGGGTCGGATCCTGAGGTCTTTGTTTGTTACAGAATGATGGAAGGGTTGTTGCTGTGGGAATAAGAGGTAGAGGAAGAAGAATGGGAGGGAGAGGAAGAGGGAGACGAGGAAGCACCTTAGGATGAATGTTTTTGTGAGCGTGATTTTCATGACCGCATGCGTATGTTATCTCTCATCTCATGGTTTCGCCGACAGAGAAACCGAACATGTTCCTGGTTTTCCTATGTTTGGAAATTCGGAACGTAGCGTCTGCATTGTTTTGCTTTTGTGGTGAGATGAGGTGGGTGGGGGGAAGGAAATAAAAGATTAAATATTTTATTAATTTATTTTAAAAAATAAAACTATCTAAATATAAATTGAATGATTTTTAAAATTATAGTATGAGCGAAAATACTCGTGGATTGAACCGGAAAAGGATGATGAATACGCCATTTGTAATTAGGAAGTGACATTGTCGAAGGTACGCGTGGTGCGTAGAGCGCATGCAGTGAGTAAGGTGGCACCGTTTCTTCGGTTGCTTTTGTATGTTTTGGTAACTTTAAGCCTGGCTCCAATTTTATTTTTTGAAGCATATCTGCATGAGTGCAGAGCATAACGGGTAGGTGGAAAAGAAAATGAAAGAATTAAAAATAATTAAAGCCGTGATGGGTCCAATCTCGAGCTAACAAATAAAGTGACAAAAATGGTGGAGAAAGCCATGATTTAGGGTGAGTATATATGGAGAAGTAGTAGGGAAGAAGTCAAAGTAAAAATGAAGTGATAGAGATTATCGCGCTTCTTTCACGCAAGGCTAATGAATGATGGTGAAATATATTATTAATTCATTGTTCATCATCTATTCAAATTAAAGATATCATAACGAGGTAGCCGTCCCATTTAAGTAATAAAATAGGAGAAAGGTCTACAAAACGGCATCACGCGAGAATATCAAATTCCAACATTATGTTTCTATCAAGCACTTTGGCTGCTTCCAGAATCGACCTCAATAGATTATTACAAACATTTACATTTGATTTGATTAAGGTTTGCTTTGGATTACGTTCTGATTCCAAAATAGGTTTTGTATCTGACGTAGGATGAGTGATAGGTCAAACACTGGAAAAGCGAAGGTGACAAACTCGTTCACGGGATTACTGGCCATAAACTGCTTAATTCTTTGAAATTACAAAACATTTGTAAAATATAATCTTACACCTCACTTTTGCTTTGGACCTTTGTTGATAGTAAAACTTTACTATCCAATATATAATTTAATTGAATGCTTATATTAAATTCAATACCACTATTAGATTATTTTACTATCCAATATATAATTTAATTGAATGCTTATATTGAATTCAATACCACTATTAGATCGGAACAGTCACAAATCAGTTGGTTTAAGTGACGAGTGAACTAGCCAATATTAATTGCTACAGAACTCTATGAACAACAAGAATTTATTATTGATTAGGATATTCACATTTATAATTACATTTTTTTTTTCGGTTTTTATTCTCAGCAAAATAAGGGTTATCAGCAACATATGTATACAGTCATAACTAACAACCTTTCTTTAGTAATTGTAGAAAACAATAATCAATAATATGTTTTTTCTTTTACTTTTTCTTTAGTTCACCCTCTCCCTTTTCTATTACGTGTTATGGATATATACCAATTATCATCAGCATGATCAGAACTAGTAGAGTTCTATTGCACGCTCCCTCTTTTCTCTTTTTTCTCGATTATTATAGTTTTGATTATTATAGTTTTGGTATGCCATCATGTGTGAACAAGAATCCCGAACTCCTTCTATTCATACTTTTTTACATTTTCATCCAAATAAAAATTCTATAATTACTTTTGTGTCTCCCATGTTTTAAGCCAACAACTATCAAGAATAAAGTTGAATTAATTGGTGAAATTGTCAATAAAATATTAAATCTTAAAAAGTTTTAAAATAAAAATGTGTAAGAACTTATAAAATAGTTTTATTGTTAAAATGACAAGTTCATATAAATAACAACTCAGTTATTTAGATTTCATTTTTATAAAATCACAATTATTTTAAAATAGAATTTCTTTTTACTCCTTGCCTTCTCTCTAGAAATCTGACATCACATATCATCATATTAATGATCAAAATCCACCATTGAATCCATCACAGTGTTTAGAACAATTGTTGTTGATCACAATCTTAAATTGAATAAGTGCGTATCTACTCTTTTTTCAAGTATTCATAGTTATCCTAGCTAGTGTTTATGACTTCAGAATGAGTCTATGCTAGGTTAGGATTCTAGTGATGTATTTAGATTGTTAAATAAAACTCTTTGTTGTTGGTTAGGAAATCTTTATGATCTCTAAGTTATTGGAGCTTTTGTGAGTGCTGAAGTATTTATCAGGTAAGGAAAGCTAGCTTGAATATCTTTATAGATTAGACGACTTGGATATGGGTTGACATGGTCACCAAGTCCCAATTTTTTCTTGCAAGGCTTGTGATTGAATTTCTTGAAATTGAATTTTCATTTGATTTGTATAGTAATAATAGTGATGCTGAATTGAAGAATTTTATATTGATATTATGTTGACATAGTTATTGTATGTGACAGGATGACAAAATGTAATGTTAGATGTTATATGAATTTTCTAAAATGGAATGTATCATATGTTAGGAGTAGTTTTTATAGCTTGACAGGTTTTAAGTTTACAAAATTATACAACGCCAAAGTATGCGTTAGGTGTAATTCAGGATAGTCACTCTCAGGTGTGATCTGCACCAGACACATTTCAAAAAAAGGGTGTTATTGAGTTAGAGTGACGCCAGATGCTACAATGCTATGCCAGACATGGAACATGGTATATATATATATATATATATATATATATATATATATATATATATATATATATATATATATATATATATTTT
>Ga0209700_102166_pt1 | contig 40275 bp, 9 predicted proteins | sample SiratroredBW_FD_187528 | JGI IMG/M metagenome (GOLD analysis project Ga0209700, IMG submission 187528) | Root nodule microbial communities of legume samples collected from California, USA - Siratro red BW (SPAdes) (version 2) | ecosystem: Host-associated > Plants > Roots > Nodule | place: USA...
ACAAAAAATTATGAATATTAATTTTTGAAGTACTTCTCTCATTTAACTTCTTTGTTTTCTTTATCAGCTCATTTAACTTCTTTGTAATTATATATTGATGAACTTATAAGATTTTTTTTTTTTTTTCATAAGGAATCAAATGCTTAAATCAAATAAAAATAGTTCATAAGCTAAAAGATAATTTAACAGCATCAGTTTTTCATATCTATTTTTTTTAGGTGGAAAAAGAGTTCTAATTTATTCATTTGATTTAAAAGAGTGAAAGCCCATGCGAGGAATTTTAATGAGAAGGAGAAAAAGAGATATTGCTGATTTTTTTTAAGAGAGAGGATAATTTGCTTGATTCATAAAAGAAAAGAGAAAGAAAATTAAATAAATTTAAAAAGAGTTACAAGTGGTTAACGTATTGAGTTCAAAATTGAATTGTTCAAGCACTGTTGTATTTAATTATTGGAGGAAACTATTTTTGCTAAACTTTACTTACCTCCCAATTTAATCAGATTAATTTGCGACGATGTCGTGGATACTATTCGATCATTTTCATGAATATATATATATATTACAAAGTTAATCTTTGATAGTAAAAAAAAACTTTAAAGAAGGAGAAAACTACTAAGAGAATTATATATATATATATATATAGTTGTGAAGAAAGATGAAAATATAACACATCAAAGTAGGTTGGTTCTATAAACAGTATTTTTCATCTAATATTGCCATGAGTAATTTGCGAATAAAAGAATGAAAAGAAAATAAACTCAAAGTGAAATACCAACTCATCTCAACGATAAAAAAGGAAAAAGAAAAAAATGATCCGTGAGTAAATAAGTAATTTTATAAAAGGTCATTTTTATTTTCAAACCAAGCATCTTTATCTATTTATTTTTACTCTCGTTCAAGTTTATTCTATTCCACAAATATTTTCTTTACTCTATTTGATTTCATTTTTTTTTTTTTTGTTCATTTCTCTCCTCACATTATACTTCTCTCAACTAAAAAAAAAAACTTAGTTTATTTATTTAATAAAGAAAGAATTCTCCTCCAACTAATTTTGGAAGTAACTCAAATTTGAATGGAAATAGATTTTAACTCCCCCTTGCTTCGTTCAAACTTTTGAATTAAACGTGAAAATATTCTCTTTACTTATTCCATTTTTTTACTAGGTTAAAATTTTAGTAGAACAAGAGTTATAATCTAATATAAGTATTTCTATTACTTGACATGCATGTATTAATTTCGTCACATAATATATATATATATATATATATATATATAAACAATCACTTGCTTGACAGACATAGTATTTTGTTTTATATATATTTATCTATGCATTAAAGAACTTATAGTTTGTATGATTTAGATGTGTGTCCACTCCAAAAAGTGTCTTTTTGTATCTATAAATATCTAGGTACTAATGCATTTAAGATAAGAAAAAGCAAAAAAGTCAAGAAATTTTTCTTCTAAAGAGATTTTGAATTGAGAAGGTAGAACACTCAAGAGTTTTTTAATTGAATTTGTCTTTGTTTTTCAAGTGTCTGTGTCATTAATCTCAATCCACTTATTCATCAATAAAATTTTCCTTTTAAGAAAAAGTTTTGTTTTTCTTTTGAGCAAGTAACTATTCTTATCCTTTAGAATTGTGGTCTGATTGAACTGATCTAATGGAGAATTAACCGAATTGATTCATTTAAACTTAAAAAATAACCTTAAAAAGAAATCACTATACTTATTTATAGCATTTTATCATGAATTTGCATTGATCATATTCTTTCACGTTAAATTTAACGTCCTATATATTTTTTAATTCCATACAATTCAACAATATATTAATCATTTATCACATGATGAGCTGAATTTTTTTAAATAATTTATTATATATATATATATATTATAGGGTGAAACCATAATAGTATGCGATAAGATAACAATATCAACTTTTCGTGAGGGAGTATTAAGGGAAAGAGATGGATAAATTTAATAATTCTGTAAGTTTGTGAGTACATGACATAACACTTGGTATAAATGTAATGGGAGTACAAAAAGTAAAATAGATAGGATGATGGTATGTGCACAATGGTTCGATATCAAAGACTTTAGGGTTTGGGATATATAATTATTGTCTTATAATACTTAAAGAAAAATTTATTAAGTGTGGGAAACTGATTAGGGTGATGGACTACTGGTTAGAAGATAAGGAATTTTGTAGGATAATTGAGGACGAATGATAAAATATAACAATATAAGAAAAAAAAGTATATTTTGAAATAAAATTGAAAAATCTTAAATTGAAGGTGAAAGAATGGTATAACGAGAATATCAGGAGTCACTTATGCAAAATAGTCAATTAACGACACGATTTTACAATAAAGAAGACACGGTAGGTTTTTTTTTTTAGAAACGTGAATTTTTTATACGGTGAATCTGGACCGTTCTCAAAACGATAAAACAATTCTCTTATTAAAAATAATCAATTGTGGTGAAAAAAGGTGTAGTAAAAATAAAAATTATTAAATTTAGCTTCTAAATATAAGTTAGGAGATAGCTAGTAAACTTCTAAATAATGAGTTTTGAACTGATAAACTATTTTATTGGATTAAAAATATTTAATAAACTTCTAACTTATAAGTTTTAAACTGATAAACTACTTTGTTGGATTAATTGGATTAAAGATATATAGTAAACTAGCTGATAAAATAGTTAATAAACGTAGAATGAGATAAAATGATACGATTATATAAGTTTTATTATATGAATGAAAGTTTTATTTTAAACAAAAATATATTATTATGTACTTATAATTTTAGATTACTTTAAATAATTAAATTTGTTAGTACTTCTATTTATTCTTTTAAATTGTATATGTTTTTATTATTTGAAGAAGTCGTTTTTATTTAAAAGAGTTTATCTAATAATAGTCAAATTTAATTTTTATTTATTTCTCAGAAATTTATTTATTTTTATTTCTTAATTTAAACTATTGTTATATTGAATTTTTTATTTTACAATTTGTTTTTTAATGTTAATTTTTTTTTTAACTTAAAGTGCCTAAAATATAATAATAAGCTAATAAATATTAAAAATAGTGTAATAATTAATTGTTTGTGATTAAAATAGATAATACTAAATAAAATAAAATTAAACATAATAGGAAAATGTATTGAAATAAAATAGATAATAAAAAAATAGATAAGTTACAAGTTAGAAGTTATAAACCAAAAAGTTAGATAAAGTAAGTTATAACTTATCAGTTACAAACTCCTAAAATAAATTATCAGACACTTCTATATTGATAAAACTAGTTTATTAGCTAGTTAAATAAGTTACTAATTAGCTTATTTATCTTACCAAAGCCCCTTTAAATTTTAGACACTTAAAATCAATAATTAAGATGAAACTATGGCAAATAATTTATATTGTAGTTTTCATTTATCCAGAAGCAATAATTCTTATAATACTAGATAGGAGAAGAAAAAAGTATTGATTATATGAATTTATATAATTGTAAAAGTTATTTTATTTGATTTTGATTTTGACCATATATTTAAATTATATGATAGAAAATCACTTTTTTCATATTATTCTTTATTAATGTTTTCTTATAGTAATTTCCAAATAGGAAAAAACGTTATTACGGAAATGGACTTTTTTTATTAGAAAACGTATAATAATAGCAATAATATTATCTAGAGGATTGTTATATCCGAAACCAGTCAAGTTAATATCAAATCTATTCTGTTGTATTACTAACTTGATGTTTAATTTCCATGAAATAAAGAAAATTTATTTTCCAAAACTGAAAATTGAGAATAGAGTACATTGGAGTTTGGAAAAAACATAAAATAATTAATGATAACGTTTTTTCACATACACTTGTAATTGGATTTTGCATTGGAATGCTGAAATTATTTTAAAATTTATGAATTAGGACATTTTAAAAAAATTACGGAAGTGAGTAAATTGTCCACTGTTTCACTCGGAAGAAATTGCCATTGTTTTGGTTTTAAATTCTTTTAAGAAAAATCATAACTTTGTTGCTATTGCAAAATAGAAGTCGCGATTCATAACATCATTTTAGGCTTTTTCCAAAAGTTACAATTTAATGTAATTCGAGTTTTATTTATTGGAAACGAATAAAAATTAAAGTATTTATAATAAATATTTAAATTGAAGTATAAATTTTTATTTAATACAAATAAACTAATTTTACCCTGATGGAAACTTCGTTACATTTCAAGAAAACGTATGCATAATGACAAAGTAACGTCTTTCTCAAATACACCCTGATAATTATTTTTAAGAAAAGTGACTTATCATTTTGAATAAAGTTTATTGTTTAGTTATAATATTTGTTTATAAAATTAAAATTTAATTTGTTATAATTATAGTTGTATCTAACGTGAAATTAAAGCCGAAAGGTGGGGTTCATAATGTGCATTCATAAAAAGTGGGCGTCGGTGTTAATCAGATGTTACTCATTGGTTCTACTTGTTGACTGCGTCACGTGGTGGACTGCTTCCAAAGTAACAAACTCATAACAAAGGATAACAACATCTACAGTAAGCTCATAACTCACGCTCAAAAGTTACACTTATTTACAGTGAAAAATTCCGTCACTATATTTTTAATGGAAATTTTTTATGTACTTTGAGTTGCTTGAAATTGAAAATAATTATTTAAATAACAAATTTTCTTCAATTTTAAATGATAAAAAACTTTATTAAAGATGCTTTAAAGAGTATATAAATAAATAAATTTCTCAGAAGCTGTCAAAAAACTGTCATTTTCTCAGAGCACTAGCCTCTGAATGATTGATGATCGTGCTAATTCACTGTGAAAACCCACCCTATGCCCTTAACTGTGGTTGTTTTTTACCCCTTTTTTCAGAAAGCACCACAACCACTTTTGATCTTGACTAAGATGGCTCAAATGGTAAGGTCCCTGAGATGATCTCACCACATAATTATGGACCAGCCCCTTCCAGACGTAGTAGCTGTGATGGACAATGATCTTCACCGGTAATCTCTAGCCACATTAATCAACAAATCTAGTACAACATCTTCAGTAATAAATGTGTCACGAACTTCCCAATTTTGTTGGTTAAGAAATGAGTGTTGCATTAAGCATAGTCAACCCTACTGACAGAAGCGAGAAATGTTAACCCCGTGGTGGTTGAACGACCATGAACTATTTAGCCATTTACATTTACAAAAGTTGCAAGTCAATGTTTTGAAATTTGAAGGGACGACCGAGTCCAAAGAACCAAAATGCACCCATCTGGTGCTGAAGCAGCAGCCTCACAACCCTGCTTTAATGGCTGTTTCCCATCTCCACTTCTTGCCTCTGAGAGGTCCCATAAGCCTAAAGTCAAGAATGTAACTTCATCACACGATGACTTCGCCGCAGCCACATCCTCCACCCTTCACCCCCACACACAATTCACCAACCCCGATTCCCTTCCCTCTCTGCACGACTCCTACATCAGCTTCACCAAAGCATTCCCTCAGTTTTCTGCTACTTCTCAAGTGGATCAGATTCGAGCCCAAGAATACCATCACTTGAACCACTCCAACGCCTGCTTCGATTACACTGGATATGGCCTTTTCTCCTACGCTCAGCAACAGAGACCTTACCCTACAACTGCTTCTTCCTCTTCATCATCATCATTGTCCAACTTTGCATCAGACGCCTCCTTCTTTGATATATCCTACAAGTCTGTGAACTTGCAGTCCCAGGTTCTCTACGGCGGGCACGAGTCAGAACTGGAAGCCAGAATCAGAAAGAGAATCATGTCGTTCATGAATGTCTCCGAAGCTGAATACACCCTTGTTTTCATTGCCAATGAGGTATCTGCTTTTAAAATTGTAGCCGATTCTTTCGAATTTCAATCCAATAGACGGCTCCTCACAGTGTATGACCATAGCAGCGAGGCATTGGATGTGATGATTGAGAGTTGCAAGAAGCAAGGGGTGCGTGTCTTGTCGTCAGAATTCTCCTGGCCCAATCTCGGAATCCAGAGGAGGAAGCTAAAGAAGATGGTGATGAATAAAAGGGAAAAGAGAAAGGGAGGGTTATTTGTTTTCCCACTTCATTCCAAGGTAACAGGAGCACAATATTCCTATGGTTGGATGTCCACGGCTCAGGAAAATGGGTGGTGCGTCTTGCTTGATGTGTGTGCATTGAAACCTAAAGAAATGGACACCTTGGGTATGTTACTTTTTAAGCCTGATTTTATGGTTTGCTCGTTTTACAAAGTTTTTGGTGAGAACCCTTCAGGTGTTGGGTGCTTATTTGTTAAAAAATCTAGTGTCTCTGCTTTGAAAGATCCTTGTAATGCCACAAGCATAGGAATCATAAGCCTTGTCCCAGCATCTAAACCTGAGGCTGAACAAGTAGTGATTGAAACTGAAACGGCTCATCTGCAAGAGGGGCAATCATCAACAACATCAGAAATTGAGGAATTAAGCACACCCTTTGATTCATCTATGGATAGAAACAGATTAGGTACTAGAAATGAAGGCTCAGAGATTCATTGTAGAGGATTAGACCATGCAGACTCTGTGGGTTTATTACTGATCAGTAACAGGACCAAGTATCTGGTTAATTGGCTGGTTAATGCTCTAATGAGCCTTAAACATCCACATCATGAAAATAAGCTTTCCCTAATCAGGGTTTATGGGCCTAAGATAAGTTCTTTCCGTGGACCCGCTGTGGCATTTAATATATTTGACTGGAAAGGGGAAAAAATTGATCCTGCACTTGTGCAGAAGCTAGCTGATAGGAACAACATCTCTTTAAACAGCTCATTTTTGAGAAATATAAGATTCTCTGACAAAAATGAAGAGGAGAGAGTTTGCGAGGTTGAAGGGTTGGGCCTGTCGAAGAAGACACGTAGCCATGAATCTGGGATATACGTTGTGACTGCTGCACTGGGTCTCTTGACAAACTTTGAAGATATCTACAGACTATGGGCTTTTCTTTCTAGGTTCCTGGATGCAGACTTTGTGGAGAAAGAGAAATGGAGATACATAGCTCTAAATCAAAAGACTGTTGAAGTATGATTTGTTGCTTCCTATTGCTTCCTTTCGTTATTTGTCTCATTAGTGACATTTTTATCGTTACCTTATCCTATAATAATGTTTTGTACCAGAGTTTATGTATATCTACAGACAATTTTTAGAATCACTTTTCAACACCCAATTTTGACTTTTATATAATTGAAGTCACCTCTTTTCTCACTGGGTATCTTATATTGTGTATTTTTTAATTTATTGAATATATCAAATCAATAGACAATTTTCTTTTTTATATATATTCATTTTTCTTTTCTACAAAAGATTCCTTTTAAAAATATTTTATCTTTAATTTATTCTTATTTAAAAGTAAAAGTATTTTTATAGCTTTAATATGTTGTTATTTCGTATAAAATGAGTGAATTTTGACTTTGGTTGCTAATTTTTTTTTATCTGTTATTTTTGTAAAATTTGAAATAATTGTGTTTAGCCTGGTAAAATATGTGAACTTAGGTTTAAATTATTATAAGATATTTTTTTTTTAATTTTCATCTTCAAAGATTTAAAATCACTAATTTTGATCCTAACATTCGTTAAATAAGCTATACTGTATATACCTTCAAAGTTTTTTTAAGAGTATTGCATACTGAATATTGTGACACTATTAGTAGGCATCACTTAGAATGGTAACTTGCAATTTTGTTAAAAACACGTTTAACTAAGGACTAAAAGTAATTATTTTTAATTTTAAAAAGGACTAAAAATTAAAAAAAAAATCAAAATAAGTTTATTTATAGGGATTAAAAATATATTTGAACATTCATTTTATTGATGATTAAAATTTTCACAGATATATTTTCCTTTGTTGTTAAAATACAATAATAATACTTTTATTAGCTATATTATTTTTTTAAATTTTATTTAAATTTGAAATACTCATGCAACGTTGGAAAAACTGTTCAATAATGCAATAATATGAAATGAATAAACTTCAAAAAATTTCAACTGACTATAAAAAAGCACGAAAATAGATTTATCAATATATATATATAAGCTATTTGATTGTTAAATTATATTTATTAATATAATTTCTAACTTAATTACCGCTTATGAAACTAGTTTCAAAGCTGACAAGTGGTAGACCCAACTTCAAATTTAATGGAGAAGTTAGATAAAATTTGAAAAGATTCCTTTTAGTTGAAAACAGAAAAATATTCAATTTATTATATTAAAATGTTTAGTGAAATTGTCTAATACCAATTGTTTGATGGTTCCTTTGGTCTCTCTACTATCAATTTCCCAAATTTCATCTTGATTTTTTTTTCCCACAAATTTGGTTCTAATGCAAGTTTAATTGTACAAATTCAAGTTAACCTCTAACTATATCTGAAATTAATAATAACACAAGGATGTTACAGAATTACATGGCTTATGATTTGATATTTCTTTAAGTGATGTATGTATAAATAAAAATAGGCTAAAGTATAATTTCTATTATCCAAACTTTAACTTCACAATTTTATTTTCTTATTTTGTAATTATGTAATGTTTTAGTTGAATGATTAAATTTTGATTGATTAATTATTAATTCTTTAATATTGACTATAGTTTATAGGAATGTGTAAGTAAACCATTACATTCTGATTGAGGTTTGGTTCACCAGTCTTAAGCGAGTGAGATTAATCTGACAATGGTTCTTTTTCAAGTTTATTTTAGTCTTTAAGAAGTTCACAAATAAATGAATTGGTCTATAGTCAAAATAGTAACTGAAATAAAATCTATTAATTTAAAACAATATTTTTTCTTGTATTTATTAAATAAAATATATTAAATTAAATCAAAATTTTTATTTGATTAGTTATGGTATCTTTATATAAAAAAATTAGGTATTTGATTAGTTATGATACTTTTATATAAAAAAAATAAAATTAGGTAAGTCAGATCGGATCGAACTTAAATCACATCAAAACGAATTAGATTAAAGTAAATTAGATTAGGTTAGATCCAAATTAGGATGGATTGAGAACAAGTCTAGTTGAAGGCACTTGCTTCCTGCATCCATTATCATTTAATTTATGCAAGTCATTATTGACAAAAATGTTAGTCTAGATGTAAAAATACATTTTTGAAAATGTAACTAATGAATATAAAAATAAAATTTTGGAATGTCTTATTCGAAATACAATTGTCACACTCCCATTGATTTTTAGAAAGCTCTTTCTAGAATACATTTTTTGACTTTTGGAAAGTCCTCTTTTGGAATACATTTTCTAACTTTTAAAAAGTCCATTCCGAAGCGTATTTTTAAACTTTCAAAAAATTCTTTCCATAATACACCGTATACTCCCCAAATGCTTCAGGAATCCTATTTTTGAAGACCTTTAACGCATCTTAGGGTGAAAAAGAAAACTCATAACTTATCCACGTTGTCTTTCCTTACTTCTAAAATAACCCAAACTTCTCAACAACAAGTTGGTGGGAAAAAGCGCCACCATCTACTCCTTCTACTAGTCATTAGAGTCGTCTCAATCCAACGTCAACCACAATGCACCACTACTTTCATATAAAACTTTTAAGAACACAGTTCGAATCTTAAAATTTTGATGGAGTGCATAAAGCATTTGATGAGATGCAATAAGTAATTGTCCTAATTGAATTGTGTTAGGTTTGATTTAGGTTAAGACAAGACTAAGTTAAGTTGAGCTCAACCCAATCTAAGTAAGACGTGGACAATATTATATTAGGTTGAATTGGGCCTAATTCAAATTAAGATGAGTTAAATCAGTTTAAGCTCAAGTCAAATTTGGTCAAAGTTTGATTGAATCAAATTTAGACCAAATTAGTCGAAATCAAATTTAGATGATCTCATGTTGATCCAAATTAGATTGAAGATTATCTTAAAATTATGTAAAATTGAGTCGAATTTAAGATAACATAAATTGAGTGAAGTTGAACTATTAAATTAAGTTTTAACTTCAAAACTAATTTATAAATAACAAAAAATAATTAAGTGTTAATTTATAGTTAATGTTAAACATTTTGAGATTAATTTCATTTAAAAATATTTTAAAGACTCAGATAATTTTGAAAAATATTTACAATTTAATTAAAGTTTTATTTTAATGTTATAATGACTAAATAACTTTAATTATGCGAGAATTTTATCAAATGAGACTTTTGAACTCTCTTATTTCATAGAACAATAAAAGAAAACTTATTTAAAAAAAAAGAAAATAAAGTTAATTAATAGGTGATTGATAGATGGATGGCTCTACTAGAAAGGAAAGGTTAAGATAATTGTAAGGAAGTGTAGTGCACGTGATCTTTCATGCAACCGAGGGATTTCAACTTTAGGTTGTGATAAAAGTAACATGCACATACACACTTCTCATAGATCACTCTCCCCCATCGACCACTCAAAGAGAGTAAGACATTCACTTTTCTTATTCTCGCAATTAACATTTTTAAATATGAATATCGCGCTTTACTTTCACAGTGAACTAAAATATTTCTTTAAACTCCACGTTCTTTAATCTTTATTCATGTACTCTATCTTTTTAACTATTTGAATATTTTTTAACGATATTTATAAATTAAATTTAAATATTGTTATGAGGAAATTATGAATATTTAAAAACAACTTTATACCACAATTTAAATTATTTATATAAATTTAAATATACTCATACAGAGTATAATTTATTATTGTAACAATTAAAAAGAATATATGCACCTATTTTATTTTTTATTATAAAGAACGATAAATAAGATCTAAGTATATTTTTAACTGTTAATTTCCTAAAAAATATATTTTATATAAATTATTAAAAATTCTAAATCAATTAAAAATAATATTTTTTAATAATTTATAAATGAGTGTAAATCTTATTTTATAAATTAATTTGGTAAAGTTGATTTAAATTTAAAGTTTATTTTTTTTTCAAATTATTGAAAATAAAAGAATGTGTGGCGCTCGTGTTAATGTAACTTTATCTTTCGGTTTAGAAGTGATACTGACTCGTTAATATTCGGACTGTAATTATTTTTAAACTCAACGAACATCAATTTATTTTGGTAGTTGATCATTTACTTTAATTCGGTATTGGCTGCAGTATTCTGGACCCTAATTTAATAGTTTTGTTGGTAGTTCATTTATTTACTTTAAGTAATTTGGTCGCAAATAAAAGGTGTTGAATTGGTTTGTCAATGCAAAAACAGATTAGGCACAAAATAAATGCATCTACAGCCACTTAAAGGAAGCATAAATATGGAATTGTGATTTGAGTTGCCTAATGATGCAGTCAACTAATCCAATACATGGGGCTTGTAAATTATTCTTATTAGTTATTTTTTAGCTTTATGCATCTATTTTCTTTTGAAATTAATATATTTTAAGATACACAGTGACATTTTAGGTGAAAATATTATTCTTATTAAATTTTGTTTTGGTCATGAAACCAAATATTACTTACTGAAAAGTCTCTCAGTCAAATGTCCCCCCATAAAAACATTATATGTAAGTTCTGTTTTAATGAAAAATATATCTAATTTTGTTTAATCGATATTTCCCATTGGTATGATATATTTTACTAGTTTAAGGTAGTTTTTAAATCCTTAGACATTATGTTATGTCATCAGTATAAAATATTTTATATTATAATATTAATATTTATTTTATAGATTTATATCGATTAAAGATGAAGTCTTTCAATAATTTATAAGTATGTGTAAATTTTACTTTACAAGTTGATTTTGCAAAGTTAAGTTAAACTTAAAAATCATTTCTTATATGGTATCATAGTCTATTCTAATAAGATTGTTGGATCTATCCGACTACCTGTTATCAAGCTGTTATTGGATCACTCTTACATATAATAATACATTATTTTGATTGAGATGTGAATATAAAATATTGTTTCTTCATCATCTTATATAACACTATAATAATTTTCTATGCTCAATCATTAAAAATCTTTTATTAACGACAACTCAAATAATAACAATTTTAAAATTGTTAATGAAGTCTTTTAACTATCATTAAAATATCATTTTCTAATGGTGTAACCCATTTGTTTTTATGAAAATATAAATATATTAAAAATATTTTATTTTAGTTTTGTAAAACCATGTAGATGTTTATTTTGTTATTTCTTAAGTTAGATTATGAATATTTAGTTTATTTTAAATTAAATTTAACGTGATTATAACAATAATCTTACGTGGTTTCTTAATTTTTTTAAATTTAGAAACTGATATATTAGACTTAGATGTGTCTAAGAAGAACGGAAGAGATACATGGAAAGTATGGTGGATGAAAATAAAAGAGATGGGTGAAAGTAAATAAAAAATAAAATGTTTGGTTGAAAAAATAGGTTAATAAGTATGAGCAAAAATTTCTCTTAAAATACAAGTAACTGTATGTTCTCAATAAAAAAAAATTATAGTTAATATAAACTAATTAATAAATCTTATTCCATTTTTTTAGCATTCTTATTTTGTTCTTATCAAACATATCCATCTTTATATTTTATTTTCTATTCTTTTTCTTTAAATTTTGTTTAGCTTTCAAGAGATGAAAATATTATTTTGGTTCTTAAATGTATACAAAGATTTCTATTTAGATTTATAAGTGAAAAAAATAAAAATAAAAAAGTCCTCTAAAATATCTTTTATTTCTTTTATTCATCATTTTATTTCATTTCATGGATATCCCTAGATCATATCCGTAAAATACAATTTATTCCCTTTATTATTATGAAAATACATTTTAGTCTATACATACATTAACTAAATTACATTTTAATGATAATATGTAAGATAGTTGACCAAAAGGATGAATGTGAAAGACAACAGTTAGTTTTTTATTAACATTGAAGGACTAACTTAAGAAATACACTTTTTAAGTACTAAAATAACATAAAGGAATAGAAAAAATATAAATAGAGAAAGAATAAGTTAATAGAAACGAGTGTAAAAAATAAATTGAATGGTTAACTGTTTTGTATTGTAAAAATGAGTGAAAATAGAAAGAAATTATAGAAGTGATATAATTTGATTAATTTAATAATAAAATAAATATTACTATTTTTAAATTATTTATTGTTATTCTCTTCTGGTCAAGCACATCACATCAATTTTCTACTTCATTGTCGTTTTTCTTCCGCTCTATCATATAATATATATGCTTATTTTTCTTCTACTAGATAAACTTTGAAGTATCAAATCAAGGTCAACTATACCATTCTATTCGTAGGGGTTTTAAACAAAACTAGACTATATTTAACTAAATTGAGTTGTATTTAAAAACTAAATTCTTTAAAAAGATCAAATTAAATTGATATATTAATTTAATTTTAAAAAAATGAGTTATTTATAAATGTAATTATTTTTGAATTAAATTGATTTATAATGTATGAGTTCGTAAAACATATTTTGAAAATAAATATTTATTGATAATAGTTGAATCAATTAAAATGGTTTAAATAATTGAAACATACGAAAATTACGATATAATATAGTTTAATTCTATCTATTTAATTATTATACCACTCAAATAACAACAGTTGAATTTTATAATACCTGAATTCAATTCAGTCATTTTTCTCAAGATAATACGAAGCCTTTGGAGTATCAAAATAAGCGTGATCGTGAAAGAGAGAGACAGAAAATATTTTTCTGAGGACAATGATGACGTAGGCACTGTTTATAACCTCTCCCACCTAACTACAAATTAAATCGTTAGCACATTTTTTATTGTTTCAAATAAATAGCAGAAATAATTTGATTTTATTTTATAAATAAAATAGGAGAGGAAGAAAAAAAAAAAAAAACATGATTTTAGAATGTGGTTATATGGTGGAACATGTGTATAGAACTCCATCACTAACGGATCAAGGAGTGTTGGTTCTTACAAGTTGAGAGGTTCTCGCGGAGGAATGGCAAGACCGGTAATTAGATGAAAATGCAAGGGTGAGATTATTGAAGCAAAACAGCCAATTCTGCATTTGTTGCGACCTAACTAGCTCTCTCTACCTTAAAACTTTCCGACGTAAGAAACAAAACGACAAAACCACTTCGTTGCTGCGAACTGCTTACTTTTCCTTCTTTCTCCAATATATAAATATATTTGCACGTTAGGCTCTTCACCCAACCAACCCTCTCTTTCTCTCTTTCTATCTTTCAGGGATAGCTATTAACTGCGATGGCAAAGAATGTGGGGATTCTCGCTATTGACATCTACTTCCCTCCTACCTGTATTCAACAGGTGAACTCATCTATCTTTCAATCCTCTCTCCTTTTCATCTTAATTTCACCTTTATAAGGAAACTGTCACAGAAGTTGAGTTCGGTACAAGAATTTTGTTTGTTTTCCGATTTATGCTCATGATTCAATAATGAAGATCCTCTCATGAACGTTAAACATGATTGTAGTTGTTAGCAGCCAATTGGTTAAGGCCTCAAAAATTGTTATGCGCTTTTCTTATTTCTATTGAAAAGGACTAACTAGGCCTAACAGAGCCGTGATTTCAAGATTTCATATATTGTGTTCTGTGACACAAATAACATAACTCTGTTTTTCTGCGGCAAAAATCGTGAGATCTTCTTAAGCTGCATCCTAATCCAAATTGTGGCGTTTTCCTCCATTTATCGACAGGAGAAGGGAAGGGAAAGAACAGAACTTGTTGTTATGTATTGTTATCGCTTATACGATACGCATCCATTTGTTTTGTTATCGCTGACGTAAATTGAAGTTGTCCACACTTTTATTTTTTGCTTCCTTTATCGTAATGTTTTCAGTTTCTTCACTTATGCAGGAAGTGCTGGAGGCTCATGATGGTGCCAGTAAAGGGAAATATACTATTGGACTCGGTCAAGATTGCATGGCGTTTTGTACAGAAGTAGAAGATGTCATTTCGATGAGGTTTCTGCTTTGGATTTTATAATCTTTATTATTTATATTCAGGCAATAGTAGATTTTAGATGCTTGCTTTGTTTGGACTTGCCATTGCATATAGTCACTATTGCTGCTTCCTGAGCAAGAGATTTAATTTGAGGAGAGACAGAAAAAACATGTATAACAATAATGACATGAATAAACAATCGCTTTTCCTTTTCCTTGTTTTCTTTTTGCTAGAATAAATGTCACATGATAGGAAAAGTTGTATCATTTGCATTAAATTTTTCCAATAATTCAGACGGTTATGTAGAAGTTTAATTCATAAATTCATATTATGTTGGTCATCAACTGAATACATAAAGGAGACATAAATAAATATATGAATAGTTTGGAAGCCATCTTTCTGCCTCTGCTTGCATCTTATTTCTATATAAAGGAGATGAGTTTATAGCATTATACAAAGCAAATGTTCAATGCCATAATATTATTTTAATTTTCTGTAGTCTTATATTTTTGTGTTGTTTTCATTTTACTGATTGTATAACACAAAACATACACGCCAAAGCAAACTTGATATACTGCTCTGTTTGCTTTTGTGTTAAATGTTAAATAGGACTTTGTTGTTGAGGACTAACTCTGGCATTTTCAGTTTGACAGCAGTTTCTTCCCTTCTAGAGAAGTATGGGATAGATCCTAAACAAATTGGTCGGCTCGAAGTAGGTAGTGAGACTGTGATTGACAAAAGTAAATCCATCAAAACTTTCATAATGCAGATCTTTGAGGTATGCTTTCAGTGTCAAACTGCAAGGATAGATAATTCTCTTTGTTGATGTAAATTGACTTTCTTCACCACAAAATGGTAGTTTAAAAATTCTTAACTGATATAAATACATAAAATATATGGAATGATTAAACCTTAAATTCAAGTAATTGAATGCTGGATTGGAGGTTTTTGGTTGTCAATGTTGAGCATACCTGAAGTGTTTCAGAACTATCTGGGGTCTTTTCATCTTTAATTCTATACCCGGACCGGATACTAGCTTCTGCATTTGATGCCAATAAGTAATGTTCCACTGTCTCGAATATAATGAGTATATCTAATAATCAGAAATCTGTGGTTATGTTAATGACTTTGTTGATCAAATTATCTATTTCTGTAGCATTTTTTATCAGCAATAATCTATTTCTGTAGCTTTAGTACAATATTCATTTTTTTGTCTGAAATACGCAGAAACATGGAAATACCGATATCGAGGGTGTTGATTCAACAAATGCATGCTATGGAGGAACTGCTGCTTTATTCAATTGTGTCAATTGGGTGGAGAGCAGCTCATGGGATGGGCGCTACGGACTTGTTGTTTGCACAGACAGCGCTGTAAGATGACTTCCATATTCATGGTCTTTGGACTTATATATTTAGTAACAGTGAACATGTTTCCCATTCCTTTTTAAATGTGCCATTTTAAGAACTACAAGTTAAGAACTCAGATGCATATCCTATGTTCTTTTGTACCGTGATGTCAAGTTAGTCTCAACTCAAGCATGTGTCACTCATGGGTTCCTTTCTCAGGTATACGCTGAAGGACCTGCTCGGCCTACTGGAGGAGCTGCCGCTATTGCCATGCTAATTGGTCCTGATGCTCCCATTGCTTTTGAAAGCAAATTGAGGGGAAGTCATATGGCTCATGCCTATGACTTTTACAAGCCTAATCTTGCCAGCGAATATCCAGTAAGTTGCTCAGTATCTTTGCAATTTTGTGTCAGAGAACTTTGGAGTATGGGGTCTCATGCTTTGAAAGCGTACTTCCATTTGCCCCACCAGTGTGAAAGAAATCATTGCAATTTTCTTTCCGTTTGAGAAAGTGCTATGAGGGATGACATTTGACTTTACTTGAGTTTTGACTAACTGCAATAAATCCATGTTATTTATGTTTTATAGGTTGTTGATGGAAAGCTTTCTCAAACTTGTTACCTTATGGCCCTTGATTCTTGCTATAATCACTTAAGTCAAAAGTAAGCTTCTGGTAGTTTTTATGAAATTTGGTTTGTAAATTGTAAATTTAAACCAAGCACATTACAGCATTACTCTTTTGCAGATATGAGAAACTACAGGGGAAACAATTTTCTATTTCTGATGCTGAATACTTTGTATTTCACTCTCCATATAACAAGGTATGGCTATAAGGATCTCATTCAATGTCTTAACAACGCACCCCCCCCAAACTTAAGAATGCTTTTTATCTATGATTTATCTATCTTAATTGATACCTACATACATGTGCATTTTTTTTTATGTTTATATATCTATCTAATACTTCGGGTTATTGCAGCTTGTACAGAAAAGTTTTGCTCGTTTGGTGTTTAATGACTTCTTGAAAAATCCCAGGTTCTTTTTATTTTTTCATCTCTGGAAACCTTTTTTAAATTTCAAAATTTTCACGTATTGGTAGTGTTTAAAAGTTGGTTATGATTACAGTTCTGTGGATGAGACTGCCAAAGAAAAGCTGGAACCTTTTGCAAAATTATCTGGCGATGAGAGCTATCAAAGTCGAGATCTAGAAAAGGTCTAAGAGCTCTAAGTATAGTTTGGGAACTAAAATCATATTCTTCTGTTTCTTTTAGTCACTCATTTTTCCTTTGGGTTGGAGGGAGAAGATATTATTTCCCATTTATGTAACTAATAAGAAAATGGAAAATTTGAAACTTTTGCTAATTTTGTAAAGTATTCTTGATTACAGGCATCCCAGCAAGTTGCAAAGCCTCAATACGATGCAAAGGTGCAACCAAGCACCTTGATACCAAAACAAGTCGGCAACATGTACACAGCATCTCTTTATGCCGCATTTATTTCACTTATTCACAACAAACATAGCACATTGGTGAATGTTCTAAACACTACTTTAGTTAAATATAAGTATCTTCTCAACACAGGTTTGTGCTTTCTGATTAAGATTTACATTTTACAATTTGCAGGATAATAAGAGGGTAATATTGTTCTCGTATGGAAGTGGCTTAACTTCCACAATGTTCTCCTTGCAACTACGTGAAGGTCAATCACCATTTAGCTTGTCAAACATTGTCAAAGTGATGGATGTTGCTGGAAAATTGAAGTCAAGGCATGAGGTATTTATCTTTTAAGAGTCTTAATAGAAGTATTCTACGGTGCCTGCCACATTTAAGATTTACTTTGAATATATAGCTGTCTGCTTCTGATATACATTAATGCGTCAATTTTTTGCCATAAAAAAAACATGGTTTATATAAAATATTCGATTAACTAGTTCCCAAGTTTGATAAAATACAACAGTTTGGGGAAATTTTTGTCAAGAAATTTTATTTACTTGGAATAGTCTAGAATTTCATTTTCACCATCTTCTTTCAATGCTCACAAGATGTAGAAAACAGAACCTTTGTGGGTTTGACAAAACTTTTGACAAGTGCACTTTTTTATGCAGTTTCCACCAGAGAAATTTGTTGAAACCATGAACCTAATGGAACATAGGTATGGTGCCAAGGAGTTTGTAACAAGCAAGGACACCAGCCTTTTATCTCCAGGCACATTCTATCTCACTGAAGTTGACTCTCTGTATAGGAGATTCTATGCCAAGAAAACTAGTGAAAATGATCCAGTCACCAATGGTCACTGATGTTTACTTAGAGGATGTGCTTAGAAGCCATAAAGTCAATTGTGTCTAGCATTTATAAGGTTGTTATTGTTTACATTAGTTTCTTCTTGAGGGAACTCTAATTATGATTAGGGTAGCAGTATATTGATTTGTCAATATGTTACCTTAAATAGGGATTATAATATATTTAACATTACTTTTAAAAGGCTAATGCCATCAGTTCAAAATTCAGAATTGTTGAGAGAAAAGAGTCTAGTAATGTTGTTTTATAAAAAGGCAGAGATATTCAAATTTCTATTTTACCTTTAATAATATTTCAAAATTATAATATAAGATTTATATAAAAAAAACACTGGTGTAAAAAATAAAATTAAAAATTAATGGTGTGTTTGGATTAGAGAGTGGATTTGAATTGATTTAAGATTAAAGTGCGTAAAAAGTTAGATGGTTTGGATTAAGAAAAAGATGGTAAGATTTGAAAAGAAATTTTATGAAAGTTTATGAGTGATGAGATAGATATAATAAATATTTTAATATTTTTAATATATAAATTATAAATTTATAAATTTATTATTATAATTAAAAGTTAAATATAATTAAAATATTTTAATATAATTTTATTATTTTCATTATTATAATTATGATTTTATGATTTTGTAATTTTTGTTATTATAATTATTATTTTAATATTTTCAGTTTTTTATATATTAATATTAATAATAATTATCTTATATTATTAAATTTTATAAAATTAGTATTAATAATTTGTATGTCAAGAAAAAAATTTCAATCTCCCACTCCTCCATTTTCACAAAAAATAAGTATTTTATTTATTAAAAGTTGGACTTTCCACTTTTTCATTTTTCTTACACAGTCAATTTTGAATACAAACATACTCTAAAGATGGTGAAACAATGAAAATGAAACTATTAAATAGAAGAAATAATTCTCATTAGATCAAAGATAATCAATTACATCTTACCGACGTATAATCATACTTTCTTTTATTACATCATAATTTTAATATATTATTCTTATATAATAAACAAAATTACATAAAATAAAAAAAATAAAAATACATATATATACATATATATTTCTTTATAAAATAATTTCATCATTTAATTATTATAATGTAATTTTGACTAAATTTAATATGAATAATTATAATGATACTAAATTGTTATTCAGTAGTTGAATCCAGAAATTATAAAGTGAATTTACATATTAAGTAACTGCTCAGAAAGGAATTTGTACTTACAATTTTCTTTCCATAAGAAATTAAAACCATTTTAATAATATGAAACATTTACGTTAACCTATCGTCATGTTCAATAAATAATTGAAATTTTTATCTATGAAATTCTATATTTTCATCAAATTTTACCAATTATAACCAGTAAGGAATAATGTACAATTTTCCCTTTAGAGAAAGTAATATAAGAATTAAAGACCTATAATTCTTTTTATTTGTATTATTTTCAAAATATGAAATGAAATCTCTCTCATGTTTTAATAAATAAAATACTAAAACAATAAATGACGTTTTTATCTATCTATATTCACCACTTTATTTCATTCTCTATCTCCAATAAAAAGTTCAAAGACTTCTTCTCTATCTGGTGAAATCACTAATAATAGGTCCATGTCTCGATTTTTATTTATTTTTTGTTATGTTTTAGGTGAACTTTGAATGTTATGTGTTGAATTGGATGTCAATGATATTGTATTAATCCAACGGTCTCGTGTGTGTATATAAAATGTAGAAGATTGTCAGATTTTTAATCCAACATTGATCTTAATTATATATTAAAGATACTTGTTATTGTTATACAACATTAAAAGTGATTAAATGATATTAAATTATCTTTTATATTTATATATCTGAAAAGTTGGAGGACATTTAATATGTGATGATTATAAGATAAGTATTTTTTTAATGGATAAATAAAAATACCAAGAATAATCCCATCATATATGCAATTGAAAATCATATTTTATTTTATAAACTCAATTCACCATTTCTTCTCATATTTAATTTTTTTTATGTTCCATCAAATATTTTAAACTTTTTTTCTTATCCCTAAATACATCAAATATGAATTTATACAAATAGATCATCTAAGCCTTCAATACAAAAATCACAACTCTTAACTTGAAATCATAAGTGAGATATCTCTCTAATGATTCTTCATCTGGCCGAGGTATAAACTACTACTGGTTCATATCTCTTAAATGTAAAATTGATAATTTAATCTCTCAAAATTAAAAATGTTTTTTATTCCTCTAGATTTAAAAGTAATTATTTTGACTTTAAAGTTTATAATGTTGGAAATTTGTTGACGACACGTATACGAAAGTGTTTGAAATATTTTTGTCTTTCTCTCTCTCGTCTTATAATACTAACGCTAATTATTACTACTACTACACATTATTGTTTTCTATATTCTTTATATGTTGTCATATTTTCATGAATAAAGTATAATGATTTTTTAATAGAATGTGTAAATATAACTTTTTTTTTTACTATCACTAGATTCTAAGCGTTTAAAATGACGAAGAAATTTATCTTAAAACATTATTCATTACAAAGTCACTTAAACTTTTATAACAACATATAAAGGAATTTTCCCATTTAGTATAACATTTCATGTTTTTATTTTATCCTTAACTATGTTTAATATTAAAAAATAAAATAAAAATTATTCAAAAGTTACAAATAAGTTATTAATTTTATTTTCTCAAAAAATGTAAAGACTAAGCCCCTAGAAAAATTTGTTACAAGTAGTAATATGTAAAGATTTAGGAAATAGTTTTAGAGTAAGTGGGTAAAATAACATCTGAATATTTTATTGTTAAAATGAAAAGTTTATATAAATAGAAAAATTAATTATTTAGATTTCATTTTATAATAAAACCACCATCTCTTTATAATAGAATTCATTTTTACTCTTCTATTTTCTTTTTGGAATTCTAGCCCCACCTGTCATCAGACTGATGATCGGAGGTTACCCCTGAATTCTAAGCCTCGAGTAAAGCAAGAGTATCCGATCAAATTCTTAACAAAGTAAGTTTATTTTCTGTTTATTTCTTTTGAGTCAGGTTCTTAACTACTTTAACCGTATAACATGCATGTGACCTCTAGTACACTAGGATAAGTCTATGTTAGTTTATGATCTTTGATCAGAGCTCAATGGTGTATGTTAGGAGATCCAATGTGGACTTTAGGTTTGGGAGCTCTTTTAAAAAGTGATCCATTTAAAGTAAGTAAGGGAAGCTAATTACTAGTCGTATGTTTATGATGTTGTATAACTTTAGAATTTGAAATTTAGGGTCACAGATATAATTTGAGTTATCTATTTTGAAGTCTCTTGCAGGTTTGAAATTGGTTTATTTAATTGATTTTTTGAGTGCAGTTTAGTAACTAATGGTAGTTTTAGATTTATAGACTTGGTCGAGTAGCATTCACTAGTTGTGCAGGTCTGAAATGTTTGATTATTGGAATTGATGATTAGTTGATAGAAATGTTAGAAATTGGTGTTGTAAACCTAAGCATGTTATATGTATTCATTTATAGTTATATGTGAATTGTAGGGTACCTAAATTGAGAAGTTGGGTGAGCATGGAATTAGTTGGAAATTGATGAATGAGTTATAAGAGTAAGAAGAAATTGATGAATGAGTTATAAAAGTAAGAATTACAATGTTATTAGGATTTGTTAAATGAATTCTATGATAGGTTGAGAAAATTGAAAGTGTAATAAAATGTAGACATGCATTGTATGTTGATTGAAAAAGTTTGGCAAGTATTGTAGATATGTTGTTCTATAGAAAAATAAGTTCCTTGAGGATGATGGATAATGTTTGAGGTAGTGAAATAGGTTTGAAAATCAAAAAGACAATTTGTTTTTTTGCATATTTCACTTAAGCGATAAAGGTATCACTTAAGCGACCACAGTGAAAATTTATACCTGCTCTCAGGTTGATTTTTGCTTTAGCGAGAAGATTTTTGGCTCAAGCGAGGATATCCTCACTCAAACGAAAATAGTATTGGAACTGGAGTGCTCTCGGGACCATTTTCGCTTAAGTGAAAGAATTTTCACTCAAGCGAGGGGATTCTCGCTGAAGCGGAAAAAGTTATGATATTGATTTTTTTTAATTCAATTTATGAATTGGATAGAATAGATTGATTTATAATTTAGATTGAATAGTATTGTTGATTTATAAATTCTTGAGATATTTGAGATTTAGATTTGAAAGTGAATGAATGAATGAGTAGAGATATATGATATTGTTAAAGTATTTATTGAGATGGTCAAGATCTAGGCAAAGTATTTTCAGGAAAGAAAATATTCATGTCTAGGTCAAGTAGGATGTGCATTGTATAAGGATTCGTTCAATAACGATAGATATCCTGATTCTACTAGTAATATGAATCAAATAGATGAACATTTCTAGGTAGTGAGAATCAAAGGAAGTTTGAACTGGATGATTGTAACTTGAAATATAGCTGGTTATATAAGTCTCAGGGTGACTAACCTTGTTATACAAGATTATTGATTCACTGATTTAGGGGCTGTGTAGATCTATAGTACTCATGTCTAGGTCAATTCGAATGTGTATTGTCTAAGAATTCGTTCAATAAAGATTGATATCCTAACTCTACTAGTAATAGAAATCAAATAAATGAATATTTGTAGGTGGTGAGAATCGAAGGAGGTTTGAACTGACTGATTGCAGCTTGAAATATAGTTGGTTAGAAAAGTCTCAGGAGGACTAACCTTGTTATACAAGATTATTGATTCACTGATTTGGGGGTTGTGTAAATCTATAGTTTGGAGTTGTATGACAGGTGTATATCTTAGGAGGATTTATTCAATACACGAGTCTTCCGGAAATAGAGTCAAATTTGCTTATATGTGTTAGAGTCATATAGCTGAAATTGTGAATGAACTTGAGTGTAATAAATAATTTGACATAATTTATTTGAATATTCTAATATTGTTTTTAAATCTGTTAGCTTACCTTTTTCTTGTTTGTGTATATATGAAAATAGATAATACTTTGGAGGAGATTATAAAAATGTTTTGATTAAACAATCTTGCTTGTTATATTTTAAATTTCATATTAATATAATTGTATATTTTTAGTATATTAAATATAAATTATTGTAAGATATGTGAATTTGTGTGAAATTATAGCTATGTTAGTAAAATTTTATTTTGTGGATGTTATATAAAGTATCTTTTTCACACTAATCTAATATATGAGTTAGAGATAGACATGACGAGCTAATAATTTTTAATTTCTCGTTACATAATTATTTACTTAAAAAGTTGAATGGAAGAAAAAGTTCACATTAAATCTTGAACAATAATTGTAAATAATTTTTTCAATTTAAGGACTAAAAATTTATTTTAAATCTTAAACGTCAAAACCATCAACTTTAAACTTAAGGACTAAAATGAAATTTGACTCATTAAAATTCAAGAGATTAAAAATACATTTTAGCTAAAAATTTACAAAATTAACTTTTATCTCATTATTTTAGTTAATTATATTATCGATGGCATAAATATTATTAATGACATCATTAATAAGTATAACTACGTTAATACTCAAAGCTAACAATAATATATTTTTAGAAGTCAGAGATGAAGAGAAAAAATAATTTAATGACTAAAAATGACTTAAATTTAGAAAACAAAAAATATATTTGACCCTTTAATATTTAACAAGTAAAACGTTATGCAAAAGGTTAAAAATAATTTAATATAAACAAAAGTTTTACAGTATTTTATTTTTAAGTGAAAAAGAAAATGCTAAAAATATGTTTGTAAGCCCCCACTCTTGTACATTGAATTACCCACTTTTCTGATGGTATGTGAACCACCATAAATTAATGGTGCCTACCAATGAAAAGCATTAATTAAGGCAGAAACCCTACTTTTGGAGGTCCCTCTCCCATCATCTTTGTTGCCTTATTGGGCTAAAAAGAAGACCACCCCTTGATGTGGTCCAGGAATAAGATGGATGAGAATTGGTGGATCCCATGGAGCGGCTCTTGACACGTGTCACTCCATGCTTCCCTTCACACATTTGATGATGAAATTACAATAGATAAGTTTCCCACTTGGACATTTATGCCTTGTCCCCACCCAGCCCCTACAAAATTCCTTAGTAATACTCTTAAAGGTTATTGCCATATGCAACTAACTACCGTTTCAAACACAATCATAAATACGATCGATTCTTATCAAATTTACACGTAACAACAACTCCCCATCAACATACAATATCACCAAATTCCGAATCATATTATCATCTATATAAACTTTAAGCTAACACGTAAATATGTTATTTTTTCCTTTCACATTTTGTAAAAAAGTTTTACAACCATCTTAACAACTACAAAGGCTGCACAATAAATAAAAAACATATATATTGTGTGAAAGTTTTTGTCATATTAAAAATCAGCCAGATTAATCTTAAATTCCGAAAATCAAATACTTTTGTACAAAAATTACTATTTATTCATTGATGTTTATAATGAACATGTGAATTTAAGTTAACCAATTTCACCTCCTTTCATTCTGTTTCTTTCAATTGATTGTTTTCTACGAAAAATATGTGATAAATAAATTATATTTAATAACAATATAAATGACTCTTTGTATTATAAGTGTATATAATATTATATGTAAGGCAGTATTTGCTTTTAGTTTCGAAAAATATATTACATGTTTCTCCTATATTAGAAAATATGAGATGAGATTTTTGCTATTTTTTATGAAAAAACATACTTTTGTCTCTTATTTATAAAAATAAAAACAATATATGATATATTTTGTAAATAGAAAACTAATCAAGATAGTTTATTTAAAAAATTAAAAGTAGTCATTACTCTATTTCTGTGAATTAAAATATATATTTTTTCAATAATTAATACATTGAAGACATAAAAAATTATAAATTTAAAGATAATCGATTCATATAATTTGATAGAATAAAGAAGATATAATAGAATAGAGTAAAGATATTATAGAAAAAAAAAAAAGATAACCCACAATCTTATTTAGTATTGGGTGTACAAATAAATAACAAATAAATAATGATAAATTATATTTAAAATAATAATTTTTTATTGAAGTTAACTCTGAATTTTAATTTATACTTTTAAAAGTTAGAAAAAATTATGACCTAAAGTAAATTAGGTAAAATGAAATTTGATCGAAAATTTATCCAATCGTATTAAGAAGAACGTAGTTTATGTTGAGGATAAGAACACATTGGAGAGATGTTAGTGTTTGAAGAGGAAGTATCTTTACCTTTCTATCGGCGTATTTAATTAATGATTATTTATATGACATTCCAATTGTTGTAGTGCATTTTGGTGTTTTAGCCACCACACCTAAAACAATTCCCCCCAGGCTCCTTCCTTCAATTTCACCCAACCCAACCCAACAAAAAATTTTAAACTTTTATTATATTTCAGGCTTCCAATTCTCTCTGGGTTAATCTTGCAATTCACAATCACTGAAATGGCGTCCAATCAGGAGGAGCAGGCCATGGATCAGGACCAAGACGGAGGAAAAACGGACCTCAGCACCAGCGACGCCGAACCAGACAAACCCTCATCCCCACGCACTAACCTCAATGGACTTCCCCAACACTTCCAAATCCTGCCGCTCAAAAACGAGCCAACGGATTCCGACCCTGACCCGGACCCAAACGCGCCGATTCCTCCGCCGCCACCGATGCACCTTCCGCTCAAATCGCCCAGGCGCTCCTCCACCAAGGACCGCCACACCAAAGTCGAAGGCCGTGGCCGCAGGATCCGAATACCCGCCACCTGCGCCGCCCGGATCTTCCAACTCACCCGAGAGCTGGGCCACAAATCCGACGGCGAAACCGTCCGGTGGCTCCTCGAGCACTCCGAGCAGGCCATCATAGAAGCCACCGGCACAGGCACGGTGCCGGCCATCGCGGTCTCCGTGGGCGGCGCGCTTAAAATCCCAACGACCTCGAGCGCCAACCAAAAGAACGAGGGCGAGGAAGGCGCTTCTAACAAGAAACGGAAACGCCCTTCCAACAGCGAGTTCGTGGACATAAACGACGCTGTTTCGCAGACGTCCGGTCTGGCCCCGGTTCAAGTACCCCAAGGACTGGTCCCGGTCTGGGCCGTAAGTAACCCCAGCATGGTGGTCCCCACTAACACCTTCTGGATGATCCCACAGTCCGCGACCAGCAGCAACCCCTTGGGCGGAGTTACGGGCCCCGCCAGCCACCGGCCTCATATATGGGCCTCCGTATTGAACGTGGCGGCTAGGCCCATATCTCCTCTGGTAACAACAACGAATATTCGAGAACCCTGGCCCGTTATGACGGCCTGCAGTAACGGTTCTAACTCAGCAGCGGTGAGTACAAGCACGGTGGGGGCTAAGATGGCTACCAATTCTAGCATGGCCCCTAGTGTTGGTTCAAGCACCACCAAGACCCAGACTTTGAGGGATTTTTCCCTCCAAATTTACGATAAGCGAGAGTTGCAGTTATTGGGCCGCTCTGGCACCCACGCCAATCCATGAGAAACACGTTAATCCACCATTAGGAACCTCTTTTTTTTCTTTATCTTCTTGTTCCTTTGTCGAGAGTTTCTCTTTAATTGAATAAATGTGACCATGTGAAAATAATGGAGAGTCACTAGTGTTGGTGCAGTTATTGAAGTTTTACCTCCTACTCATAATTGCTATGTTTTTGTTCCGTATGATTGCGCTATATACATGGAAGAATTATTTATGGATGTTCTGGGAAGGGATATGGAAGAGAAGAGAGTAGGGGAGAAAGAAGGAGTACGGAGATGTGAGTGGAAAGTGCGACACGTGTGGGGAGGGGGGGACTGAGGGAGTGAGGAGGGTGGCCCACCTACTAATGGAGGATTATCCTCCTCAAAAAAAATGCTTTTCACATTGTACTATTTAGAAGGATCCTCACAATCTAATATCTGAAAACGTATTTTGGAGGGTTTTGTTTAGGGAGGAAAAAGCGGTTGTGGAACAGTGGGTGCGGCCTGAGGGAAAATTCAAAGCCGCCAGCTGCGGCTGCACTTTGCGCACACTCATCACAGTTATTGTCTCAGCCAACAACAGCGTCCCCTCCCATTTGCTAACACCTCCTGTCCATGCCCTGCCATCTGTTACTCTGTTCTCTGCAACGCTAACGCAGTATTTTTTTCAAAGTGTCCTCTTGGATCAATCACAAACCACGCACGCGCTTCTTTCGCCCAGGTGGGCCCCATCTCCCCAACTTCAACTTCTATCTTTTACTTTTTCATCATCATCCACAATTCCACCTACACTATGCAACTCTTACTAAACTCTTTACAATTTTTTTCATAAATAATTTCTCAAAAAAAATAAAAAGGTTTATTGTTTATAAAAGAGATCAAACTTTTATTTTACAACAAATGTATGACCAAATGCGAAGATATCAAAATATTTAATATAGATTATATAAATATCTTTTCATGATAAATCTAACAATCTTTCAAATATAGCTTCTGAATTTCCTTTCATAAAAATTAAAAACCACATCATTTTGAGCAATTTAGTGTTAAATATCAATGTAAACAGATTAACTTGTATGAGAAATAATTATAAAATAATATAACTTATGTTGAATCCCATGTTTATCATTAAATCAAAATCAAAATTTATAGTGATTGTCGGAATGTAATTTTTTTCTATTTTAAAAGATTAAAATATCACGATTCGATTCCAAGTTATAAAAAAAATGTTAACAAGAAAATAAGAACGTTATTATTATAAGATGAATATTTTTGACATTTTTTAGTGGAATAGACAATATTCTGAACAGCTACACCACACTTTGGCTCTATGGTGCTATGAGCATTTATGGCCATTCTATTTCTCTGTGTAATAACATATAACTCTTAAACGGTTGTATTGTATTAAAGAAAATTCAATCAGAAAAAAGAATAATATCTGCAGGAGAAGTGTGCAGACATGGTTATAGTAAAAGAGCGTAAATTTGTCAGAATGAAACTATAATATTTAAATGTGTCAATGCTTGATAACGTAATTTAAAAGAAAAATTATATTTACGAAGATTAAAATGAAAAGTAGTATTTGCGTAAAGGATAAAAGTATTTTAAAAACACTTTACGAAAATAAAATAATAGTTACATGTTATATCACTCGTACATCAGATAGGGGTAAATAGAATTTTTAAAAATTTACTACAAATCTAAGTAAATAGATTAAATTTGAAATTTATATTCATTTAATTGGATAAAAGTGGTATGCAATTTTTACAAGTGGTTTAAACTTAATTTCTCACCAGTCCTCTTTAAGATGGACATTAAATTTGATTTTTGAAAAATTCAAATAAATACTCAATTCATATTTAGTTAATTGATTGAATTTTGAATTAAAAAAATATTTGGATATGAAACCAATTTATTAAAATGGATTTAAAAAAATTTGGATAATATTAATTATTTGATTTTCTTTTCTACAACCTTTGACAGATACAACGTCTACAGATGTAAAACATAACACAAAAACGAAATTGATTGTGCTAATATGTTTTAAATCTAGAAAGATGAAAAGAAATTAGGAAACGGTCCAACTCTGATAATTAGAAGATGCATTCTTCCTGCACCTCCGAGAGTTCTTCCTGCACTTCCATACCCAAAATGAAGTTATGGTAAAAAATATCTTAAACCTACTACCCTTCACCCCATGCGTGTTACTGTTGTAGTTTTGTAGGTTCTGAAAAAAAAAAATGCCAAGAATGTTTTTTTTTTAATTGGGTTCTGACCCGCCTGATTGAAGGGTGTGAAAAGTAACCCTCTCTTGAGTAGAAATCGGATAAATACTCACCACAGTGCGGTTAGAAAGCAGCCCAATTTGCAACAAAAAGGGAAAATAATTGCAATCAATAAAGACCAAATAAAAACTGAACCTTCCCTCAAACCATCATTTGGATATGGACGTTTCAGCTAATCGTTAATATTTGATACAATGAAACCAAAATTTGTTAAAATCTAGTATTATGGTGATAAAAAGTATAAATACAGGGAATTAGAAGAAAAAAAAGGAACAACAGATATTTAGATTAGTTAAGAGTCACAAAAATCAAATTAGCTAGAACAGGTTTCCAAAAAAAAAAAAAAAATACATTTAAGAAGAGTAGTTCATATAAGTAAAAAATCAATACTTCTTCCAGCACCTCCACAAAATATTATATTTCCAAAAGACTTTTATCGAAAAGACTTAAATGCCCTTAAAAAAATGTTGTGAAAGTGGGTGAGGGGTGAAAATTACCTTTTCGAATTGAAATTTATGGGTGTAATTTGGAATATAAAATTTACCTTTTGAATTAACCTATTTCGAAATACAAAATTAGCTTCTCGATTAATCTATTTTAAAATAAAAAATTAACTTTTAGATTAAATTATTCTAGAATATAAAATTAGCTTTCGAATTAGTTTATTTCAAAATACAATTTTATTTTCTGAATTAACCTATTCTAAAATAAAAAAATATTTATAAATTAAAATATCTGAAATAGATTCTTCTATTCTAGATTAGGCTAATCCAAAAAAGAAATCGAATTTTGCCATATGATAATTTTCCGAATTTCAAAATATAAAATATAAATCCAACCTACGCCACTCTCACTTACCTGAGACAAAAGCGCTGCCTCTAATCACTCCAACGACCACGACCCCCCACCCACACCTAATCATCTCTGCCCCAAACCATAACTGCAGCAAAACACCCTCCATTTTCACCCCTCACCTATTTTTACATTATTTTCTCTAAGGGCACTTTAATCTTTTTTCACAAGGATCTTTTGTAAATATAACATTTTATGGAGGTGGAGGAAGAAGCTATGGAGGTACAAGGTGCAAGAAGAAACTGTTGTAAGATTTGCATAAAAGGATAAAAAAAAAAAGTTCTATTGATACAGAAACTATACTTCACAAAATAAAAAAGTCGACCACTTCTTTGATTTCATGATAGACGTGTTTTCTATATGACATTATCTTGCAATTATGGTCATAAGTACGACACATTTGGAAGAGTCTCTAATCATTTTATAACAATTTAATTAGTTGTTAAGATAGAGGACTAGTCAAGATTATGAAGGAAAGAGGCTTACATTATATAAAAAGAGAACTTGTCATACTCATAAATATGAAAAAGAATAAGACAGAAACTGTATCAACATTTTTAGGTCAATACCAATTTTATATGTGATTTTTGTGATACACGATGACAGAAAAAATAATAATTGGACGTAATTATCAAAAGTATTGTGTCGAAGACTTTTTTATTTTTTTATCGTATGAATTGAACACGTGTAAAAAAGTTTACCACAGCTAAGGTTTATAAAAAATTGTATCATATTATTTAGTATATAAATATAATGATCCCTTTAAAACGAATAGGATAAATTTATTTGCTATATCTCTTAGTTATTTGTAAATTAAGTCAACCATTTGTTTGCTAGGTTACTTTTTTAGAGGTAAATTTGGAGAAGTGAGTATAATGACTAGAAATAACTAAAAACAAATTAACAACATAATACTACTTAATTGCAATGTAACTAGAATTTTGAGAAGTTTAACCTTTTGTAGATATGATAGATTTTTTTATAACAAATTTTTATGGACCATTGAGCTTGGGAAGAGAAGGTCAAAATGAAATGGAGATGTCTAATAGATGGATGCACTCATAGTTACGCGTAGATAATATATATATATATATATATATATATATATATATATATATATATATATATATATATATATTCTGGATATCCAAATTCTGAAGTCAAGGCACTATATTTATTTATTTGAGGTACTCACAGTTATATACTGAATTTTCAGTTAATTATTGTGCTGTGTGACGGACGCATTGTCCACGAGTTAATATTAAAAAACTCGTGGCAAATGTAATGGGCCCTGACTTGTTGCTTCAATTTATATTATTTTCTGGATTTAATAAAATTTTAATATATTAATAATATTTTTATTATTTTTACTTTAAAATTTATTTATTAAATAATTTTTTTCTCCTTCCTACATAATTAAATTACGTGCAATTAAGAAAAAAATTAATGTTTTTCTTTTTCTTTGTCATATATATTAACAAACTTTTTTAATAAATAATAAAAAGTAATTTTATAAATATTAAGAAATTTTTGTATTTTTTTAACTTACATTATGTTCTCACAAAATTAAATATTTAAAAAAATATGTTTAACTAAATTTTTAAATTAATCATATAGTAAATATCTTAACAACAAAATATCTCATTTTAACAAATTAATAAGAAATAATAAGTATCTATATTTATCATGTAGAAATAATTACCAATATCATTTTTATTATTGTTAAGAAAAATAAAAATATATCATATATTTTGAAAATACCATACATATCTAGATCGGAATTGTGGGGAGTACTCCCTTATTTTTTCTAGTAACTTCAAGCCCCCTTTAGTATTCTTTTTCTTTCTATTATACATAAAGACTTTTTTAGATATTTTAAAAAATAAATATACGTTACTAAATTTTTGTGTATTTTGGTGTATCTAGCCATCCATTCATTTTTTTTATTAATCCCTTTTCATTTTGTTAATATATGTATACTAATTCTGATATTGAAAATTTTAAAAAGGTTGGTCTTTTATACGAACAAAAAATTATTTAATAAACAAATTTTAAAATAAAAATAATAAGGATATTATTGATATATTAAGAATTTATTAAGTATTTATTAAATACAGCAAACAATTTGTATAATATAGGAAAAAACTATCAATATTGCGCTTCTCTCATAAATTAATTTACTTAATTTGTAAATTTCTAAATTAATACTTTAATATATTCATGCATTAGTTTGTTACTAGAAAAACATTTGGAGAGTAGAGTACATGTTTTAACTTTTAAGTTCACCAATAAAAAGTTTGAGTTGAAATATTATTTATGCTTTTAGTATATGATCAGTTTTATTTTTAGTATCTAATAAATTAAAAATTTTAATTTAAGTATCTAAAATACTTATTTTTATTTATTTTAATTTAAATCTCATGAAGAACTATTTATATTTATTTTGATTTAAGTCTATAATTTTGTTCATAGTATCTTTCAATTCTTTAGTTTTTAATTATAATAATTAATATATTTTTCGTTACATATCTATCCTGTGAACATAACGGAAACACTTCCAATATAAATCATTGTCTAATATTGTAGATAATGTAACACTTCAATATTATAACTGAAAAAAAAGTAATAACAGAAGCTTAAACTGAAAATTTAAATTTGCCAAAGATCCCATCAAAGAAAAACTTATTAAATCAATTTGGATATGAAAAAAATTGATCTGGTTTGTGGGTAGTGAGAGTGCAGAAATTGAAATGTTGTTTTTACATATAAATAGAAACGAAAACCGTTAACGTATCATTAACATTCAACATGTGTGTACTTCTATTGAACTCACAAGTGATAACCAAATCCAGATTCTGCGTCCAAGGAAAGGAAGAGCAGAGTTTGCTTCAAGAAGATTGAGATGATTTCATCTCTTTTATGTCTGAATCCCATGATGAAGAGTATCAGGCAGAGGTGATAAGAAAATAAAAAGTCACGTTGACATCTAATATTTATTAAAATAATGTATATACTACATTTTAAATTAATCACTATAAAGAACGACAACAAGAAGTCATCAGAAATTTGTACGTTTATGTTATCTTTCAATTCATAACTTTTCACGTCGACTTTAATATGAGAATGTCTTTTACAATACCTTCTCATCTTGTACCAAATTGAAGACAGAGGATTCAGAACTTGGAAAGGACTAAATTAAAGAAAGAAGTTGTTCATACTAACACCCGGAAGAAATTGTTATTTCTTACAAGCACCGTGTATATATTTAATTTTTTTTATATTATGAGTCTTTCATAGATCGATCATAAATAATGTTTTTAATTTTTTTTCTTATCATAATAGTAATAAGTAACTAAAATAACAAATAAATTTACTAATAATAAATAAATAAATCCTTTTCTCTACCAAACAAGTCATTTGTTTGGGTGATTTTTTCAATTTTTTCATTCCCTTCCTTTCCATTCCTCTTTGTCTACCGAACTGTAGATCAGTGAATAGCACATAAAGTCTAGGGATGGAGGTACTGGCTTTTGAATGGCTTCTCCTTTCTCACTTTCTCTCTGCATACCAACTCTTACTTACTCCACAAACCATACTCACTTAGCACGCAATGTGTAATATAAGAATCATAACTCCTAAGAATCATTGGAAAGTACTTGGAAAACTAATTTATTCAATGAGCAGAGGGCAAAAATTCAAAATACAACATACAAATAAAAATACACGCAAACTTAAATCAATGAGGAGAATAATAATAAAGATAGAAGTGAGAGCCTTTACACTTATGCTTTGACCTTCTGGTTGGGCTGGAACACATACTTAACGAGGGAGTCCTTGATAGACAGCAATTCTGGAAATTCCGTCTTCAATTTCGCGGCATCGAGCTCATTGTTGCTCCTGGGGGCAACAATCACCTTCGCCTGTTCCTCCAGAGTGAAGTTCTTCCAGGTGAAGTTGGGGTCAACGTACTCTCTGTACATCTCCAGAATTTCATTGTGACTAACCACTCCAGGGTTCGTGAAGTTCCAGATCCCAGTCAGATTCCTCTTCGCCATCTCAATGGAGATTGGAAGAAGTTCATCCAAAATAGTCATGGAATTTGGAATGTCCACAACCTTCTCGTATCGCGTGATCTTCGTGATAAAATTGCGCGGATTCGATAAATCGGACGAGATAGGCATCCTCACTCGCAAGGTACACACATTATCGTAGTTCTTAAGCAGATCCTCTACCTGCCGAAACCAGGTAAGGCAATCAATAGTAAAAACCAGATCTAGAAATATTATATAAATTGAACTGTGCGAAAAATTTTAGACTCTAACCATGGCCTTGGTCTTAGAGTAGAAGGAACCGATGAAATTGGGAGTGTCCTCTTCTTTGAAGCCGATTCCGGATCCGAGAGGATGAGCGGAATCGTACTCGAAGATGCAACCGGTGGCGTAGTTGAGGAGGAGGAGGCCGTGGTCGCGGCAGACATCGGCGAGAGTGAGGGTTCCGACGACGTTGGTTCGGATGGTCTCCACCTTGTGGGACTCGCACCAGTCGACGTTGGGCCGGCCCGTGACTCCGGCGGCGTTGAATACGTGGGTGGGCTTGACCTGGGCTATGTCCTTTTCGAGGGAGGCCCGGTCCTCGAGACGGCCCGAGGCGTACTGGAAGGGGATACCTTGGGCCTGGCAGAGGGTGCCGAGGGTGCCACCAATCCAGCCCGTACGGCCGTAGATAAGGAACTTGATCGGGTGGTCCGCTGAGGCGCCGTTGGCTGGGAAGCCCATTTCTTGAGCGTGAAAGAGTAAGAAGGAAGAGTAAAAGAATAAGGTAGATCTATGTAGTCTCTTCTCTTCTTTCCAACTCTCTTGGCTTCTCTTTCCCTGTCGTGTTTTTTGCCACTCATATACGCCACACACAACACACTACTCTCTCTTTTTTTTTTTTTTCCTAAATAATAATTAATATAAATAATCATATTATCTAATAAATACAAAAGAAGAAGAGAGTTACCTTTACTATAAACGATACACATGATAAATAAGCATAAAGAGTCCCTTTCTCCATCTTTTCCAGCCCCTTTTTTTTATTATTAAAATATACCTAAACCAAATGTAAAGAACATGGCCTCATTCTCAATTAGATCTTAGATGGCATAATGATCTAATTATCCATATAAATATGAATCAACGTATTATAATATTCAAATTTTTAATTTAGGATATTATCATTAAATTTTCGATAAATCGAAATATGTTCAACCTATGTTGTACATGAATAAATTATATAGGACGGAACACTTTACACTAAAATTTAGTAAATTAGGGTTTGATTTATGTGGATTTTGAAAATTCAAAAGGTTTACTTTTAAATATTTCAAAATAATTATTAAAATATTAGACTAGAATGCTATATTTGTTTTGCATTTAATTTGAATGTAATATTAATAGAAGATAACAAATGCAATATTTTACTTCTAATAGCGTGGTAAAAATTATTTACTTATAATATTTTGTAGTAATACCAATATGATCAATTATAAAGAATTCATTTTATATAATAAAATTATTATACAAATTATTTGGATCCATCACTATAAATCTATTATTCAATTCAATTTTAATTGTGTACATTAAATGAGATATAAATTGGATAGGAGAGTTTAAGCTACCTAGTAGAAATATTGTAGTGTCATATAATATCTATAAGCGTTCAAACCAATTTATATTTACTGTGTAAGTTATTTTTAGTCCAGAGTATTATTTTATCCAACTACTCAAAAATTATATTCTATCTCGTATTAAATTTGAAAAATTTAATTTTAATTTCATAATTTCTATTATGAGGTGTATATTATATTATGAGATGGAAGGAAAAATGAATAAAATATATGAAAAAAAATTATTTTTCCATTGAGAACAAAAATAAAGATTTGAATATATAAAAAAATTATATCCATTATATAGGTCTAGTTAAAGAGAGAAAAAACAAATAAAAATATTACAATCTCTGTAAAATAACATAATTGATGACAATTTAATTCTATCATAAACACACAATAACATAATTAATATTAGTATTTTTTTCTTAGAAGTCTTATATCCATATATTCTCAAATTCCACAAGCTAGGAGCAAATATTAAGACCAACTTGTAACAAATATATTATTCTTGAAAGATTGAGAACTTAAGACTTTGATATAAATGTCACTCAGTTGTGCTGTTGGAAGATGAGATAGTGTGATAATTTATTTATATGTTTTTGGTATGCTCCTGACTTTGAAATCTTGAAGAAGATAAACAAGCCATTGAATTTCAATATAATAGTGGTCATTGCTTTGTATTCATTCACAATAACTACTCTTTGATATTGTTCCTTGTTTCTCTGATTTTCAATATATAAAGAATCCCAAAATACACACTAAAATTCGTCACTAATTGCCTTAAATAACTGATTTCATAGAAGACTTGCAGAATGAAACTAATATCAATTATATTATTCTATCTTTATAACATAACCAAGTTGTCATCAATTTTGTCTTTATGATAGAATCAGAGTGTAATATTTATTTTAATTGTGTACATTAAATGAGATATAAATTGGATAGGAGAGTTTAAGCTACCTAGTGGAAATATTGTAGTGTCATATAACATCTATAAGCGTTCAAACTAATTTATATTCACTGTGTAAGTTATTTTTAGTCCAGAGTATTATTTTATCCAACTACTCAAAAATTATATTTCTATCTCGTATTAAATTTGAATAATTTAATTTTAATTTCATAATTTCTATTATGAGGTGTATATTATATTATGAGATGGAAGGAAAAATGAATAAAATATATGAGAATGAAAAAAAAATTATTTTTCCATTGAGAACAAAAATAAAGATTTGAATATATAAAAAAATTATATTTATTATGTAGGTCTAGTTAAAGAGAGAAAAAACAAATAAAAATATTACAATTTCTGTAAAATATCATAATTGATGACAATTTAATTCTATCATAAACACACAATAACATAATTGATATTAGTAGTTTTCTCCTAGAAGTCTTATATCCATATATTCTTAAACTCCACAAGCTAGGAGCAAATATTAAGACCAGCTTGTAACAAATATATTTTTGAAAGATTGAGGACTTAAGACTTTGGGATAAATGTCACTCAGTTGCTCCGTGTTGGAAGATGAGATAGTGTGACAATTTATTTCTATGTTTTTGGTGCGCTCGTGACTTTGAAATCTTGAAGAAGATAAACAAGCTATTGAATTTTAATATAACAGTGGTCATTGCTTTGTATTCATTCATAAGAACTACTCTTTGATATTGTTCCTTATTTCTTAACACACACTAAAATTCGTCACTAATTGCCTTAAATAACTTATTTCAGAGGATATGGATAGAAGACTTGTAGAAGTAAACTAATATCAATTATATTATTCTATCTTTATAACATAACCAAATTGTCATCAATTTTGTCTTTATGATAGAATCAGAGTGTAATATTTATTTTTATTTCTTTTCTTTTCATTAGTTAGACCTATAATAGGTACATTGTTTGTATATATATTTAGCTCTTTACTTCTGTTTTCAATAGAAAAACAAAGAGAATATTTTCATTCTCATATTCATTTTTGTTCATTTCTTCATTTTATAATATGATATTTATTTTATAATATGGTATCATAGCATTGATTTCAAAGCTTTTATTGCTACATTTATTCTTGATACTAGGAAGACGATATATTTTTAAAGTCGGCAGTCACTGTGGAAAGACAGGACATATGATTGATATATGCTATAGAAAGTATGGTTTTCTACACCTTAGTTCAAGTTTAAAAATAAAAAAGCAGATTGTAAGCAGAATCATGAAGATTCAAAGTCAGAAGTACATTATCAGCAATTTGGTTAATATCAAACATTGTTAGCCCTTCTATAGCAGTCTAAATCTAGTGGCAACACTTCTAATCAAATCTCTATTATTCCTTCCATCATGACAACACACATTGGTAATTACTTTATTTTTTCTTTTAGTTATTGGATTCTTGATAGTGGTGCTACTGACCACATTTGTTTATCCTTGACTGTTTTCACTTCATATCATTAAATTAATCCTATGAGTGTCATATTACCAAATGGAAATCAAGTCATTGCCAACTTTTCTGAAAGTGTTTTTCTCAATCAACTCAATCAAAATCATGTTATAAATAATGTTATGTATATTTCTAATCTTACTTTTAATCTTCTTTCAATAGCAAATTTGATTGATAATTTATCGTGTGTGAAACATTTGAATCTAGTGGTCGTCACATTCAAGACAAGAACTCTTTGAAAATTATTGGTTCAGCTGATATGCAAAATAGACTTTATATATTCAGAGTCCCTTCTTATTAGAAACTTCAAATCAAACTTATCAAATCTTCACATATTACCAATACTGTCAATTTTACTATTAGTGTTCTCAAAACTCTTTGGCATTTTCGGTTATGGCATGCTTCAAATAAATCCATTGATGTTATGAAAAGCAAATTTTCTTTTGTTAAATATAACAAATCTTTTATTTGTGATGTTTGTCATTTTGTAAAGCAAAAAATATTTCCCTTTCCTCTTAGTGCATCTAGATCTAAAAAATGTTTTAATTTGATTCTATCATAAAGATAAAATAACATAATTGATATTAGTTTTCTTTTAGAAGTCTTCTATCCATATCCTCTGAAGATGTCCTAACCAAAAATTTCAAAAGGTTTCAAGATCACTAGTAGTAAAATTGAGAGTATTGGTGATATGTGGGGATTTGATAGGTTTGATTTGAAGTTTTTGATAAGAAGGGATCATGAGTATATAAAGTCTATCTTCGAATCTCAGGCAAACCAATCATTTTCAAAGAGTTCTTGTCCAAATGTGACAATCACTAGAGTCAAATGTAATCGCACAAGATAAATTATCAATCAATTTTGTTACTAAACGAAGATTAAAAGTGAAGTTAGGAATATAGAGAACATTATCTATGACATGATTTTGATTGAGTGTATAAAATAATTGACAATGACTTGATTTTCATTTGATAATTGGATACGGATTGGATTAATTTGATGATAAGAAGTGAAATGAGTCAAGAAGAAACAAATGTGATCATTAGCACCACTATCAAGAATCTAAGAATTAAAAGAAAAAAAGAAATTTGTTACCAATGTGTGCTTTCACGTTGGGAGGAATAACATAGATTTGATTAGAAGCATTGTCACTCGATTTAGATTGCAAGAGGGCTAACAATGTTTTGTTTAGGAGTAAAACAAAATTGTTGAGAATGTACTTTTGACTAGTTCTGACTTGTGTTATGAAAATATTCAAGTAGAAATCTAAATTGTAATTTAATCTAAAAAAACTTATATTAAGATGAGATACCATTATAAATATATTCGGTGATTATATATTATGTGATATGTTGTTAGATGTATAAATAAAGGATGATATAATATATAATATAAAAATTTATATAATTGATTTTATGTCTTATTTTATTTACTTTAGCTTATCAACCAACATAAAGTTTATTTAAAGAGTTCAAAAACTTATATATATATATATATATATATATATATATATATATATATATTATATAATTTCATAGTTAATTTAAATAATTTAAAAATAGATATAATTTTTTTAATATATCTCTAACAATATATTGAGATTACTAAGTATACACAATTATCTTTCTTTTTTAAATCTTTGTAACCCAATTCAATTTTTGTTTTTTAATATCTCTTACGTCAAAAGATTACAGAAAAGACAATATAGAACATATTTTTTAAAAAAATATTTTTTTGTAATTTTATAATTATAATATTTAATAATGAATCAAATTATTTTTTAAATTTTAAAAATTATTATATATATATATATATATATATATATATATGATAACACATATATTTTCGTTAGTTAATAATAATAAATATGATATCATATATATATATATATATATATATATATATATAATATTAAAATAATAAAGAGAATATAAAAATATTTATATTATTTATATAAATATA
>Ga0209700_102168_pt1 | contig 40263 bp, 19 predicted proteins | sample SiratroredBW_FD_187528 | JGI IMG/M metagenome (GOLD analysis project Ga0209700, IMG submission 187528) | Root nodule microbial communities of legume samples collected from California, USA - Siratro red BW (SPAdes) (version 2) | ecosystem: Host-associated > Plants > Roots > Nodule | place: USA...
TATATATTTTATATATATATATATATATATATATATATATATATATATATATATATATATATATATATATATATATTCAATTCTATAATTTATTATAATATATTATATATAATAAATTTAAAACATACTACATGTAACAAATAATATGATATTAGCATATACTATTTAATATATTATTCAAGATTTTAAAAATAGTCCAAACTAATATCCGGGATAAATTTATCAAATAAAAAATATACCCGATAATAAATATATTTATATTTATTAGATTAAAATCATTATTAAAAAATACAAATATTGCATATTTATATTTACTAAAAAATTTATAATCGATATTAAATAAATTTATAACTTATGAAAGATATAATTCAATCTTTGAGAGGAGGAGTACATTATAATATTGTTTGAAATTTGAGTTTTAGTTTTAAGAAAGAAGATTAAATATGTTATCACTACTCAATCCATTCACATCTTCAGAATCCATTACCTATATTGATTTAAAATTTGAAATCGGAGTTAATTAAAGAAGAAAAAAATTATTACACTTTTAGTCTGATTTTAAGTGAAAAAAAAAAAACTTAGAGTCATCTTCATTATATATTTATTACATAAAAAAAAGTAGACAATAAATTAATTTATATTTGTTTTTATAAAGGTTGAGTAGGTCTTTTTTTTGCTTAGTAAATTGTCACCCTTTATGTATTATGATATAAAGGGGAATGTAACTGCAAAAGGTACTTTAATGTTGAAGTCAATTTAAATATATTTATGAGTAATAAATATTATTGAATATTTTCTTATTTGTTCCAACTTTAACCCAATTATAGAGATGGGATTGACCTTTCATAGATAGGTCTGGATTAGTATTATTAGGAAGGTTGATCATCTTGTGTTACTAAGGATGCACCATTAGTCTATCATGATTGATTTGGTTTAAAAGTATTATTTTATTGAGCATTAATCTTACATTTTTTGGGAGTTATAGATTTTTTTTTATAGGTTCTTGGTTATTTACTTGTCTCGGTATAAGATGTGAGTGAGTTCAAAGGTAACATGAGCCATATATAATACACCAAGCCCCCAAACTCAAGAATCTATGTTTGAGAGTTTAGGGTTTTTTTGAAGTTTAGTTTATTAGTGAAATCAACAAGGCATTGTGACTTGATAAGTCCCATTGGTTCATACTAGAGGTTGTATTCTAATAGCTCTACCAGCCACTTGATCATTTGTCCCACTAGGTCAGGTTTCTAGAGGAACTTGTTTATCACGTAGTCAATTTTAATGATGACTTGGTCGTTTTTGAAGTATGACCTCATCCTCTGAGTTGCAATCACTAACACTAATCCTACCTTCTCTGTTAGTTTCTTTTCTCGGTTTCTTGGAGGGTTCGAATGATAAAATAGACCAATCTTTATTCCTTATTTATTTCCTGCACCAAAGCAATGTTGACTACATGCTCGAAGACCTCAGGATGGGATGTGTTAAGGATGGTTTTTGGATTATCGGTGGGGATGATAAGGAATCATTAATGTCCATGAATGCTTTCTCACATTATAGGCTCCAATTTAACTTTGATGCTTTTTTCATGAGTTGCATTATGGATTTTGTTTTCTCCACAAACCTTAATAAAAAGCGGGTTGATCCAATTTTGTTTTCTCTACTATAGCCTAAGACTTATCTGGAATATGCTTTATTTCTCTATGAGTGAACATGAAGCCAAGGAACTTCCCTCTTTTGACTCCAAATACACATTTGTCCAGGTTGAGCCTCATGTTGAACTTTCTCAGTGCCGAGAAGACTTTGCCGAGGGTCAACATAGACCTCCATGCTTCGGTTGATGAGGTCCTTGAACACCTTATCTATCAACCTTTGATTTGTTGTATCATCATTCATGAATGTTGTAACATTTTGAAAAATATGAATGTAATATATACATATATATATATATATATATATATATATATATATATATATATTATTTTTTTTATATATTTTATTTTTAAAAAAAATTATATATATATAAATAATATAATAATGAATAATGTGAATATTTAGATTGGTTTGGATTTTAACCTTTTAGTTTTGAATATTGGATTGACTTTAACTCCTTTTCTGGATCATTAAGTCTCTTGGTTACCCCATTAGCCTTTCAACTTTGACTTTAACCTTTCAACTTTGACTTTAAGTATTTTAATTCTGATTCATAAGGATCAATTATAAGCTAATTTTTATGTAACTTTAATTTATTTTTACAAATCATAATAAAAATAAAATAATAATAATAATAATAGTGATAAGGATTAAATATTTACTCGCAGTTAATGCTTAGATAAGGTTAGATAAACTTGTGTCATTTCTCATTATTTCACCATGTCACATCACCATGTTACGTTAGTTTTACCTTAACACTATCATATTAACATTAGAATCTAACTAAATTCCAACTAAATGAAATTATAGTAATCATTACAAAATGCACTATAAATAGATGACATCTGGTCACAAATTGGAAAAATAGATAAATAGTGACAAAATAAGAAAAAGTTCCACATGACTCTTTACAACTCTTGAAAGTAAGGAAAAGGAATATATATATATATATATATATATATTGCTACTTGTACTATACGGCCGACCGACCACTGTGGGCCGACCGAAATATGTCCTCGGTCGGGACCCACCATAGAGTCAGCCCTAAATAACCATCTTGTGATGAGCACGTGGGGTATGTCAGAAACAGGAATATTGCAGGTAAGCACAAATCGTAACTGAATATCCTGTAATTAATATCCGTTATGTCAGAAACAGGAATATTGCAGGTAAGCACAAATGGTAACTGAATATCTTGTAATTAATGTTTGTTATGAAATCATATAGCAGAAGAGAATGAGCCCAGATCCATTAAGCCCACTGTTACACTTATAAATACAGGCTCAATCATCTCAAGCCAGGGTATCTCTAAACTCTGATCTCTATTCCTGCACACTCTAACCCTAAATTGACTTGAGCGTCGGAGTGCCTGCAGGACCCCCCTCCCGGGACGGTGAATTTCAGAGCATTCGGTATGCTAAGAAGCAGTTCTTGGAGCAGACAGTGAATCAACACGAGGAGATATTGTTGTTGCTAGAGCCAACCGGTCCTGTGCTATAACATTTTTGGCGCCCACCGTGGGGCCGAGATTGACCTAGCAACGATGGTGACAACAAGGAACAATCATGACGGTCAGCAAGCCAATCAGGAAGGAAACCCCTCGGCCATCCTGGCTGAAATGTGGAGAGAGCTAGAACTGATGCGCAAACTGCGAGAAGACGATAGGTTGCAAAGGGAGGAAGAGCAGCTGCGCCAGGCAGGCGCCAACGACGCCCTTCGGGAGGAAAATGAAAGGCTGCGACAGAGGCTCAAGAGAATCGAAAAGGCGTAACACAGTAGAAACGTTCATGCGGAAGGAGACAAGTCTCAACTGCCCGAACAGCCACAGCCCGACCGCGAAAGGAACGAGCCCCAGCGAGAACGTCAGGCGGAAACTTCTCGCCAGGACGACCAGGACGCCACATCGTGACGTGTTGAGGATTCGGCAGATCACCAGTTCCCTTTCGCCGATGACATACTGGCAACCAAGTTGCCGCCCAACTGGAATAATCCCACGTTGGACAAGTACGATGGCACTACAGACCCGGATGAACACATCGACTCGTACGTTTCCCAGCTAACCTTGTTTACGACGGACAGATACATATATTGCAAGGTCTTCCCAACCTCCTTGAGGGGGCGGCGCTCAGCTGGTTTACCCGCTTACCCCCCGGGTCGATAGACTCTTTCGTGACCTTGAAGGCCAAATTTGTAGCCCAATTTGCAACAAGTAAGCCACAGCAGATGACGTCGGTTGCGCTGGTAAACATCCGACAGGAGAAGGGAGAATCCCTCAAGTCTTTCATGGCAAGGTTCAGACAGGTCGCTCTAGGCATACGCGGACTCCTATCGGAAGTAGCAGTGGCATACTTGATCACAGTGCTTAGGCCGGGGCCGTTCGCAGACAGTTTGGCCATGCAACCCCCTGCCAACATGGACGATCCCCGTCCAAGGGCTACTCAATTTATGCAGGTAGAAGAATTGCGACAATATTCGAGAGGTGAGCAAGGCCAGGGGAGAAGGGGCGATTGGTCGTCCAACCCCCCACGATTCAGGGACACACCCCGTACGCAGAGGTTCACAAAGTACACACCACTCAATACCGGCCGGACGCACATCCTTGAGGAAGCTTTGAGTGCCGACCTCATTAAGGAGCCAAAGAGGGGCGTATCGCCCCAGGATGCCGACCAGAGTAAGTACTACCGGTATCATCGTTGTCATGGTCATATAATAGGAGAATGTGCGGCCCTCAAGGACAAAATCGAGGAGCTGATCCAGGCAGGCCACTTGCAGGGATATGTTGCAAGGCGACGATAGTACGGGTGGCGCCAAGAGCGCAGTCCCAGGGGAAGGAGTCCTCGTCAAAAAAGCGGAAGTTCGAGGGCTTGTGAGGAAAGGCGAAGGAACAGTAGCCAAGAGAAAGAAGCCCCCCACGCCGTGCAGATACTGGGAAGATGGTCGTTAATACTATTTACAGAGGATTCGGTGGGGGAGGACCGTCCAGTTCAGCCAGGAAAAGACACCTCCGGGCAATCCAAAGTGTGCACATGATCAGCCAGGCCAGATATCACTTTCACTGACCGGGATTTCCGGGCGATCGATACCCAGCAGGATGATCTAATGATCATCACCATCGATCTGGCGAACTGTGAAGTAAGAAAGACATTGGTGGACCAAGGCAGCTCTGTTGATGTGCTCTACTGGAGGACGTTTAGAAAGATGGGGTTAGAAGAAAGCGAGATAATCCCTTTGGATGAGCAGATAGTGGGGTTCTCCGGAGAACGGGTCGACACGAAAGGATACATTGACTTGCACACCAGGTTCGGGGAGCTCGGCCGGGGACAGAGGACCATCTCTGTCAGGTATATATGGTGGATGTTAACACGTCCTACAATGCGTTCTTGGGGTGACCGTCCTTGAACAAACTTGGAGCCATAGTCTCCACGCCGCATCTGGCAATGAAGTTCCCGTCTGACCGGGGAATCGTGGCGACTGTTTACGCCGACTAGAAAACGGCCAGAGAGTGCTATGTTGCGAGTCTGAAACTGAAACCGACCGAGACGACCGCGAAGAGAAACGTTGCCCAGAGGATGGTCACATGACGGATCTCGACCCTAGGATCAATGTTGATGTGAGGATGAAGCCGAGTAACGACGTCACCGAGTGGCAGTTGGCAAGAGAGGGCCAAAACACTCGGCTAGGCGGAAGCATGACGAAAAGCGAAGTCCAGAGGGTAACCAAATTGCTGGCCGATAACAGCGATCTCTTTGCTTGGACGGCCGAGGACATGTCCTTTCGAGGATGCCATCAGTGCAGCTTTGGTGCAACAGGAGGACCAAAAGCCGGTTTATTTTGTAGGACGGGCCTTGCAAGATGCAGAGACCATATATCAGCTAATAGAAAAGGCCGCGTTGGCAGTGTTGTATGCCGCTAGGAGACTCCGACCATATTTTCAGAGTCACCCAGTGACAGTGAAGACCGATTATCCGGTGGGGAAAATCCTTTTGAGGCCTGAGCTGGCCGGACGAATGATATCATGGTCGATCGAGCTCTCGGAGTTCGGATTGAAGTTCGAACCGAGAGGGCCCATTAAGGCGTAGTGCCTGGCCGACTTTGTGTTAGAACTCCAAACGCCGGAGCAGCAGGTAGTATGGATGTTGTATGTGGATGGTTCGTCCAACAGTAAGCAGTGTGGGGCGGGAGTCGTTTTAGAAAGCCCAGGCGGGCTAAAAGTGGAGCAGTCGTTGCACTTCAATTTCAAGGCATCTAACAATCAAGCCGAGTACGAGGCCTTCATAGCTGGATTAAACCTAGCAGGAGACATGGGAGTCAAACAACTAAAATGCTTGACCGACTCCCAGTTAATGGTCGGTCAGATCAACAGGACTTTTCAGGTGAAGGATCCGCTGTTAACAAGATACTATCAAAAGGTGTCCACCCTCCTCTCCAAATTTCAACACGCAGAGATCCAGTATGTGCCTAGGAGCAAGAACGGAAAGGCGGATGCATTGTTTAAACTTGCACTAGGTAAGAAGAAAGACAGGTTCGACACTGTCATTCAACTTACCCTAAGCAGCCTAACTGTATCAAAGAAGATTGCATGAACATCGAGATGACAGAAGATTGGCGGTCGCCTATTATCCGAACCCTGAAAGCACTGCTGATGGGGGAAGTTGTGGCAGATAAGGTGTTGGCCAAAAAGGCCGCTCGGTAACTCCTCATAACCGACGACCTGTATAAACAAGACTTCACAACCCCGCTCTTGAAATTCGTAGGGAAAGAGCAGTCCGAGTATGTCATGAACGAGTTACACAACGGTATTTGTGGCATACACTTTGGTCATAAAACGTTAGCTACCAGAGTAGTCCGTGCCGGGTACTACTGGCTGACCGTCCGTCAGGATTGCGCCGAGTACGTGAAGAAGTGCAAAGGTTGTCAAGAAAACGGACCGCTTATCCCGCCAACCAACTTGCAAACCATAAGTGCTCCCTGGCCTTTCGCCAAATGGGGAATGGATATCCTAGGTCCTTTTCCACCGGAGACCGGACAACGACGATTCTTAATTGTGGCAGTGGACTATTTCACAAAATGGATAGAGGCCAAACCCCTGGCCAAGATTATGACCGCCAATGTTCAAAATTTCATGTGGAAGCTAATTTGCAGGTTTGGCGTTCCTCATATGATCATCACTGATAACGGCTGACAGTTCGTAGATCGAAAGCTAGAAGCCTTCTTCACTGAGCTAGGGGTCAAGCACATAACCAGTTCGGTGGAGCACCCGCAAACGAATGGTCAGGCGGAGGCCGCGAACAAGGTAATCTTGTCTTAGCTGAAGAAAAGGTTAGGAGCTGTCGGAGGAAAATGGGCCGATGAGTTACTCGAGGTCTTATGGGCGTATCGCTGCACGCCGCAGACATCTACAGGGAAGTCCCCGTATAACCTCACTTACGGGACGGACGCTATGTTGCCGGTCAAGATAGGAGAAGTCATAATAAGGAGACAACTGAGAGACCTTTCATTGAACAATGAATGCATGAAAACCGAGTTAGATCTCCTTGATGAACTTAGAGAGAAGGCAAGAATAAAGGAAGTAGTCTGTAAGCAAAGGGCGGCTCACAGGTATAATGCTAAGGTAAATCTGAGGAGTTTTCAGCAGGGCGACCTCGTTTGGAGAATGACTGGTGATGCTAGGTAGAATCAGACAGATGGCAAGTTTGCTGCCAACTGGGAAGGCCCGTACAGAGTCAGCCAGATGTTAGGCAAATGAGCGGTTAGGTTGGAGCAACTGGATGGGGAGCAGATCCCCAACACCTGGAATGCAAACCATCTCAAGTTTTATTTCAGTTAAAGTTACAAGTTAGTTTGATTTTATTTTTATTATTCAGACTTTTGTGTATTGGCTAACTTTTTCAACGTTGTACTCTTTCCTACCTATGGCATTTTTTCCCTAAAGAGGGTTTTGGCCAAGGAGGTTTTAACGAGGCACCGCACACAATAAGAATCACAGTTCTCTTTTACATTCCGCGCATAAGGTTTTACATCCCATGCAGCCGACCGAAAGACGACCCAACTTAAGGTACTCTTGGCCTACCATGAGACCTCCATTCGCGATCAAACTGGTCGACCGAAAGGTGGCCCAACTTAAGGTGCTCTTGGCCTACCATGAGACCTCCATTCACGATCAAACCAGCCGACCGAAAGGCGGCCCAACTTAAGGTACTCTTGGCCTACCATGAGACCTCCATTCGCGATCAAACTGGCCGACCGAAAGGTGGCCCAACTTAAGGTGTTCTTGGCCTACCATGAGACCTCCATTCGTGATCAAACTGGCCGACTGAAAGGTGGCCCAATTTAAGGTGCTCTTGGCCTACCATGAGACCTCCACTCGCGATCACGCTGGCCGACCGACAGGTGGCCCAACTTAAGGTGCTCTTGGCTTACCATGAGACCATTCGCGATCAAGATGACCCACCGAAAGGTGGCCCAACTTAAGGTGCTTTTGGCCTACCATGTGACCACTCGCTATCAAGATGGACGACCGAGTGGTGGCCCAACTTTAGACGCTCTTAGCTTGCCACGAAACCATTCGCGCTATTATACTGATCGATAAAGAACTCGTGTTTCAATCTTCAAGTTAGCATTGATTATCGGATTCTTATGCGCGACCGAGCGTTAATTAATTGCCAAGCGTATTAGTCGATGATAAACAGATTATACGTGTAACAGGTCATTATCATTCCAAAAAAACCGACCGATAAGGTCATTGTTATACACAAGTGTGGCAAAAGAAACAAAAAACTGGCCGAATACAAGCCATTAAAAATTTACAAAACAGTAGTCCGACAGTATCACTTCAGGGTCTGGTTGATCCCCTTCAGCAGCCGGACGCCCGCCATCCTCGTCATCCTCGCCCTCCTCATCCGGCACATCTATTGCCGACACCAACTCGTTCCGGTAGATATCCTTACAATTGTCAAACTTACCCTCATCGATTGGAATCTGGTAGAAGAAGGCCGCTTGCCTCACGGCCCGCATGAAGCCCAAATCATGTTGTTCAAGGACGAAGCCTTTGAACTCCACCAGATCATCCTCGGCTTTCTTCCGTTGTAACCGCTCTTCCTCCAGGTCCAGGGTAAGCTTGGTTACTTCGTCGGTCAGATCCGCGATATCTAGGCTCAGGTGTTCCACCCGGCCGGCAGCGACCCTCTCCTTCTCCTCGGCCGACCAACATTGCTCCTTCAGCGAGCGATTCTCCTCTCTCAGGTCTTCTACTAGCTTCTTTAGGCTCAGAATTTCACCTTTCGCCCGCTCATTGTCTGCATGGGCACCTTTCAGAGAAGAGGAGCCTTCGGCCAACTGGTTCTTCAAACTCTCTATGGCCGCGGAGTCATCCTTCATCAATTCCTCTCCCGCCACCCGACTCAGCAAAAGCGCCCGGGCATTCACCTCCAGTAAAGCATCCCTGAGCTCTTTGCAGGTAGCGGGAGCGAATTGATTCTTTTTATAGTCATTCAGCCCGATGACTACGCGGTCGACCACCATTATCTTTTTGTTTAAAAAATTACAAGTGGTGGCCTTCTCCTGATCAGTGGCCCCCTCCTTGAGGCGTTTGGGCTACCGCTGGGAGGATGATCGGTCGGAGCTGCGTTTGGATTTTCTTTTTTCTAACGGCCCAGGCTGGCCGGCAGGAGAAGGAGGCACTACGGCCAGGGGCTCCGCCTTCTGAGGGGCAGGTGTTCGGGGGATGGATTTCCCTTTGTCTTTCGTTGGCGGCTTGCTCTTCCCGGCCGGGGCAGAGGACATCAGATCTTTAAACACCTTGTTCATGACAGGCGTCCGGGAAGCAAGTATATCTGCGAGGAAACCACACGGCCAGTAATCATTAAAATGCCATAATCAAAGAAATATAAAACGTACCGAATACGACGCTCGCCGGATCTTCACACCAATAGGTGTTGAGGATATCTCGGGCGGGAATACCCCTCGGAAGGGAGTCAAGCACGGAAAGTGTAGAGCTATCCTTCGCCGATAATCCCGATCGAGGCCAAAATGAGGCGCGAGCAGGGGATCTTCTCCAATACAAGGGAAACTTAGGCTCCTCCCCGTCAAATATATATCCCCGGCCGACCTCCCCGAAGGTAATCTTAATGAATGTATCCTTAAAGTGTTTATAGGAGGACGAGAAGTGCTTAAACAGACAGTTGCGCACCTGGCTAATAAGAGACAACCAACCTACACTTTTTCCCGGCCGGCTTTGGTAATGGGTAAAGAATAAAGGAATGGTAGGAGTAAGGCATAGGGCAGCGCAAACAAACTGAAACGCCCTAACGTACGTCCAGCCGTTAGGGTGCAACTGGGTGGGAGCAACGTTTAGGTAACGGAGGACGTCCGTGCAAAAATCATCAAACGGGATGACAAGGCAAGAATCCTTCATCACCCATGCATACATGAAGAAGAAGTCTGCAGGGTAAGATCCCCGACCGTCAAATACCCGGTCGGTTGTCAGGCATCTACGCAGCGAAAAGGCATGGTTCGGGACGGACAACTCTACAATATCCTGGACGTCGACTAAGTCCCTAAGAGCGGCAGTGATGAGGTATTTGGAATACGCCGTCCGGACGTCCTGGACCACCCAGTCATCATTAGAAGGGCTAACTTCGTTAGCATCTTCCACGTTGTTACTGGAGGCCGAAGACTCTGCCCCCTATTCTCTACCATAGGTTCCTCTATTCTCCTCCCCTCATCTCTACCAGCAGAAGAGCTACCCTCATCGGAGGTACTACCTAGCGATTCCAATACGGCCGACCCCCTGCTCGGCAATGTTCCTACGGTCATTCGAGGAAGACCGACTACTCGAAGAACCAGAAACGAAATAAGAATGCAAAAAGTAAGAAGCCATGGTTACCTCAGAGGATGGCAATGGACGACCGAAGACTTGGCGGAGCTACTCGGCTTAAGAAATGAAAACGACAGCGAATGCCGGGATCCAAGGGCTATTTATAGCCAAAACGTGGGGTGACGTGGCCGCACCTGCGTCGTCGGATTTATCCCCTCCCAACGACTCAGATCCATGCACCCATCACTTCATGCACGGAACCCGAGAGGCGCGAAGCTACAATACGAGCAAATCCAGCACTACAATCCCTCTCGGTCGGCCCCACTGACAAATACGAAAGTTTGATCGGCCGGTCACATTTAATCCTTTTCGGCCACTTTCATGCCCTCAAGGACTGGGGGGCCTATGTACTATACGGCCAACCGACCACTGTGGGCCAACCGAAATATGTCCTCGGTCGGGACTCACCATAGAGTCAACCCTAAATAACCATCTTGTGATGAGCAAGTGGGGTATGTCAGAAACAGGAATATTGCAGGTAAGCATAAATCGTAATTGAATATCCTGTAATTAATATCCGTTATGTCAGAAACAGAAATATTGCAGGTAAGCACAAATGGTAACTGAATATTCTGTAATTAATGTTTGTTACGAAATCATATATATAACAGAAGAGAATGGGCCCAGATCCATTAAGCCCACTGTTACACTTATAAATACAGGCTCAATCATCTCAAGCCAGGGTATCTCTAAACTCTGATCTCTATTCCTGCACACTCTAACATTAAACTGACTTGAGCGTCGGAGTGCTTGTAGGACCCCCCTCCTGGGACGGTGGATTTCAGAGCATTCGGTATGCTAAGAAGCAGTTCTTAGAGCAGACAGGGAATCAGCACGAGGAGATATTGTTGTTGCTAGAGCCAACCGGTCCTGTGCGATAACATTACTTATTTTCTATGTTTCAGTTAGGTACCCCTAAGCCTCACAAGTTCCAAATTAATTATCAATGTTATTTATTTCTTTTCATGTTCAATATTATTCTTTATACTGATTTCTAATTATAATTTCTTTGTATTTTATGCTGTGAATTTTTTTGTTATTATTTCCACACATGATCACGTTGTGATTTATTGGTGTACTTTTTGTGGCTGGAGGATTTATTTCTTGAGGATTTAAATGGGTAGAAGTTATATATGGTTGGTTGGAGGTTGATATTATGATTGTTCATTTATCTTGATTATTCACTGCTGTTGTTATCCCCATATTATTTACAAGTTACTGAAATTTTTATTCTCATATTACTTATATATTTATGGTGATTTATTCGAAAAAGGAAAGTTTGATATTCCTAAATTACTTGGAATATTTACCATTTACCACTTTTATTGTTTTAAAATGAAATTATTTGAAAAATGTATCTATATCTCACTTTTCCCTCTCTTTTCTTGTTGTTAAATATGAACTAAATCAAATGATAGATTGAAGATAAATGAATGCCCCCAACACCTCCATTTTTTTTACAGCAGATATTTTTGCATTTTTTCATGGGAACAGCTGGAGCACCAATGTAGTGGAGAATTTAGCAACCTTTAGGGGAACAACTCATTCTATTTTTATGTTTGTTCAGTCTGACAACGTTCCTCTAGTGTTGGACAGTCCTATAATTGTAACTTTCTTTCTACCTCCTACAGTGTACAATAATATAAGGTAATGATCTCATCCAAAGTGTTGTATATATTAAAATTCTGTAATATAAACTTTAGGTGAAGTAATGATTTTGTACAATAAATTTAATAGTCATATAAAATATATGTATAGTCTAATGTGATTATGTAATATGAAATTTATACAAATTAATGGTATTTATTATAAATCTGTATTTTATTATAGAAAAAAATGATTATATATATATTGGCAACTCCCATTTGGCCTCTCGGTCATTCCATCTCTCAACCAATCATCTCAGTAAAAAAAAATATTTACATATGTATGGTACCTGGATTCTATTATATTAAATTCTCATATTTTAATTATTAAATGATTTCTCCACTGGTTAAGTTATATATATATATATATATATATATATATATATATATATATATATATATATATATATATATATATATATTAATTGCTTGGTTATATACTCATTACCTAACCTTCTCAATGTTGAGTAGGTATTGGATAATACCAAGTTTGGCATGTGAAGCATCCTAGTCCAAGGCCTTATTATAGACTATCCAAATATTCACCTACTTGAAAAACTTAATATTCACCTACTTGAAAAACTTCCTTAGACCCTACTCGATCCCTGCCTTTCATCCCACGGTGTACTAAACTGTAACTTCTAAAAAAATAGACACTCATCTGTTACCCTGGTTTCGACTATTTACAACCTATGACTCTTTAAAAAAAAAACATACTTATGATAATCACATAACATAATGACCATCAAGTTATGTCATATTTATCAAAATTTATAGATTGTACACAACATTCAAATAGATGTAACCAGTAAAACATAATATATAAGTAACTTTCTTTTATCCAAAATCATCAAAAATACATATTTTTATTTTATATGTATTTATATATAAAAATGATATTTAAATTACTATAAAATGAAATAAAATAAGAATTAAAGCAAGAACTTTAAATAAATATAATTCTTATAAAATTGAAGATAACTTAAATAAAATAAATAGGACCAATGCATAAGTGGAGATACAATAAAATAAATAGGACCAATGTGTAACTAGAGATAAAATAAATAAATAAATACAATACAATAAGACTAGTGCCAAACTAGAGATAAAGTAAATGAAATAAATAAAATAAAATAAACAAGACCGTGCATAATTGGAGATAAAATAAATAAATAAAATAAACAGAACTAATGTGAAACTAGAGATAAAAGAAATAAGGCCAGTGTGAAACTAGATATAAAATAATTAAAATAAATAGAACCATTGTGAAACTGGAGATAAAATATAGAACCAGTGTGTAGATAAAATAAAAAAAGACCACTCCTTAATTGGAGATAAAATTAATAAAATAAAAGTGACCAATGTGTAGCTAGAGATAAAATAAAAAAAAGAAATGAGACCAGTGCAGATCTGGAGATAAAAAAAAATATAAAATAAATGGGACCAAAAGAGTAAAATATCACTCTCCCCCTTCCTTACCTTTAAATGGAAAGACACTAAAAATAAAGTTATAAAAATGCTTGTAGAAAGTTCAAGAGTTTCTTTGTTTCAAATCTCATTTCTCTCTCCCTCTCTTTCTCCTTTCTCTCTCTCTCTCCCTTCTCTTTTTTTTTCTCTCTCTCTCCCTTCTCTCTCCTTCCATCTTACTCACCCCTTTATATACACATAATTTTATTTATTTATTATTATTTTTTAACTAAAATCATGATTAGCTTCATCTAATGAAGGAATCTTATTATTATTAAAAATAATGATTACATTTATTAAATGTAATCTTATACTTTCTCTTCTTATTTTTCTTTTATTTTTTTCTTTTTTCTTTTCTTATTCATTAGAAACTTTTATAATTAATTCATTTTAATAATTATATATATATATATATATATATTAACAATAATAATTTGTTCCAAGACATAAGCTCTAAACAAGTCTTCTAAAGATTGGATGGTCCTTTCAAACTATCCATTAGTCTGGGGTGATAAGTTGAACTAAGTCTAACTTTTGTTCCTAAAGCTTTTTGTAAATTGTCCCAAAATCTAGAAGTGAAACGAGGATCCCTATCTGAAATTATATTAGAAGGGACACCATGAAGCCTAATAATTTATTTTATGTACAAATGAGCTAATTTTTCTAAAGAAAATCTAATGTTAATAGGTAGAAAGTGAGCAAGTTTTGTTAATTTATCTATAATTACCCAAATTGTATCATGACCAGACACATTCCTTGGTAAATCTATCACAAAATCTATGGATATACTTTCCATTTCCATTCTGGAACATCTAAAGATTGCAGCCTCCATAAGGTTTCATGTGTTCTAATTTTGTTTTCTGACATGCTAAACAACATGCAACAAACTCCACTACTGCCTTATTCATCCCAAGCCACCAAAACATTTTCTTCAAGTTTTGATACATGTGGTACCTTGATGTATACTCAAACAACTGTTATGAGCTTCCTCGATTATTAATTTTCTTAGATCTTCATTTGCAGGTATGCAAATTCTATCTTTAAATTTGATGATTCCACTAGAATCCTTGTGGAATTCAGGTTCCTTTCCTTTTATTTGTGCTATTAACTTTTCTTGCAAAAATTTGTCCCCTTCTTGAGCTTCCTTTATTTCTTCCAAAAATCCACTTGAGATTTTTAACATTCTTAAACATAGACTACTGGATTTTAGTTTTACAGCTAGTTTCAAGCCTCTAAATGATTCTATCAAAATCAATTCCTTCACCGTCAGTATAGATGTATGAAAGTTATTGGTGGAATTCTCCTTTTTATAGTCGAGGTTGTGGTGTTGATCGATTGCACAACTTGAAGGTGTATTTTCTTAGCCAAGCCAAAGCCCTTTTGCCAGCAAAACCCCGAAGTTGATGACTCCATGCAAGGGTGGTTCATGGTCTTGATCCCCTCTATCAGTCTAAGGTTGTTGGTTTGACCTTTGTTGTGGGTTTTCATCATGATTGTAGTTCTCTCATCAATTTCACCTCTCATAAGCATATTAGTGGTAATGTTGTTTTCTTTCTGTAAGTGAGTAGTTAAAATTTGAGGTCCTGACTCTTATACAAATCTCTAAAGATTACCAACTTGGATCAGCTCCTCAATCTTGTCTTTCAGGACGAAGCATTTGTCAGTGGAGTGGCCAAAATTTTAGTATACCTACATTATTTTTTGTGATCGACATTAAACGGCGTAGGGATCTTTTTAGGGGTCAAGATAAGATCAACATTGAGAACCTTATATAGTATTCTTGCCCGGTTTGTGTTCAACGAAACATATTGGGAGAATGTCGTTCCATGGTGTTCTCTATGCATACCTTACATTGGGGTAGCTTTGGTTTGGTTTTTCTTTCTCTTTGTGAGTCTTCTCAGGCATTGTTTCGACCCTGATTTTACTTTTGAAGTCTTGCAATAACTAGTTGCATGAACTTCACAACTGTCTTCTGTAGTTCGTCTAGATGGATGAAAGTTTAGCATCCATTATGTTGTCACTGAGTTTCCCTTATAATAATTAAGGTATAGGCAAAGGTGTTGAGTTGTGATTTAGCTTTATGGCTTTTAGCTTCCAACAGTCGGGTTGAGACCATCAGGAAGTGTACTGATTGGCGTGATTTCGCCACATCTCTCCTCGTCACCTCCCAATAAGACTCTTCTTCACATTCTCGGGACACTTGGGTCCCCTCTCTAAATTTCTTCTTTAGACCTCGTACTTTCCAAGGACTTGAGCTTTGCTAGTTCTCTCTGTAACTATTATAACAAAGTCATTTGTCTTGCCTCAGTCATGTGATCAACTGGTTTTTGCCTATTGTTGGCCATGTTCCTCGTGGATACTATATATTCTTCTGATATACTTTTCATTCTTATGGTGGGTGTCAATTGTCCTTACAAAGACCGAGGTAGGTCTCCTTTCTTACTACTTAATGATCTTCACGATGTTCTCGTTCTAATTGTCATGCTTTATTAAGAAGGGGTGTACTTACAAAAAGTACTTCAATGCTAAATTCAATTTTAATGTATTAGAGTAATAACTACTATTGAATGTCCTTTTACCTTTTCCAACTTCAACCTATTTATAAAGATGGGATGGACCTTTTTGTAGACAAACCTAAATCAGTACAATCAGTATTGTTAATCTTGTGTTTGTAAGGATATACAATCGGTTTATCATGATTGATTTAGTTTGAAATTATTACTTTATTAAGCATTAATATCCCATTTGATCTAGGAGTTATCTAAGTTTTTGAAAAATTCTCCCTTATTTACAAGATCAAGATGATCTCGATTATAAAGAATAGTAATAAGTGAGTCTCAAACAACATGAGCCATTATACAATATTTATCAAATAAAATTCATTATTAAAAAATAAGAAAATATAATATTATAGATTTATATTTACTAAAAGTTTTATTATTGATAGAAATAACTTTATTACTTATCACTCGGACTTTTCAAGTACAGTATTGTAATATTGTATCAAATCGAGTTTTAATCTTAAAAGAAAAAAAATGTTATTACAACCTAGTAATAACTTTGTATTCATTATTTCAATTCTTTTACATTTCCCAAATCCACTGCCTACCAATTCAAAATATTAAATCTAAATTTAATTTTAATAATAAAGATTTTCTAAATTATTACAATTTTAGTTTCATTTTAAGCGAGAAAAAGTAGTCTCAAACTCATCTCAATTATATATTCATAAGATGAAAAAAAGTATCGGATGATAAATTAATTTATATTAATTAGATGAAAATCATTATTAAAAAATAAAATATTATAGGTTTATATTTAAAACTTTTATTATTGACATTAAATAAATTTACTACATATTAAAAATATTATTCAAGTTTTCAGGAGGAGTACATTATACTATTCTTTGAAATGAGATTTAATTTTAAAAATATATTTAATACGTTATTAATCCATGACTTTGTATTCATTATTCCAACCCATTCACATTTTCCAAATCGACTACCTACTAATTCAAATTTTTCAAAATTTGAAATCGAGTTTTAATGTTATAAAGAACAAAATTAAATAGTCTATTACACTTTTTAAGCCTTATTTTAAACAAAGTAATCAAGTTAGATTTTTTTTAATGAATTTGTCGTATCATCCCTGTACTATAATTTTAAAATATATTAATTTTAATATATTAAAACATCAGTATACTTTAATAAATCAAAATCAATATATTTTGAAAGTAGAATATAAGGATAACATTAAAAATTCATCCATCAGAGAATCTAAATTCTTCATATGCTCATCTCTATTTTATATTTATTAGATAAAAATATATTGAATAATAAATTAACTTATATTTATTAGATGGAAATTATTACTAAAAGATAAGAAAATAATTATGTTTTATATATATGTACTATATTTTTTATTATTGATATTAGATAAATTGATTACTTATTAAATATATTATATAAGATTTCAAGAGTATGATTTAATATTGTTTGAAATATGAGTTTAAAGTTTAGAAAAGGATATTAAGTAATTTTTTATAATATTATTTTTATTTAGAAGATTTGATCACTCTTTCTTTCATTGTTATTATCAATTTTTAATCTGTTTCCTTTTACATTAAGCTTTCCAAATGAATCCAAAGAAAAGTGGCATACAGGCCCACATACGTCATTCAAACAAATATCTAAAATATAAATGAAAAAATTGTCTAGATGTATTGTTATTCGACAAAATAAGAATTAAAAAGCACGATATTCTCCAATAATAATGGCATAAAGTTGAAATGACTTCAAGGCAATTTCATTCAAAATAAAATAAGCGAGCAACAACTATTTCTTGTGCTTTATCTTGATCTTCACTTTTTTCTGTGGACTTTTGCACTAGAAGTTTGGGTCCCTCCCTAATCAAAGGTCATGAAATTTCAACATTTTGAGTATATCTCTTCCCATCAGACCTGCTCAAAAGAGTGTTGTGACCGTAATCTTAAATAATATGAACCATGATTAATCAAAGTAGTTTGTTAACCAGTAAAAAGTATATTTAAATTCAATAAAAACAACTAAAAATTCTACAAATCCATGACACAATATTGGCTCTAAATTCAATCAACATATTTAAATAATTATGATCATCGAGTTACTTTACAGTCTAAACTCAAACAAAATTTTAAACCCTAATAGAATAGTTTACTCTAAATGTACAATGGTTATCAATTTGAAAAAACATTTAAAAATTTAAGATAAATAAATAATTTACTTTAATATGTTCATTAATGATACAATTTAGAGACAAAATTTTTTTTGCTTATGTGTATCTTATGCAAGAATAAAAATATATACAATGAATACTTTAAGTTAAAATATAATAAAAAAATAAAATAATAGTTTAAAAATAAAGTTATAATATGAAAGTATTTTATGAAAAACCACGTTGATAAAAAAATAAGATAATGAAAGATAATAAATAAAGGATCAACCACGAGAGTTAAGGTTATAAGATCGATCAAGATTGGACATTTACTAGAGATAATATATCCAAGACACTTCTATATAGACTACTTCTTATTGAGCTAGAACGTTAGGTTATTTCTTTGTATAAAATAAGGAAAATTTTGAGTTTGTTATTAGGTCAAATAGTTTAGGTGATCGAGCTTCTATTTGGACTAAGTAATTTGGGTTATTGGGTTTGTATTTAGATCAAATAATCTATATTATTGAGCCTGTGTTTGGACCAAGCAATACATGCTAGAAGGTGTGTGAATTGGGTCTAGGTGCACATGAAACCCAAATGTGTTTTAAACCCTAATTAGGGGACTTGTCTACCACATGTCACACATGGATTTGAATATCCTATCTAATTAACCATTTAAAACATATTTAGCACATGTTAAATACTTTAGATGCAATTGCATAAGGGAGGGACGAGTTGACATGCACGCACAGGCTTGTTTTGGTGTTTGAAATTTGAATTTCAACTTCAAATTTTGATGTAAGCAAGCTAGGGTGAGTCAATCCTATAATTGACATGTAATCCACCCATTTTGAATGTTGTGGATTGATGCCAAAATTACTTCTCTTCTCTCAATAGTCACCATAGAATCACTCTCCTACTTAGAGATTTCCACAAGGTTTATTCCTTGTGTCACCATAGAAGCACTCTCCTACTTAGAGATTTCCACAAGGATTCTTCCTTGTGATTTAAGTTCACCAAAAGTTCTCTTAAGAATAAAGTTTTTCACTCTCATCAATTCTTCAACTTTTCTTCTCGTAACTTTTGCAATTCCCTAACTTTTGTAATTCCCTTCATTCCAATTGGTGTAAGACATTACTTTAAGTGCTTTCATCCATCAATCTTTATATTGACCTTGATGTATATCATTTACCTGTGTTATCATTTTTTTTCTTTCTATGAATTGTCATCATACTCTTCAACCAAATCCTAAAAGTGGAACAAAATCTCAACTAAGTTATTTAATGTATTATATTGGTGGAAACATTTATTTTATTATAATTTAAAGTAAACAGATTCATAAAGTAAACCTTATTTGAGTGCATAATCTTATAGTGGTTAATCATATATATGTCATCAAGTCATAAATTTGACTTTGTAAGTCTTGTAATTTTAAACAATGTTAGCATAAGAGACTTCTATTTTGAAGGAAAATCCCTTATATACCAATACATCAAGGTATAGGGGACAATATCCTTTGTCTTCTAAGGAGGGGAGATTAAATGTATATTGTGAACTAATTTATCTAGCCTTTTAATATTTACATGGAAATTAAATTCAACCTTATCATTTGCCCTAAGTAAATTAGAAGTTGTTCTTTCTGAGGAGGGGAGATTAAATGTATATTGTGAACTAATTTATCTAGCCTTTCAATATTTACATGGAAATTAAATTCAACCTTATCATTTGCCCTAAGTAAATTAGGAGTTGTTCTATCTAAAACTTAGATGGGATAGTATTAAACATGTTGTTGATCCATTTTCACCAATCACACTTGCTTCTAATTTAAACCTTATTCAATCATCAAGTAAAAAAAATATAATAAATAGATTAAGAGAAAGTACAAGGAAAAACATTTATGTTATGTAAATCCAATTTCAATGTTATGTAAATCCAATTTCATTAATACATAGGTGAAATGGCTAGAAAAAGGAAAATACAAAAAAATGTACCTTAAAAATATAACAATTATCTTGATACTTTGTGTCATTTGCAAAACATTTCTTTTTTAAATCTATAATATGATTGAAACCACCAACCTTTATCTATATCTATTTCTATTATGGTTTCTAACAATGAAACATTAACAAGTTAAAACATGTTAAAGGAAAAAAAAAAAAAAGTTCTTAATAGAAGTAAAAAAAAAAACAGCCAAAGGATTATAAAAAAACTATTATAAGAAATATGGTTCCTTCCCCAAAAATAGTCAATTTTCATAATAACAATAACAAATCATCAACAAATGAAAGACATTATTGTAATGACATTTAACTTACTATTTAAGTAAGAGATAATTCACTATTTTGAAGTCTGCAATAGTAAATAATAATGATAAGCAAATATGAATATTAATTATTAAAAACAAGAAGTGGAGTTGATGAAAAATAAAGACTCTTGCTTTTTATTGCAAGCAACAACTTTAGACACATATGAGTTTATTACTAATTGTGAAAAATAGGTATAATACAAGAAAGATGGATTGAGTTGTATTTTAATTATTTTAAAATGTTTTCATAAATATCGTTTGATGATGATTGTTTAGACGATGGTTTTTGTATGTCAAGTGATCAGACATAAAATTTTTTATGTCTAATCAAGTACAACAAATACAACTATACAACTTTTGGACTAATGCAATTTAAACATGTATTTTCAAAAGGTACTCTCCTTCTCCAATTAGTATAAATAATAGTAACTTGTAATATAATCAAGATAGGGAAGAGAGAAAATACACGCGACAATTTATATTGGTTTGTCTGTTACAATAGAAATGACTACATCCAGTTCTCAATTAACAAACTAAGTTTCACTAAATAGATTAATGTTGCAAAGTATATATTTCGAGTAGTCTTTGGGCACGTATCCTCTATTAGCCTCATGAGTATTGTTTGGGCCCTAGCTACTCCTAACTAATCCTTTGAGTATTATTTTCCATGCAACTCTTGGCTTGATTGAGTATTATTTCTCAAGCCACTCGTGTCTCGATTGATTATTCATTTCAAGCAACCACCCTAGCTAAGATATGAAGTTTGTGTGAGGGTATGATCATCATATTGTGAGTCTTCCTCTCTAAGGAGAGATTGTGTTATTTGACGAATACAAGATTAAACACTCTCTCCTAATTAGCTACATGAACAGTCATAATGTTCTATTTGAAGTTTTTTTGAATCTAAAGATTTGACATAGTTTTTGCCCTGCTCACGAGGGATCTTTCTAGTTCTTTATGAATGTTAGCTCTATGTAGGCACTGAAGAATATATTGGCTAAGTAGCTTCAACTTACTTGAATGTCCTTTTTGCCTTGACAAGCTTGAATATGAACGTTGCATTAAATGCATTCTATGCAACTTTAATTACTTTTATTATGTACACAACATCCTTAATTCCTTGTAATACTCATCTCCCTAAGTAGCATAGTCTTTTTCGCCAATAAATAGTTGAGACAAAGTTAAAATACTCTTTATATTAGGAAGTTGTTAAAGAAAGTAGCTTTAACTCTTTATCTAAGATACCACTCCATGTAACTTATCTTTGACATTGGTTAGATGGAAGCAATGGACATTTCCTACACTGTAGAATAAACATATAAATTTTCTTTATGGTACAATGTTAACTTAGACTATATACATATATTATTTGAGCATATATATGCTTTATAAGATGTAAAGATGGTCAATAAACCTGACCCACATATATTTTCGTCCTAATTTTGGTGGGAGATCCCCGCATTAATTAGAGACAGAAATGAGTACAGATAAGGAGAAGGGAATACATAAGTACATATTTGTCCATACCCGTTCCAATACTTATCCCCAATACCCATCCCCTTTGATAACACATATTTTGTATACACATTTACAACTTTTATTATACAGTGATTGCACTTTCTATTTGCTTTGTTTTCACTTATTCCTTTTACATAATTGCTTTAACTTTGTATTTTTAACTCCTCTGACCTTTGCTCACTAGTTTGGACATAATTTTTTCTTTAGACATAATTTGTTGTTGATTCTAGTTACATTGAATTTTACACTTCTAAGAATTTAAAATAGACAAATAAATTGCTGGATTTAGACTCACTTGTTATTTTTTATGATTTGTAAAAATTGAAAAAATTTACTAAAAATTTATAAAGAGAATCTTAGAAGTTTAAGTCAAATTTGCCGAAAATTGAGAACATTGTTATTATTATTTATAAATTGAAAACATTGAGAACAAATATTATAAATTGTAGATAAGAAACACACATAACACAATAAAAATAATATTATAGAAGTACGTGGAAAACTATTTACTCCAAATCTTCAAGGATAGTACAAATAATTTTTTTTCTCCTTTTCTATTTATTTTCTTTAATGTCATATGACGAATTACGTAAAAAAAACCACCAACTAATTTAAACATGCAAAAAGAAAAAAAAATTAACTTTTCTATCCAAAAGTTATCTAAACAACGGTTATACATTTAAATTTATTAAGAAGCTAACCAAATAAGTAGCCATCATCTTGCCCATGTATAATTTGAATAGAGAAAAAAAAAATGAAAATTCGTTAATTAGAATATTATAATTATTTGTCTGGATAACTTTCATTGTTAACATAAAATTGATCTTCAATTTGTGGTTGGTTGTTTTCAACTTTGTTTTAGATTATGCAACCAACAAATTTCACATCTTAGATAAACTATTCTGGAGCCATGTTTGGGTACATATCCAAATATCCAAACGTGCACTTTCGACTATAATATGAATCCTACTTTATGCTAATTGTTCAATCAATTAATCAATTAATCAATTATATTGTAGGAATTTAATGAGTACATGAGAAATGAATCACCAAAACTATATAAATACAGGAAAAAGTACAATTATTACTAATTATTAAAAGATTTGAATATGATTTTTTCTTTAATTTTTACATACTTTTTTTTATATAATATAATTTGTATTAGTTTATTTTACTTATATAATTAACATTATAAAATAAGTTTTTGAGAGAATTTTTACAATAATATTTAGTATCATATTTTCATTATTAACAAGTTTTGAAATATTTTAAATAATTATGCATATAATTAAAAAAAAAAACTGTTATATTGTTTTTTTATTTTGATGTTATCAAAATACATTTATTATTACTTATAGCTTTCTTATTTATTATTTTTTTCATATTAATTTACCACATTCTTATTTTATTATTATTCATCAGAAATTTTATTTGATTTTTTACAACATTATATATTTATTATAAAATATAAACATTGAATTTTAAAAAATATTTTATATTGCATGGTGTATGTATTAAAAACCATTCAAATTTAAAAAAAAAAATCTTTTTTATATTATACAATATTATTAATATGTGAAAATAATTTAATGAGTCATTAAGTATGATTTTTAATTAATATTTTTACTTAACATAAAATAATTCTATATCAATGAATACAGTAAATATATTAAATTATTATTATATTGTATATGGGATGAAGTTTATAAAAATGTCTATAATAATTTTAAATATCACGTTATGATAAAAATAACTTTGTAATGTGTATATTAAATTATTATTTTAAAACTGTTTATATTCATAATAAATATGACTTTATAAATATAACAATTATTATATGATAAAAAGTGTATTAGTATGTTATTGTTATAATTCACAATTTGAAATTAAATTTTAACTTTTTTTTTATTTCGAGTCCCAATTCTCTGTTACATTTTTAGTGTTGTATTTTTATTATTTTTTTTGAAAGTATAATGATTTAAATATATTAGAAAAAATAAAATATCAGTACATTTTGAAGACAATCCCGAAAATTTAGGTGAGAATTCAAATTGTTTTTATCTCAAAAATTTTATCCCATATTCATCTCTTTTATATAATTCAAATTATTTTTATCTCAAAAATTTTATCTCATATTTATCTCTTATATATATATATATATATATATATATATATATATATATATATATATATATATATATATATATATATATATTGTTTACATGATTACTAGTATCCTTCGATTAATATTTATGAACATTTTCATCGTAAAAATTATTATATGATCTTAATTTAGTTGTTATGATATTTATTTTCGCATCATTTTTAAGATTTTTTTTCAATTTTAACTCGAATTTAAGAGTTTTATAAATCCACAGTTTCATTAATTTTGAGAGAAATATATATTTTCAATATAGAAAGATAATTTTTTACTTTTATGACTCAAGATTTTATTAAGATATCAAGTCTTTTTTTTTTCAGCATATTAGAAAAAAAGTCTTAAAAGATTAGGTCTTAATTTGTTGACTTCCTGTATGATTTCTAAGGTTGTGTTTGGTTGGATTGATTTGAGGGGATTTACTGTTCAAGAAGATGGATTTGAGGGGATGAAGGCTGTTTGGTTGACCTGATTTGGGAGGATAGATGAGGAGAGATTTGTAGGATTGAATCTTCGCTCTGAAGAGATTTGTAGGGATTTGAAGGGATGAAAATCGAAATTACAAAATAGCCTTTGTAAATGAAGTGGAAATTACAAAATACCCTTGACTTTAAAAATTACAAAACACTCTTTTAAGTAGGTTTAGGGTTTGTAACAGTAAATATTATATATGAAAAATAAATTGATTTATACCTAATTTTTCAAATAATTGATTTCAATAATTATATATATATTTTTTTTTATTCATAATACTTTCCTTTTTTTTCAAAACAACTATAATATAATTAATCTCCCTTCAATCTACCCATACTCAATACAATCTATCCATTCATAATTATATTATTAACCTAAAATAATTAAATCACTAAAAATTATTTTCTTTATAAAAGAAATAATAAAAGTATATTATAAATATTATAGTGTTTTCTATTTATTTTTCTTTTTTATTTTTTATCGATAAAAATATGTTTACTTAATGTTTAATTGAAGTAAATTAGAAAAAAAAATATTTTTGTCTCCTTATTTGATTCAATATATATGATGAAATTAAGAGGAGAAGATGTTATTTAAAATAATTTTTATTCATTTTAAAAACATTTTTATTTTCTTTTAAATATAAAATTATTAACACACAAAAATAAGGATGTTCACGGGTTAGATTAATTAAAATCATTATCAACAAACTAAAAAATATCTAGTTAGTTAATTCAGTTTCTATATTTTTTATATTAAAATTAATTTAATCTAATTCATTTTAATTTTTTACCATCTTATGTCACAAGGGTTAATTAGTAATTTCAGAAATATATCAATTAAAAAAATAAAAACAAATCTATAACATCTATCAAATCAATTCCAAATTTTCATAATCAATCCCCTCAAATTCATTCAAATCCTACCATCCATCCATTAATCCAAACAACCATCTCATCCACACACAATCTACTCAAATCCCTTGAAATCTATCCTCTTAAATCTACTCTCCCAACTAAACAAAGCCTAAAAAAAACAAAATCATATAAGACAGGAATAACATTATAAATTTTATAAGAAACAATAATAATTCACCTACAATTTGCAATGTTATTCTCAAAATTTTTTCATAAATATTTATGATTGTCCAAACGTTAATTTAAAAAATAAAAAATAGCTAAAATATCTCTGTCTCATTCTACTTTTATGTAAACGTAAGGAAAAAAAAGAAGAAATAAAAACAAAAGCAAAGAACAATTTCTGTAATAAATTTGGATCAATAATATCTCGTTTGTAGGGTTCCTCTCAGTCTTTGTCTCTCTCCTCTCTTTGTCTCTCTCCTTCTGTTTTCTCTTTGATCCAAATCCCAACCCCCTTTTTTGTTCTTCTCTTTTTACATGTGCTCAATTATCAGCACAGATCTTCTTCTCCCCCTTTTCCTTCGTTCAAACATTCTCAAACACTCTCACAAAACATAAGAAAGGAGAAGGGGTTTCAAGATTCAACAACCCTTTTCACATTGGGTCCTCTAATTCTCATTTTCTTTGTAAATCTTCGATCTTTCGCGGGGTTTCTCTGTCTGGGGTTTCTTCTTCCTTCGTTTTTATGGTGGATATGGATGGGTTTGGAGCTGGGGGTGGCGTTGATGGCGCTCCCAACACAGAGAATCTTAGAGAATTGGGGAATGTTACCTCAGGTTTGCTTCGTCTTCTGGGATTCAAATCTTGTTTTCTCTTACGCTTTTCTTTAATGGGTGTTCGTTTCTGTGTTGTTTGGTGCTGCTTGGTCTTGTAGATCTGGGGTGTTTTAGCCTGTGGTTTAGTTTGAATTATGGGGAAATATAGGATGCATTTCACAGTGTTTCTTTGGTTTTTAGCTTCAGCTCCCAGAAGCTTAATGATGAAGCCTTTTAAGTTTCTTTTTCTCGGGGAATCTTTCTTGTTATGTTAAGGTTTTTGCTGTTGCTGGCTACTTTAGTTGATTCAGCATTGTGTATTCTTGTCGATGATTGATGTTTTAGTATGTTAGTTGCATTGATGTCTTCTGAATTTTTGCAGTGGAAAAAATTGCTGTACTTGCATGATATTTGCCATTTCCCCTGGCTATATGTATTGCAATAGATCTATTTATTTTAATTAATCGGTGTTGAGGTTTCTCTAATGTGTGTTCTAAGATATTGGTAGGTACTTGACTGGAATTATTTGTCTTGCAGAAGGTGCAGTTTTTGATGCATCGCAATATGCATTCTTCGGTAAAGAAGTCGAGTTGGGAGGGTTAGAAGATGATGACCTTTTGCCTACTCTTGATTCTAATGAAGAAGAGTTCTTTTTCAATAGAGAAGATGTTAGTTGCACAATTTTTAATCTTCTTAGTTCTTTGACTATTTTTGTTTGTTATTTAAAATTTTGAAATTTTGTGCCTATAATTTTTTTGGTACAAACATGTTGTGCTTATACTTTTAGTCCAGCAGCGCTTTACATACACAATGCTATAATTTCATATCAACTAACTTGTACTTTCACTCTGCAGGCTGAGGATGTGAGATCACTTTCTGATATTGATGATCTTACTACTACATTTTTGAAGGTAAGGTTGTTAAATTACGATTATCATACTTTCTGTTAATACTTGATACTTTTATCAGATATATGTGACAACTGTTGTGATGATGATAATTTATGTCCATTCATTTAAAAATAGATAAGCTGTGTTTTTTAATTTATAATGTTTTTATAAAATTGTATTTCTGTTGTGTGATTGGTGCAATGCTTCAAATATATGAGCTGAGGCAGAGTTTGGGGGATGAATATCCAATTGAATACTCTACTGTAAATAATTTAGCTGAACCCTGGGCTTCCTTGATTGTACAGTTTTATCTGTTTTTGTTAGCAGACTGCTCTTTTTAATCTTCATTGGTCATAGCGAATTTTCCGTACTGGGCCAGTGATGTTGCCCTTTACTTTTCTGTTGGTCAAACTGTTTATAAATTGTTTGGCATTACTTGACGTATTCTTTCTTCATAACTGAAGAAAAAGAAATAATGTTACAAAGTAACCGGCTATATGTTATCTTGGTTTTCTTTCATTAGTTTTTTGGTCTGAGCAAGGATGTATAGAGCTGATTTCAGGATATGTTTTGCACCCGAGATCAGGGATGGTTCCAGAAAACATCCGAAGCACCAAAATAAATAAAATTGGATGACTTCTTAAAAAAAAACTATAAAAGATTGTTACATTATACTTTATCACATAGATGCTAGAGTGGGATAGTGCACAGCGGGGTGACTGCTCCTCTGGACTTTTTATACATATTAAATAATTGATTAATAATACACTAAATTCATGAAGTTCTTTGTAATTTGAAAGATTGAAGGATGAATTTAAAACCACTGTTATAAAATCATCTTTCACTGGCCAGTTGAAGCAGGAACTGGGCCTAGGCTGGTTCAGTTTTATTATTGGATCGGGTTTTGATGTCATCAAACTGGCCTTAAACCGGATTCAACCTGTACAAATTGTCTCCGTGTAAACCATTCCTGTAGGTTCAATGAAAGTCAGTTCAGCTGCCATGCTGCAGCAGTGAAGTGTCCTGTCACTATCACGGACATGTCCCTATATATGATATTTTCGCTCAATGTAGGCTTCTTCTGTATGTGTTGCTTATGTGTGAGGAGTGCAAAATGGCATAACCAAATCTTTTGCGGCCATATTTTGGATTTTTGGAAGGACTGCGCTTCTGCAACCAAATTACATGTGACAGGCTGCCGTTTTGTTCCACTATAGTGGCTGCAATGGCCATGGCAAATGGACATTAAAGTGATGCTACAGTGTCCAAATAGTGGTCACTGGTCGCTCTAACTCTATAGGGTATCATAACATTCGTCTCAAAATTATTTTTTATCTTCTCAGTAATTGGTTCAATATAGGTAATCAAACAATCATAAGCAATTCTTTTTCCATTTTATTTCAGTCTATCTTGTTTCAAAAGCTTCATTGCTGGAAGTTATCTTAGTTCTTCAGATTTCCTATTTTATGAATAATAATGACACGTTTTGTGCAGAAAATTAAAATAAATTCAAATCATTAACATAGAAAGGCATATTTAAAGTAATTTTATAAATCAATGGATGATTGAAATCAAATCAAGGTGTCTCAAGTTCAAAGCATGATGTTCTAACTTCTCTCAAGTTCATCTAAAGACTAAGAAATTACTCATGTATAAGTCCCCTAATTTCCTTCTCCAAAGCTTTGGGTCTTCCTCTTGTTAGCTTTTCTTGGAATATCCTTTTCATTTCTTCTATATTCTTTCTTGTCATGCTTCTTGTGTTTATTCTTCTTAGCTTCTCTTCTCTTTTTTCGACAAATTCTTCCACATCCTTATTTATATCATGAGGTTTGTTGGACTTATCACACGACCTTCTATCAGACCACACATAAATATCTAATTCCACGTTCGAGATGTCCAATCCTCGACATTAGGGAGGGTGTTGGAGATCCCATGTTGACTAGAGATATGACCAAAGTACAGTATATAAGTGGGTGTAAACCTTTTCGTACAAGTTGGTTTTGCGAGGTTAAGTTAGACTCAAAGTCTATTTTTTAATTAAAAGTGATTGGAATTGTGCAGCCGTTATAATTTTGTGATAGAGTTTGATCTTTTAGATTACTTTACGAGATTGATCTTTCTATGAAAAGTAAACTAATGGACTTTACATGCTTAATTATGTAGGTTAGTGTGCTTGGTTATTGCAAGAACTGGAAACAATGAATATAGACCAATTATTTGAAAGATCAACATTAAAAGATAACTGCACTTTTTAAATTGTTACATCTCTAATTTTTAATATTGACTATCTATGTAATGTTATATGGTTAAAATTTATAGTTTTCAGTTTTCACATTCTTAAGATGAAAATTGTTCTTATCATTTAACCTTCGTTAAAGCACACCAAAAAGGCCCGATATTATATAGTTGGAGAGCCCAAGGCCTTAAGAAGTCCACATTAGAATCCTGTACTTGCAATGTGGACTCAAGTCCCATACCTTGCAATTGGATCCTAACATATAAATGTCCCATATCGCTGTGTGTGTAACTGTCATGCACTTATATTCTTCTCTACATTAGAATCTTGTATTTTATTTTCAATGTGAACTGAAATCTCGATGCCTTGCAATTAGATTGTGCAACTGACCATGTACTTATATACTTCTCCCTGTTCCATCATTATCTTCAAATGATTCTTTTAAATATTGTGGCTTGTTGTGTTTTGTATGTGTTCCTCGTTGGGCACATGTTGGACCAAGGATGTCAATCATTACTAAAAATTTAGAAATGTGGGAGAAAATTTATGATATGCTAGTATGTAATTGGTAGGGGCTCTAGATTTAGTTTCCAAAGATGTTGGCGAAAGATATTTGTGTTACTGAATCAATGGAGCTTGTCAGTATTCTACTGAATTTCTAAGATTCTCCCATCATGCTAGTTTTTTCTGTTCCCTTTTTACCCTTCATGACAGCTAATTTGCTGCCATTGGTAAGTCATTAATTTTTACAATGTAGCTGTTTTCTAATTCGTTAAAGAAAGAGGAAAAGTGGAAGAGGTAGTTAAATGAAAGGTTAATATGATTAGCTTGCTTTCTTTTGCCTTTCAAACTAGTTTGAATGCTTTTGGGTCGACTAAAAAAAGTTATCTAAACGCTGTAGTTGTTTGATTTCCTCTTGATATGTGCCCCTGTGTACTTGATTTTATTATTCAGTTTCTCAGGTACTGTAATTTGTTAATCCTGCCGAATGCATATTAATATTAAGATTAATAACTTTTTTATTTTATTATGAAATTTCATTTCAGTTGAACAAGTTCGTGAGTGGACCAAGAAGTGCAGGAGTTATTGGTGAACGAGGATCAAGAGAAAGTGAGTAAAACATTTGTAAAGAACTCACGACGTTGCTCTTTCTTCTGTCAAATAAAAATAATATACCTCTTAATTTCTTGATTTATTAATTTAATGTTTCTAATAAATATTTTTCCATTGTGCTCTGATGTAATTTTGTGTTTAAACTATAATCTGGCTGTTTGAATATCCGATAGTGGATTTATACTTGCATTTTTGAACTTTTAATTAGGATTAGGACCCTTTTTATTTATCGATTTTTAATGGCAAAAAAACATGTGACCTCGTTTATGTGTAACTGCGATCCATGGAATTTTGAATATACACTATTGGCTACCCTTTAGTTCTTAATAATTGGCAAACAGTTTATAAAGTAGCTTTGTTTTTAATAATATTATAATTATTGATTTATTTTTAGATTTTTATTATATGTTGGTCATCATTTTCTGAGAAAATAATTGATGCATGTAAGCAAACTTATTTATAATTTTTAGTAAGAATCGTATTGTCAAACTAGTATAGTATTATAATTAAACTCATGTGGTTATATGTTGCTTCTAAAGGGTGTTTTAGTATGGCTTTCACAAACATACAACCACACCTGCAATTTATATTATTTTTCAATAACCTAATATAGGAAATTACCTTAAGTTAAGGAACAATGAGAGTGCAACTTGTAGTAACTTGCATATGCATTTAGATGTATAAATTCATGAATACAAACCATATATTTACAACTTGTGATAGTGTGTACAGCTATTCTTTGCTAACGGATAGGGGGCTGGGATTTTCTGCTTCAGTTTATCCTTAAATTATGGATTTTAGGTAGAAACTTCCTCTGACTAGAAAGGGGTCTGACTAATTGATGGTAACTTAATATATGGTAACTGTACTGTGCTTTCTTGTGTTAGGGGATCTAGTTGTAAGCTATTTGTCATATTTCATCAGAGGGATTCCCGTTAGTTCCATGAAAATTTTCAGAGGGTCTGATACTACGTGCATGCGTGTGTAAAATCCACTTCATAATATTTGTGCTTTGAGATGAGGTTACGTGCATCTTGTAATCACATTGACTATGTATTCCTAGCATTTTAGCTCGTCCACTCTATTCCACCTTTTTCTATATATGCAATATTTTTTCAGTTGGCTGAGTTTTTGTATTTTTGTGCTGTAACCAGATTCTACATCCGAATGGTCACAAAGGGAAGATAGTATTAACTGGTTTGATCAGAATCTTTATGATAGTGAAGGTTCTACAGATGGCAAAAGATGGTCATCACAGCCCCATTCTTCCCTAACGCATTTGCATGATTCAAAGCCCTTGTACAGAACATCTTCATATCCCGAGCAGCAAAGGCAGGAACAACACTACCACCTCCAACATTGCTCTAGTGAACCAGTTCCTAACTGGCTTGATCAGAACATTTATGATACAGAAACTGCTCATGATCATGATGGTAAACGATGGTCATCACAGCCACATTCCTCAATTCCACATTTACCAGAATCAAAGCCTTTGTACAGAACATCTTCATATCCTGACAAGCAACAGGAGCTTCCTCGTTTTTCTAGTGAACCAATATTGGTACCAAAGTCTTCTTTTACTTCTTATCCTCCCCCTGGTGGTCTATCCCAGATGGCTTCTCCCAGCCATAGTACAGGACACTTGAACATTCCTTATCATACTGGAGCAGCTCAGATGGCATTATCATCTCAAAATCGTTCTCATTTCTCCAATTCTGCACTACAGTCAGGTGCTTTAAATCTTGGGTCACATTTTGGTGGAAACACACGCCAATTTCCTACTGGGTCCCATCTTAATCAACGATTACAGAATCAATTGGTCAACCAGGCAGGGTTGTATCCTGGAGATCATTCAAATCTCCTTAATAATATGTTACAACAACAATTGCACCTTCATAATGGATCAGTATCTCCTCATTTGATGACTCAATTACAACAACAGCAGCATAGATTGCATCATCCTGTTCAGCGTTCTGCAGGCTACTTATCAAGCTACCAGTCTCATCTATTCAATCCCCACCTTTCCTCTGGCTCATCTGTAATTAGCAAATATGAACATGTGCTTGGTCATGCTGATGGTAGAGATCATAGACCAAAATCAACTCATAAAGGTAAACACAGTCTTCGTTATTCCCAACATGGTTCTGATGTCAGCCAAAAGAGTGATAGTGGTTCATTTCAGTTCCGGTCCAAGTACATGACAAGTGATGAAATTGAAAGCATTCTTAGAATGCAACATGCTGTGACTCATAGTAATGACCCATACGTAGATGACTACTACCACCAAGCTTGCCTGGCAAAAAAGCCTTCTGTGGCAAAGTTAAAACATCCATTTTGCCCAACCCAGATAAGGGAAGTTCCTCCACGAACCCGTTCTAATGCTGAGCCACATGCATTTGTGCAGATTGATGCCCTAGGGAGAGTTTCATTCTCATCCATTCGTTGCCCTCGCCCTCTACTTGAGGTTGATCCTCCAAACTCTTCTATAAGCGCTGATCAAAATATTTCAGAGAAGCCCCTTGAGCAGGAACCTAGGTTTTCAGCCAGAGTCACAATTGAGGATGGTCTTTGTCTTCTTCTGGATGTGGATGATATTGATCGTTACCTACAGTTCAACCAGCCACAGGATGGTGGAACACAATTAAGACGAAGAAGGCTAGTCCTTTTGGAAGGACTAGCAACTTCACTTCAACTTGTTGACCCACTGGGAAAGAATGGACACAAAGTTGGACTTGCTGCTAAGGATGACCTTGTTTTCTTACGGTTAGTATCTCTTCCAAAGGGGCGTAAGCTCCTTGCAAAATATCTTCAGTTGCTTCCTCCTGGCAGTGATCTTATGAGGATAGTCTGCATGACAGTCTTTCGTCATTTAAGATTCTTATTTGGTGGCCTCCCCACAGATCTGTCAGCTTCAGAGACTACAAATAATCTTGCCAAGGTTGTTTGCCAATGTGTACGAGGAATGGATCTTGGTGCTCTTAGTGCCTGTCTTGCTGCAGTTGTTTGTTCTGCAGAGCAGCCTCCTCTACGTCCCATTGGAAGCACCTCTGGAGATGGTGCTTCCCTTATTTTAATATCTGTTCTTGAGAGGGCTACTGAACTTCTAACTGATCCACATGCTGCTTGCAACTACAACATGGGTAATCGTTCATTTTGGCAGGCCTCATTTGATGAATTCTTTGGCCTTCTCACCAAGTATTGCATGAATAAATATCATAGTATCATGCAATCCATGCTCATACAAAGTACCTCGAATGTGGATGATGTTGGACCAGATGCTGCCAAAGCTATTAGTAGAGAAATGCCTGTTGAACTCTTGCGTGCTAGTCTCCCGCACACCGATGAGCGCCAGAGGAAGTTATTACTGGATTTTGCTCAACACTCCATTCCTATGGCTGGATTTAACAGCAACACTGGGGGTAATGGAGGCCATGTGAATTCAGAAACAGTGTTAAGTTGATAGATAAATACATGAGAAGTTCACCTCCTGACACTGGTTTTCAGGTTGATGATCTCACCAATGTCGTAAGGACAACCTTGCATATGTTCAAGTACATCTGGAGCAATCTTAAATGTGGAAAGTGCGATGCATCTATGACAAAGGCGTGTCTTCCTCGCCCTTATTTGTCTGCTTGTCATAATGTGCAGCTTTGTGATAAATTTGCAATCAGGCCCTTTATATGGTGGACCAGGCTTGATCTGTTCCTCTTGTCTTTTCTTTTTCTCTTGACAGAGGAGCTTATATAATTGTTACTATGTGTGGCTGGTAGGGACACATTAGTTGTTAGCATGTACAGGGTTAGGTACATATTTGATTCCCATGTTTCCTGTTATATATAGAAGGGTGGGAATGGATAATGTGTGATAGAACCATTCTACTGAAAACCATATGGGCCATTGAGGGTGGGTGTGCAAATTTCACTGAGACACAGGTTGACCAGCTAGCTGCTGAAACCCAAAGGAACACTGGTGAAGAATAAGTCATGTTGAACTTGTTGCATAATTTATATTTTTCACTTCAGTTGTCAATTTGTAGATATGTGTTCTAATGTATTCCCTAACTTGAGAATATTTAGTTTCCTTTTTCTTTACTGCTTCTGTCTTTGGCATTATTTTCTTTGGAAACCTGCTGATGGTCAATGCTCACATTCTTCTTTTCCTAAATGGAAATATATGGGTGAAAATGAAATTAAGTGGCCATTTTGATGATGGATGGTTCAACATATGTGCTGATTCCTTTATTTGGAATTTTGCCAAATGATTTAGGCTGCTTGGTACCCATATTGATCAGGGAGGTTAATGAATATTTATTTGTAACCTTCCATTTTATTTTATGGTGTAATTAGCTTTGTAGTCTTTATAGTATAGTTTTTTTATTTATTTTATTTTAAATATCCTTGATCAGTTTTTTAATTGTCGTCCTTGTTACGTATTTTTGTGCTTTTATCCTTGCCATATTAATAAAGTTAAATGCTGAACCGATTGTTACAGCCGTCTATGTTAACTAGAAGTAAGTGCATAAATATGAGCTTCATATGTGGATTTTGTCTTCAATAATATCATGTATATACACTAAAATATTCTATTTTTTATATTTCAGTATTTTCTTAAATAAAATACTGTGTATTGTTTATATATATATATATATACACACGATAAAAATATATTGACATTTTGGGATGGTTATATTCTGGGTTGTTTAGAAGTGTATTAACGTTGAGATAATGATTATGTTATAACTACATAAATCGATCTTAAGTATAATTTTGTACATTTTTGTAGAATTTAGTGGTGAAAGTGTCAGTTTGCAAGATTAATGTTTCATGCACTAATGTAAAAATGATAAGTGGATACTTTTTGTAACCAAGAAGTGATAGCCCATAACATAGGTCCGCAGATATGGCTAAATATAAGGTGGTTCAAGAAACTGTTGTTGAAGCTACTAGTTGGCCCCAATTCAATTTGATAAGTGAGGATCAGAGCAATGAGTATGATGCTTGTAGCTGAAAAGGAGTTGATTGAGTACAGGATTTTGGTTTGGAGGCACTATGAAAATATCATCCACTCTGCATGAAGATTATGAAACTGGGAGAGGAGTGTTCCAACTAACAAAAGAAAAATCTTGCAGTTTTCAACGGTGAGAGTACTCATTGCAAGCCATCCATCCTAGAGGCAGCTCTAAGGTTAGGTAGCTTTCAATGAAGAGGAAGTTCAGGCACATAACTTCTTTCCACAAGTAAATTGTTTCCTCACACTTGAACTGGCTGCATTTTGAGGAAGCTACTCAACCGTCAAAACTCTGCAATTGTCTAGCTTGCACTGGGTATCATCTAGTCTTGTCCACTTTGGCCCAGTAAGACTAACTCAGGTAATGGTAGGATAGGACAATTATACCTAAGATGCATCTTCATTGTACAAGAGTATTGGGACCTTTATCAACTTGCAATATGATGAGGATTAACACTGTATATCGATTCACTTTGTAATATTTGGTTATCATTAGCAGATTCCAATATTTTACCTAACCCATCATATGAATATATTTAATTCGTTATGTCCATGCATCAAATGTACCCAGTTGCATTTTTTTTTTCATTTTAGCACAAAGTGGAAGGGGTATTTTAAAATAAATAATTTCATGAATTTTGTCACCACGTTTTCCCTTACATTGATTCTGTACAAATGATTTTCTTGTTTGCCATATCTAAGTACGATGAAAGTTTTATATCAAATAAAAGCAAGAAAAAAAGAAGGAAATCAATTTATATTCATTCACTCTATTCTATTCATATAACTGAAGTAATCAGCATATTTTTGTCACAAATTATGCAGAATAATCAGAAAAAGGTCCTCTGATATAGTTTTAACTGCATAATGAATGCACAGTGCAAACAACCGCATTGGGACATTTTCTTGAGATGAATTTGGTGTTTTGCTAAGAATCTCTGACATGGGCAGATTGGCTGACCAGACCGCTGTTGAACCTAAAAGATTTTAAAGATCATATCCAACAAGTCTTGACAAGAAAACAACCTGATTCAAATAATCACCACAAGTCTTGACAAGAACAATTTCCATTTCTGAAGTGATGAAACCTCAAGGAGTGTCTAACGATGGTTGTCACGCCAACAACCTTAGAAATGTACTTAATGACATTGTGACAGTCACCACAAATTCTCAAATTCTTAAAAACCCGTAGAGATGACTGTCCATTCAAATTAAGAATCCCAAATGCAACAGCAAGCCTCTCACTGTGGCTGCAAAGACTCGCAGCTTTTTCCTCTTGGTCAACATCTTGCAGAACATAATCAGTGTCAGGCTTATATCCGGCCAATTTCATTTTCTCATCTAACTCATCCAAAAAGTCATAGATTTTATCACTCTCCACGTTACTTTTGTCTCCAACAACAAAAGTGTAAACTCTATTTCCCACTTGAACCCAACTACAGCCTGGAGTTTTTGTAATTCCTCTCTCTTTCATCAATATTCTGGCTTTTGAAGCTTCACTCCACAATTTGGCTGTGACAAGGATGTTGAATAATGAAACATAATTCCCAGGGTTGTTGGGTTCAATCTCAAATAATTTATTGGCCGAAACTTTTGCCAATTCCACATTCTTATAAACTCTACAAGCACCAAGAAGTGCTCCCCATGCACTGGCAGTTGGCTCCATAGGCATTCTCTGTATAAACTCGTATGCCTCATCAAGCCGACCAGCACGGCTGAAGACATCAACCATGCATGCATAGTGATTAGCATCAGGTTCTACTTGATGATCCCTGTGCATTGAATTAAAGATCTGGAGTCCTTCCTCTACCAGCCTTGAGTGGCTACAACCAGACAGCACACCAGTAAAAGTAACAAAATTAGGTTTCATCCCTGACAGAAGCATGCTCTCAAACAGCAAAAGCGCTTCTTTTCCATTCCCATGCATTGCATTAGCAATTATCATCGTGTTCCAAGCAACAACATCTTTTCTGTGCATCATATCAAATACATTCCTTGAAAGATTCAAGTCACCACATTTAGCATACATGTATAGCACCGCCGTCATGGTTGTTAAGTCCCAAAATAACCAATGCCTAAAGACATAGCAATGTACCTCCTTGCCCATCCTCAAGCTTTCTAAAATAGAGCAAGCAGGTAAGAAACTACTAATTGTAATTTGATTAGGCTTAAATCCCATGCTTTGCATCTTCCTAAGCATCTTCACTGCCTCCTCTGTTTGCCCATTTTCCATGCAACCCCCGATTACTGTGTGATCCTGGTTGGCCTTGTGATTGTTTATTGGTTACAGGTGATGTTGTTGTACACATCTTCCTTCCCTCACAGAGAGCTTTCTACAATTTGGAAGAGTTTTATGGTAATGCAACAACAGCAGTAGAGCTTCCTTTTGAAAATCAACCACCATTTCGCAGTTGACAGCAAAAAACTCAGGATGATCAAGACATTTAATGACCAGCTTTGAGAAGTCCACTAATCATTGCCAGCTTTGGTTTGTTTACTTTAGTATGATGTAAACCTTCCAATGTGCTTATCAGCAGAAGACTTTGAGCTTTCTTTTAGCTCGGATGGCAGTGGAGAATCACTCAATGGGGAAGCGAAAAGGCGCACTTTCGTTGCATTCGGAAGTCTTTTTTCTGAATTTTTACATTAGAGTGCTAATTTCTCTCAAAAATCTTCTGCAAATGGGAATAGAGACAAATCGATGTATTGGCTAGTTTGACTAGGTGGGTTTTGTGAAATCTTGCATTCTTTTTCTTCTATATTTAAAACAAGAGAAAGAGGATATGAAAATGATGATTCAAAGGAACTTTTTACTCTTCATTTCCTATTTCTTTGGACTAAAAGGTAAAAACCTAAGTATTTTTCCAAATATTATATAATAATTGTTAGAGTGATCCTGATCTATATAGTCATTTTTGTTTGAAGGTTGTTGATAAACGAGCAAGCTTAGAAGTTTGTGTGGAAGTTGGTTAAAATTTTATTGACTTGGCAAAATAATTAAGAGAACAAGTTTTGTTACTTGTTGCAGGTTTCGAGTAATCAATACATTAAGGGTTCTTTTGGTAGTTAGGATACGATACAAGGAAAAGATAAGAATATGATATAAGAAAAGCAGGATAAACGTTTATCATATCTAATATTTTTATATGTATAGTGATAAATACAAAATAATAATAGCGTCCTCTCTGTTGAGATCTTGGGAGTTGTTTAGCTTTTGTAGACATTGCGCTAATAGAGTGTGTATCCAAAGTCATGCTCAAACATTGATCCACATGCTACAAAACAAATAAGCTATTATAATTAAATGGATGATATTTTGCCATATAGGACAAACTTATGCATATATCTGTGATATTAAGCTCTTTTTAGGATTTGATGACACTAAAAGGTAATTTATTCCTTTTCAACCTGTTTTTATCTTTTATTTCGTAGAGGGGTTAAAATCGAGTTCATTTCTATCCACACTAACTATTTATTGTATCTTCCATTTTTTTCTTAAAACCTCATGACAATACTACTGCAAATGTCAGGGTCAGGGGTGACAAACGTGTCAAAGACTTCAAAGACTTTGTTTCAGAAAAACTATAGAGAAAACCAAACACTCCAAAAAAATAAACAAATATATATATACCATTATGTAATAATTATACAATTTTATATAAGTATTTTTGTATTATTTTTAATTAAACAATTTTATCTTCTATTAAATTAATTTCACTGTTTGATAAGATACGTACAATCTCTCTTCACAAAAGTAATCCTATAATCCTTCAACTAATTATGAGCGGATAAATAATAGCATAACTCCTTAACTTTTATCCTAACAAATTATTTACTTTTTGTATTTTGTAAATTATATTATTTTAATATAATAGAAATACAGACAGTCAATGAGAGATAATGCCTCTTGATATGCACAGCCTCTAATTTCTCACAATTCTAATTACGCAAAATGCAGCTCTATCTACAGAGAAAAGAAAAGGCTACAATGCTATCTCACCACATAAAGCTATCCTGTTTACACTTCCTGGTAGCTTGACATAACTCAAGGATAGAATGTTACAACTAAACTTGTTGCGATTTGATGGTCATTGCATTCCTCCAGGTTAAATTAGTTGCACTATTGATCTGTAAACTGTATTCTTCATTTTATATATGGTTGACTGATAGTGGCCAGCAACACCTCCATCAGCTTCAGAGCTGAGTCTACCCTTCATTTTGATTGGATTGGCGTCTAATAATCTAAAAGAGTCTCTAAGAAATGTACAACAAACATCTATGGAATTCAAAGCAGCACGTTTCTTTCATTCATCTGTTTCAAAAGTCTGCATATATAGACAGCAGGCATAAAACTCTAAAACCTAGCTACAAATAGGTTCCGAGCCCTCTTGAGAGCTATATAGGCCTATCTTCACAACCTGATCATGTGTCGCCCATATGTTGGAAATCAGGGGGACTGATTCCTGCAGACACCAAAATATGAACATATTCTGTTACACTTATTTTGTTAAATTAATCAAAAATTAACATAGAGAGTGAACTCCGTAGATGCTA
>Ga0209700_102170_pt1 | contig 40240 bp, 28 predicted proteins | sample SiratroredBW_FD_187528 | JGI IMG/M metagenome (GOLD analysis project Ga0209700, IMG submission 187528) | Root nodule microbial communities of legume samples collected from California, USA - Siratro red BW (SPAdes) (version 2) | ecosystem: Host-associated > Plants > Roots > Nodule | place: USA...
AAGCAAATGACAAATATTTTAGATTTTTTTTTCTTTTTTTTTTTTTTTTACTTTTGAAAGAAAAAAAAGTTACAATTGTGATTTATTAACTTTTTGGTTGGCCGTGGAACCCACTGGTTTGGTTTCCGAAACACAGATAAAGGAAAGGGCAGCAATAATTACCAAAGTACAAAACAACCTGTTACTTTCTATCTACATGGTTATTCCAGCCTCTTTAGTGTAACCTATGTATTTGTATCATTTAGTACTGTATAAAAATCACAAGTTGTAGCCCTGAAATGTGATTGTTCTCAATTTCCAATTTCTGTTCCACTTTGATATATATCCCAATTTTAATTTGAATGCAACAAGAGTCTTATCCTACTAGGTGAGGTCAACTAGCTCCATGGATCAAATGGTGTCATTGGGCATGCCCAATTCAAATAAAAGCAAGAATACTCTCCCAGCTGTCTGTTCAAAATAATTCTTAGTTCTTTCTTGGACATTCATAATGAAACAAAGTACTTTGGTTACATTGAAATAGTAATTTCTATGATCCACAAAATGTAAAACTTGATAATTCTCCTTTTCAATTCCACTAACAATATAAAACTATGACATCAAAGGTTTGTTAAGGTTCATTAAGGTAACTTGTCTATTTTTGTGTGAGAAGTATGAATGTGTCAGTGGATATTCCCCAAATTTTACATCATTAGAAGTGGAAAAATAAAAATAAAAATGACAAGCTATGTTTACAGATACCTGGAACGTAGACTGAATAACATAGACATTTGGATATATTTTGCATAGATCATGTTGACCAAGCTTTGTACGGATATGTTGCACAATCAAATCAATGGCTACATGGTTATCACCTCCACGAGGAATGATCACATCAGCATACTTTTTTGATGGTAGAACAAAATCATCAAATGCAGGCTTAACAAATTTTGCATACTACAAAACAATTAAAAGTAGGTACGGATAAATACGCAATGCTAGTGATCGCATAACATGAGGATTATGAAATTCTCTCGGTTCACACATGAAACTTTCTCAAAAATAAAAAATTAATAGGAGAATTGCTGTCATTAGTAGCATAGCTGTTTTAAAGCCATGCTTACCAATTAAACTGTTGGACATACCTGTTCAAGAACAGAGTTTATATCCCTGCCCCTCTCCACTGTGTCACGTCTAATTCTACGAGCAAGCCTCACATCAGCATCTGAAAGAAATTAATAACCATTGGTGAAATTAGACACAGCTTGGAGCTTCCGTTACCATATAAAATACTAATTTAATAGTGTGTAGTTTGACCGTTTCAAATTTTACAATTTTATTACAGGGAATGGGAACTTGGGAATGTAACATCCCATTTTGAGGTATTGTTCGTGCCAAAGAGTAATACCTTGTTTTTACTTAAATTCTATTGCTTTGAAGAGGAGAGGGAAAGTTACATTTCCATAGGAATATGAAGAATACAACGCAGTCTACTCTTCTATTCTAAATATTGTCCAGGAAACCATCTATATAGTCCATCCAATAAAAAACAAAAACACCATGCTTTGCTGTAATAATCAAACAATAAACCTAATGGCTTGACCACGTCTACAGTCTCAGCAATTATGCGTATTAGTGGATTTTAGAAATTTCTTTCTTTCATATTCTTGTGAAAGAAAAGCAACACAACGAATTATTAACTATAGCTCAGTATTGTGTTTCATAAACAATTTGTAAACTCCAATGTCAACCAGGTTTTAAAAAACAGTCTACAACTGCAATTTTGACATTAAAATTAAGGTTTTCAGACTCTCCACAACCACATTACGTCTACAATTGCAGTCAATTTATCCACATTTTCCACAAGATCAAAGGTTGCATCACTGTTGAAAGATTAAGATACAATTGCAGTCATTTTAAGACTTTTCTTATGACACATCATTGTTGAAAGATTAAGATACAAACCTGTGTCTACAAAGATCTTCATGTTCATCAGATCCCGCACACGCTGATCATGGAATACAAGAATCCCCTCCAGTATAATCACATCAGAGGCATTAACCTAAGCCAATAGCACCACATCAAGTAAAAAGAAATCCTAGCAAACCAAAAGCAAAATTGACATCATTCTTAGTTGAAACCTGGCGAAAACTATCAGAAGAACGCTGATGTTTCTTGAAGTCATAAATGGGAACATGCACGCCCTGGCCACTGATGAGTTTCCCCATACACTCTAACAACTGCTCTGTGTCAAAAGCCTCTACAAAGAAACGGAACCCACTGAGTGAACTAAACTAGACTCTCTCAAGTCAGCCAGTGAGTTTAAACGGAAACGAAAATTACCAGGGTGATCGAAATTATACTCATGAACACGTTCCAACTCTTCAGGTCTCAGCCCACGATAAAACGAGTCCTATACACACAAACAAAGATAAGTAAATTATTTTAGTGTCCGAAATTGGAAAGAGTCCTGTACTGGTCTCAAATTTAAAAAAAGAAATGTCAAATAAATTCCTGAAATTGAAAATTTAGTATTTACCACTAAAATATAATGACAATTTAGGAACTACTCACTCTATTCCAAAACTATAGTTATTTTAGCTTAGTATAGGAAAACGTTACCTATTACATTTGCAGACTAAAATCCCCGTATTTAATATAACAATTTTGCAAAATTTAATGTTTTAGTAGACCTATAATTGGAAAAACATAACAAAAGTTACCTTAGATTTGCAAAACAACTATAGTTTAGGAACAAAACTAAATTGCTGAAATAGCTATTGTACAACACCGTTTTGAAACAGAGGAAGTATAACGAAAGTAAGTTGTATATCTTGAAAACTAAAATGAAACTAATACTGATTGCAAGGATATTAGGAGGAGACAGTGTCTCACAGTTTCAGAAACTAAAATACAGTCCCTCTATTTCGTTTTATTTGTACACATAGATCATTTAAAATTTGTTGCTACGTGAAGTTTCCCATTTTACACGTATCATTTCTACATATAACAAATTGATCATTTGTTCTTTAATTGATACTATTGTTTACTCTACGGTTATAAACAAAAAATCAACAAAATAATTATTATTAATAATTTAAATTAAAAAAAATGGAAGGAGAATGAAAGTGTGCCTGATTGACGAGGACGACGCGATGATCGTGAAGCTGCTGAATGATCATGTCGCAGACAGTTGTTTTGCCGGAGGCAGTACCGCCGGAAACTCCTACACAGACGTTAATCGAGTTCATTTAATTTTGGAATTGAAACATTGAAAGAAGGAAAAGTGCGGAGAGAACGAAGAATAAAAACCTATAACGAAAGGCTGATTGGGGAGGGAATCCGACGCTAGGGTTGAATCGGGAGTGGCGGAGGCGGTGGCGGACGAAGGTAGGAGGCCGTCGAGTCGGAGGCCGGAGAAGTGGGCCCCAGATGCGGCCTCCATGACGTAGTCAATGGGTGTCGTTTCTTCCGGCATGGTGGGTTTCTCAGTGAAAGGGTCCCTTTGTTCGTTTCGTCACACCGTGTTTCTTTTTTATGTTGCAGCTTCTGTGTGAAAGAGACTAGTTTTTTTCTTTTTTATTCTTCCATTTTTATCCTTTGAAAATGTTATGAATACGCAATTTTTTAATATATTTGTTTCATTATTAAAATTTATCAAAAATTATAAAGATAAAATACTATTTAACTAATTTGGAACTTTTACGTAAAAAAATATGTCAGCCAGTTAAATTCGTCATGGAACAATAACAACAATAATAATTTATTAAAATTAAGCTGTTAGGTTATTAAAATCAATTTCATATTTATTAAGTATTATAAATAATAACTTAAAAATCAAATTAAATAACTAAGAAATAAATTAAATAATTAATATTTAAATATTTAGTTAGTCTATTCATATGTTAATTAATATTTAATACTTGAATATAATTGATTAGAAAAATAATAATTTTATAAAATAAGATAGTTCTATATAAAAGAAATAACATCTATGTATTAGTCAAGATAAAGAAAAATCTTAATAACTAAAATAGCAACTAATCCGAAATTAAAGGATAAAAGTAAAAGTGAATTAAAATTATAAGATTAAGGTAGAAAAATTAGTGCACTTTATCTCTCACGGTTCTTTATTAATTTAAATTATGTTTTTTTTGTCTTTTTCGTTTTATATTTATTTATTTTTAATCCTAATATTTTTATTTATGTCATTGCTCTTATTTTCAAATGTGAAATTAGTGGATTGCATTTAAAACTTTGCTCATTTACATAATTTGGTATACTTGTAAATGTATAGAAAATGAATATGATACGCTAAGATGTGTTTGTTTGAGTTTAGGTTACTTAATGTATAAACACTCTCATAATTTATGTTTAGATGTAAAGATAATGTTTATGATAGTTGTATCCTCTAAACCAACTAAAGGTTTTAATTCTTGAAAGTTGAAAATTATTTAGTTGTTTCTGAAAAATGTAACTTGATCAAATATTTAGGTGTTAGTCATTGAGGATATTGAATTTCAGGGTATAAATAGTTATTTTGTTAATTGTACTTACTTTAGGGGTTGATTGTTCGTAGTTCGAAACCATAAGGCTTACCCGCTTATATGACAACACTAATGTTGACCATAAAGTCAAAAAGTGCACAATCCACATTTATTTTACTCTTCATTTTACTATACACACCCCTCTCCAGGCCTAGGAGGGGACACAAGCCACTAGCCTTAAGTCGAAGAGGCAGCAGAGTCTTTTAACTATGAAAATTTACTTATGCTTCACAATTCTCATTTATACAAGCAATATGTATATTTTATCAACAAAGCCTTATATGCAAACACATGACTTCTAATATAATAGACGTAAGCAAATTTGTTTCCTTACCATTTCCCCTTTGAATTAGCGAATTGTCACAGATATAATCTTGGTATTTCCAGATGACTTTCCTTTTCTACATTCCGACTCATCATGCCTTTCGGTAATTGATTGAGGGACATGCCTTTCACCATGTGGCTTCTTGTAACACCTTCATGCAACTCAGGCATAATCCTATTTACTTGTTCTGAAGTCACACACTTGAGCAATGGATGAGCGTACCCGTGTCAGAAAAGGTATCCGTTGATCATCAGATATCGACGGATGTATCAGGCCTCTTTCGCATCCTGGGGTAACACTTCTTCCTTAAGGTACTCCATATAAGGTGTCATTTACGTGTCTCCACTTGTTATTCGTAAAGCTAAAACTTCTTCCTTTTCCTTTCTCTATCACACTTGTCACGACGTGTGGTATCTTCAAAGTCTCTTGAATGATTGTTTTGCTTCCTCCTTTTGTTGAACTAGCCAGTTTTAACAAGAAATTTAGATCTCTAGGAACACGAGTTAATTCAAACAACTTGAACGCCTGGCCAGATGCTAAACATATTGAAGGTACTTTGCCAATTGTGGATCTTTTGCAAAGTAACTTCCTGATACTTGCCCAGTAACTAGTTTGAATCACTTTTGGCCGGTAGTGTTTGTACTCCCATCTCCTTTGCTAAAATCATCCCAGTTATTAACGCTTTATACTTGTCCTGATTATTACTTGCTCTGAATGAGAATCAAAGTGATTGTTTAACCATCAAACTGTATGGTCATTCCAACACAACTCCTGCTCCACTACCCTTTTATGTTGGATGCTCTGCCGATTGAGAGAATCCATGCGGACTTAGTCACCTTTTCTTCTATTGCCAGGTTAGGGAGCCCTATTATAAAATCAACAAGCACCTAGGCTTTAATTGGGTCGCGCGGCTCATACGTTATATCAAATTCGGACGACTCTATTGACCTCTTCATCATCCTTCCCCTCAATATCGGGCTCCCGCAGCACCTGCTTTACTGGAAGATCTGTTTTAATGACCACGCTATGACTCTAAAAGTAGTGTCGAAGGTGTTTGACCATCATCATTGTCGCCAATGCCAACTTTTCAATCTTCTAGTATCTCTACTCAGGACCCCGTAGTACCTTGCTAACAAAGTACATTGGTCTTTGAATGTTATCTACCTTTTGTATTAGGGCGAAGCTTATTGCATTCTCCATCACTCACCATGAAGTACAGGCACAACGGAAGTTGGGGTATAGGCTTGCTTAATACTGGCAGATTCGCCAAGTATTCCATCAGTTTGACAAACACTTCTTCACACTGGTTTGTCCACTATAACCTTTCGTTCTTTTTGAGACATTGGGAGTAAGGAAAACCACGATCCTTGCTTTTCAAGAGGAACAACAATAAAGCAACCATCCTTCCTGTCAACCACTGCACCTTCTTTATATTCGTCGGGCTCCTCATATTGATAATGGTGGTGCATTTATCTGGGTTGGCCTCAATACCTCTCTCAGTCAAACGAAAATCGAGAAACTTCCTTGCTTTCACACGGAAACACACTTCTCAGGGTTTAGCTTTAAGTGGTACTTACAGATAATATCGAAGAGTTCTTCCAATTCATAGTGATGCTTCGCCAACTCCTTACAAGTTACTACCATGTCGTCTACATATACTTGTATAGTTCTTTCCTCAAGCGGCTCCAAAATCTTGTCCATGAGGCATTGATACGTTCTCTCGACTTTCTTCAATCTGAATGGCATTACCTTATAACAATAATTAACTATCTCAGTCCTAAAAGCAGTCTTGTCCTCATCAATGGGATCAGATTTGATTGTATCCTAAGAATGCATCCATGAAGTTAAGCAGCTCACATCCTGATGCACTATTTACCAAACTATCAATATTTGGTAGGGGGTAAGAATCCGTAAGGCAAGTGTTGTTCAGATCGTAAAATCCACACAAATTCGTTATTTATCGTTTGACTTTTTCACCATAACTGCATTTGCGAGCCATTCGAGGTACTGCGTTTCCCAGGTATGATTCACCTTTAAAAACTTATCAATCTCCTGCTTTATAGCCCCTCTTAGTTCCATGTTAGCCTTCCTCCTTCTCTGTTTGATAGGTTTGACTTTCGGGTCAAAGGCAAGCAATGGCACAAGAAGTCGGGATCAATACCTAGCATGTCAGTAGACAACCATGCAAAAGCATTCACATTCTTCCTTAGGAGAAAGTTATCATGCTTCTCCTTTTTTAACTCAGTCTCAACTTTTAAAGTATTTCCTTCGGCCACCTGCACATCCCTGACTCTTCCTACAAACTTTAATTCTCGCTCTTTTTGGGGCAACTTGAACTTTGCTTCTAAGACATTCGCCTCTCCTGCCATCGGAAGAGTGTAAAACCCTCTCCTATTTCGGAGGCTATTTTCATAGCATTTGTGTGATAGCTTTCAATCCACTTTCAAAGTCACCACCTTTTCATTAGGAAACTTCATCATTAGGTGTTGTGATGATGTCATAGCTCCAGCCGATTCAAAGAGGTTTCTAGGAGCAGGTTATATGAAGAGGGAGCTTTCATCACCATATACCTGATTATGATAGTGCTCGCAAGAGTACCATCCGTAAATTTGGTCCTCAACTCGACGTAGCTCCTAACTTCCACAAGCTCACCAGAGAACCCCACCAAGACTCCATCGAATCTCTGTTGCCGCTTCTTCGGTATTTGTAATCCCACGAAGGTGTCCTAGAACATAACATTGAAAGAGCTTCCTTGATCGATCAACACTCGGTGCACTTCCCATTAATACAACAAACAATACTATGGGATCATCTTCGTGGGGAACAATATCAGCCAAATTGGTTGCTGAGAATGTGATGTCGGGCACCTCTGGGGTTTGTCTTCTTGATAAAGCTAGCATTGATCAGAAATATCTCTTTCTCCCCGAGTTAGTGGCTCGTCCTCTGGCAAATCCTCCAGTAATGGTGTTTAGGTCTCCTAGAGTCGGCCGCTCATGTTGTTCATTCTTCGTGCAACTTTGCCGAACGCTTCAAACCCTCTAAGTTTTCTGGGTCAGCTCTAGGTAATCATCTAACTCCCCTTCTTCGGCCATCTTAGCTAACTGTCTTAATAGGGTATAACAACTGTCGATGGCATGCCCTTTAGTCTAATGAAAGTCACACCATTCATTCGTCCTATATCTGAGTGGCCTATCAAATACTCTTCTGCTTCAATATGAGTGGTAGTTCTCCTCTGCACCTTGGCCATAGTTTCAACTTTATCACGAAGGAGGGATTCACTGAAAGGATTAGTGCGCAACCCTTTCACAAACTCCTCAACAAATATCTCCTCATTTTGCAGGTTAATCTTTGTTATGATGTCGTAGAAATAAATAAGGTAGTTCCTTAGTGTCTCACCTTCCTATTGACGCAAATCAAATAAATCCACCAGCTTAGGCGGTTTTACCTAATTAGCAAATTGTTGAAGGAATAGTTGCGCAAATGTATTGAATGACTCAATAGTGGCATTTGGGATTCTACTAGAGCGCTATCCTAGTGAAAGTTCCCATGAACATCTTACACCGGACCACATTGGGTCCTCCCGAGATGAGCATTTGGGCCCTGAAGGCTTTATGATGGGATTTTGGATTACCCACTCCCGAATATGGAGCCATTTTTGGCACCATGTAATTAGGTGGAACTTATTCCACCATGATCACCTGGTGAAAGCCTGTGGATCTGCTAACACTTTGGGTACTCGCAATATCTTTGCTGCCGCACCTAGTTCTTACTCTCGTAAGGCATGTTGTAATTCTTCATTCGCTCTCTGTAGTTCTTTGTGAGCTTTTAAATTTTCTTCCATTTGGTGTCGTGCCTTGTGTACTTTCTCCCTTAATCGTTCATGTTCGGCATGGGCTCTTCTCTCTCGACTCTCAATTCCTCTGTCTGTTTCCTAAATTCCTCGTTGTCACGCTATAGCTCACTCATTGTTTTCAGGATTTGACAGAGGGTCGACGCATCACCATTCCTTCCATTGGGTATAGGTTGTCTTTGGTTTCTCATTCTTTTTGGGAATAAGGTTGTTCTAAAAAATTTCTAGTATATGATTTTGCGATGTGGAGGTAGGAAAGTTTTACCTAACCCCACAATGAATGCTAGTTTGTTCTAGTTGCTAAGGTTTTTTATGGCTCTTAGCTAGCCCAAATATGAGTTACTTTATCTTTTCATCAATTTCTTATTTATAACTTTGCTTTCAACCATATTCAAGGCTAAAATTTTAACCAATTATCATTTCAACAAACACCTTGGAATCATATTTTAACTGACATTTGTCTTTGGAGAATTTAATTTGGTCAAATATTCAGGTGTTAATTGTTGAAGATAGTGGATTTTGGAGTACAAATGATTATTTTGTTAATTATACTTACATAAAGGTTGGTTGTTCGTAATTCGAAATCATAAAACCTTCACCCACTTATATGACAATGCTAGTGTCCACCATTGAACTCAAAACGTATAATCCTTTGTTAGATAAAAAATTACTATTTATACCATTTATTTTACTATATGCACCTCGCTCCAGGTTTAGGAGGAGACAACTTTGGTTCCGGTAAAGTTTTATTTATTTATTTTTAATTTTTCTAAAATTATAAATTATTGTTTTTAGTCTAAATGAGATGTATAAATTTTGGTTTAAATTTCTGTAAAAAAATTTATCGTTCAAAACTTCGAAATCACTTGTCTCTAACATTTATTTAAAATAGATAAATATCATATTTTATACATCTTAAAGATTTTTTAAATATTAATTGTTGATATTGTATCATTTAAAATGATTACTTAATTTTTCGTTCAACATATAATTAATTAGCTAGTTACATTCAATATTAATAATTTTCAATTTTAGAATCACAAAAAACAAAGTGAAAAAATTACGGAACCAACATCAAAACACACTGATTCTATAGAAAACATAATTAAACCTTAGAACTTTTTATTAACAAAATTAAGGATACAGCACATTGCACAGATAATTATCTAGTTTATATTAATGTTAACTTTTGATGCAAATTATTACATGTAAATATCAGACCTTTGTAAAATAAAATAAAATTTGTTTTAATAATATTCTTTCAGCTGTAATGCTTAAAACTGACCTATTTTTTATTTTCTCTATATAAAACTTACGGAGCCATACAATTCAGCCTATTATTGTCATAATATTTTAATTAGTGGGATGATACAGTAGAAATTAAATCCAATTTGAAGTGTGTACAAAAGAAACTTACAGACTATTCTTATAAATTAAATTATATTTATTTTGTGAAAATAGTTTTAATTTATCTTTTATGAAAGCAACTTTAAATTTTAAAACATTTTTTTGTTAAAAACAAAATACATGAAAAGCGTCTGTATTTTAGGAACTGGTTTTCTGTACAAGAAAATGTTTATATCTATCGAGATTTGAACGGCTAACGGAATATAGCCGTTTTTAATTTTTCCCGACTACTATTCAAAGACAATGATAATGGCAACTTCTGTTCTTCTCTGGATATAGAAAATAATGATGGAACCTAATTTCAGTTAATCACCCAAATGCCGCCCTTCCCTCCCAGAAGCTGAAATGACCCAACATCTACCTCGCAGCAATTATTGTCAAAAAAATCACTGCTTCTTTCTTCCCCGCGCTTTAGGGGAAGTTTTGATCACGTTGGCTCTGGCAAAATGCATTTTCTTTGCCTTTTCCAAAGGAAAACTTGTCTCCTTGCCACTTCAACATCAAAAGAAAGCTGCTAAAAAGCCACTGGATTCTTCTTCGGTTGTCTCTAGCTCCGCTCTAGTTAAGAAGTTGTTTCTGAAAACAATGTCACAAAGTTTGATAACAATTTAGACTGAGACCTTGACTCATCTTTTATGTCTTTTCCTGTGCACAAGAGAATTTTCCCCTCGGTGGTTGTCGGAGTTATTTAGCTGCAGCATATCCTCCGAGTCCGAATCAGACATTACCGTTACAATCCCAACGAGGGTGGACGTAGAAACTGAGCCTGAAACAGCTTTCTTCCGTGGGTCCCATTTTTCAGATGCTACAATTGGAGTTTCTACAACTAGTTTTGATTTCTCACTGTCGTCCAAAACAAAAAGGGATGGAAGATTGACCGATGGTTTAATCTGTTCTAGCTCGATCTCCTCCTTGACCTAAGAACCAACCCAGAAAGCAGACTTGAAAAAAGTTGCAGAGAAATAGTGGTCCAAATATAAATTTATAAGGTACTGTAATCATGTATGCGTCATTAAATAATTGAATTAAGGTTCACCAAAAGACACGGTACACGTTTAAATTAGCTTATTTAGCAGTAAAAAAAATTCGTGGCTTGCTATTTTGAAGTTTTTCAAAAATATTATAATAATAATAATAATAATAATAATAATAATTATAACAATAATAATAATAATAACAATAATAATAATAATAATAATAACAGTACTGGTGGTGGTAATAGTAATAATCATGGTTTCTGAAACATGAGTAATGCTAAACTTGAAAATGACAGCCAAAAAGGAAAAGCAACAGAACCTGATCGCAATAGACATCCTTTGAAATATTTATGCAAGCTCACCTCTTTATTAGGATCGGGCTTCCGTTCTGAAATTGAATAGCTCAGCAATGGCGCATTAACAGCACCTGTAGGCAGTTTTAGCACCTCTCCATTGCCCTACCAACCAATTAGCGAGGATTAGATTGATTGGAAAGACATTGAAACAGCTGTTTTTCCCTTTAGTTTTGTTTTATCCATGTTAGAATAGCATTGAAAGAGGTTGGATTTTTTTATCTGTCAACCTTCGCTGTAGAGAGTGCAATAACGTTTGCAGCATCTTGAGTCTTCTCTGGAACAGTGGAACTGGCACTTAGGAAATCTGAAGTAAGACAATTCGATACAACTTTTCTTTGTCCATCTTTATCTTGATGCTGAAAACATTCCTCCTCAAGGTGAGAAGAAAACAAACAATTCTCTGTGATATCAATACAGGTGTCATTTTCAACTCCAATGCTTCCTGTTGCTGCACATCCAACTTTCAAGTTTAGCATCTGAGGTACTTCAGTTCCATCCTTAACGGGTACAACATTTGCCAACTGTACCATGATCATATACAATTTATCAACATATAAAAAAAAAGTAATTAAACCCAAATAAAAAGGTCATAAAATATCTACTTTGGAAGCTGGTTGGGCACTAAACAGTTAGGTGGCTCACAGGTTGAGAGGATGGGCGAAGATGGATAAAGAAATAATTAATATCGGTAGAGAAGAGAAAGGAGAGAAATAATTTAAAAATAGTGAGGGACCCGTAATACTACTTCTCGTCTATTTCTAGTCATCTCAATTTTCACTTTACTTCTCATCTATTTCCCATCTATTTCGAGTCATCCCTGTATTTTTCTCCTCGTCTCTTCTCTAGTTCTCTTTAACTAAACAATTTTACTTTTCACTTTATTTCTCGTTTATTTTCACTCTACATATTTGGTTTCATCTTATTTCTTTCCTCAGCCAAATACACACTTGGAGAAGAAGTAATTGTCAGAGGTTAGGGAGCACACAATTATAAAATATTCTAAAAGATGTAAATCAGATAGCTGAGCGGATTTGCTTAATTTGAACTTTCTTTTTTGACAAACTATCTCAATATTCCTTTTATTATAAACTATTTTGAACGCAAGAGGAGAAAAGATAAAGAGCTTAATCCGACTACACCAAGTACAACCCAACCAAGCTCAATCGAAAGTATGTTCATAATTTTATTGATATCACATCAGATCCAATCAACTATGTCAGAAGTACCAATGACTAACTTCATCCATTCTAGAACTAAACAAACTGAAGCACTTACAGAAGGCGGCTACAATATTACGAGGCAATTATGCTTTCATATGTGACAGTAGATATTTATTTCTACATGAATCAATTATTATTTAATGTCAGAAGAGTGTCGTTACTCTTTGAATTATCAGGCAGTTATTTTCTCAGACAGTTGGGGGAATTTTTTTGATATCTGTATGTCTGGCAGTTATGAGGCAGGTTGTTTATGAATTTGCTAGTGTGCTTGAGAGAAGTCAGTTAGGGCTTAGGCCTGTACTTACGGGATTGTCCTCTGATTCTGGTTTTGCCCAGAATTATTATCAATAAAATTAACCCTATTTGTGTATGCAATCTTCTTGGAACTATTTTTGTGCTACAGTAATATAACAGCCAGTAGCCTACAGCTTGATGTGGCAAGTCACATTATTCCAGTTCATCTTGATCACTCAATAATTAAGAATAAGGGCAAAGGATAAATTACCAAGAATAGAACGTTCAGGTTTATTCAAAACAATGCAAATCAACTGATCAACATGCTACTTACACTTGCTGCATGTTCTTCTTTCAAACGTAGTGCAGACTCTTCAAAGGCAACATAATTTTGCATAGAATGTCTGACAACGTTGACAATGACATCAAGGCTGCGCTCAACATATGGGAGCTTTGACCTTCCTACTATTCTCCGTAAATTGCTTATAATGACAGGCATCTGCTTGGCTTTGAAATGGGAAAACAAAAACTGAATTGTTGTTTTCTGTGCAAAAGTACTAGTTATTAAGCAGAAGACAATAAAGAAGTCTACATAATTTTCATTTACCAATTTCAAGAATAATTTTATTTGGCAATACATAGCCAGGCCCTTCATCGTCTGCACGAGCATGACCATCACGCCATTCCCAGAGTGCCTGTGAGAGATGCACAGTGTATATGAAATATAATGGTTGTGATTCATACAGAAATTTGACTCAGAAGCAGCAATGTCTTAGAATCTGGACTTTAGACCTAACTTAACCCTCACAAAATTAACTCACAAGGTGAAGACTGCTCAAGAATTATATGCTCTATTTAAACCATATCACTACAAAAAGTACTTGAGAAAAATAAAAAGAGAATATATTTTACAGAGTTTGAACAAGAATCTCTTAGGTTCTCATATTTATATATAGAATCTGTTAGATCAGTCTGAAGAGATACAGTGAGAGAGAAATGGATAGAAAACAAATTGCCACAACTATAGAGTGCTAGGGATGACCACAATTATCGCAGTTTTTAAACAATATCCAAATTGTAGGAGTCCGAGTAAAATTGTGATTTTTAGAACATTTCTAGGTTACCAATATGAACAGAAAAAATGGTATTCAAGAGAAAAACCTGCTTACATTCCGAGTTTAAGTAATGACAGAAGAACAGGGGGCATATTGGGCTGAAACAGTGTATTTGAATAACACCACGAAGTTTATTTATATAGGCTAATTATATTAATTACACATAACGAGAGGATATTCAATTTCCTCTAGATCAAATACTATATCCCTATAGAATGGCTATAAAATAATTGTAGAATATTTATTCTTATTTTTAACAAAGTCAAAGAAACTTACCGAAACAACGGCAAGCTGCTGAGCGTTAAAACCAGCCCCTCGCAACCTTTATAGAAAAAACAGTAATAAATGCAACACAAGTACTTCAAAACTCACTCTACACAAAAGTGGCAGAATTGTAGTTTGAAAAACTTACTACTAAAAAAGAATGATAAAGTAATGATAGATTGACAATATAGAAAAAGCAACAAACCCATATAAATGAAGGTACGAGTTTTCTGTCAACAGGTCCTTCTCATATAACTGCATGCAGACATCATAACTGCGCTTGTAAACCTGTAAGTGAACGGAATTCTAGTTAAAAGACTGAAAGAGAAGATTCATTAAGTCAGCCATTCTGTAGTGTTGTTTTGCATTTTGATTAAAGATCTAAATTGTTAATAAGTGATTAATTTTCGAAAGAATACTACTATAATTAGCACTAACTAGGGGACTGATTGATTGCAAAATCAGATATTCGTACGGAAATTGAGATATTTGACACAGACTCAAGCAGAACTAGCATTTGTTAGTGCTGTAAGCCAACTCATCATGAACCAAAGGGAGCTATTGATCAAATTCTCCAATGTTCGCAATCCACACTATGGAGAGGCCTGTTATTCAAAAGTGGTGGAAGTTTGACCATGAAAGCCTACACAGATGTTGACTATGCACTCATCATCAACTTCAGGTTATTGCCTGTTTTCGGGAGAGACTCTTGTCACATGGAAAAGCAAGATGCATAGTGTAGTTTCTCAATCAAGATGTTAAACTACAGGAAAGAGAGAAACATTGAGCTAAAATTGTATTTCTGAGACAGCACGTCTTTTATTTATCTTGAGAAAATAAAATCAATACATTAAATAGGAGATTTGATGTCCTGTATTTGTGGGAATAAATAAACAAGTTCCTATTAAAATTATTATTGTTATTGTATTGTGCAATTTTCATACATTTTTGGGTGTATGTACCTGGTGTTAGAGTTTAGTGTTATAAGATATAACTTTTTCTTGTAATGTACTCTTCCATATGTATAAAATATACATCAGCTGAGCTCGAATCTCACTGATTTTTATCACATCCAAATTCAAGAGTCCTAACCACCACTTTTCACTGCTGCTGGCTGCAGCCATTTCATCCAGGGAAGACAGGTTTAGGTGCGACTTGAAGAGCATGACCCAATCCTAATGGTCGTGCAACCAAACACTTCAAGACACAGTGACACACACCAATCTCCGTCAATCCCAAACCATGCCTGTGTCCCGAGTGCCGCCTTACCAGTGTCGAAATCACACCAGACCACAGTCTCATCAATATCTGTTTGGCACGTTTCTGTCCTTTTCCTCCTAGTTAAACACACTTAGAGATAGTCGGTCAAGGATCTCTCCTCACGGCTTAGGGTTTTTTCCCTCTCTCCTCAAATCTATTTGTGGCTCTTCCTCTTCGGAATGTCTTCTATTTTTGCTCCTTTTTCTGCTAATCCTACTATTACCATGGAAAATTGGGAGCACTACTTATCTTGGTTCACATCCGTGGGGTTTTGGTTAAGGATACTATGATCATTTGGAAAAGTAAATCAGTGACGTTCCAAATGAAGATAAACCTCAGCAGCAGAAACTAGACATCCAATTGTTGTTTTATGGCAGTCAATTGAATAGGATGTCATACAAGTACTCAATCCTTTAACTCGTGCTCTTCTTCTTGAAAAAAAGGCACAAGCTACTTTTGCTAATGACAAAGGCATTTCTCACATATAACAAAGGCTCAAGCTGCAACAAAAGAATTAAACAGATTCATTGGTGGATACCAACAAAAGTTTGATAAGTTATACAAGGTCTTAATTCTGATAAGTTTACACTCAGATTTTGATTATGTATGTGACCAAATTTAAACTGGTGATCATATTCTTTCAGTCGATACTTAGTCACTAGATTTCTTCTGGTGTCTACTTAGTTAAGAAATGAAAATTCAGTAGAAGTTATTGAAACATCAGTAATGGTAGCACCACGAGGAAGAGGAGGTTGTAGCAGCCAAGGAGAATGTGGTGGCTGAAATGGACGTCCTCAATGAGCATACTGCAAAAAGAATGGGTCATACTCGAAAGAGTTGCTACTCCTTGCATGGTTTTCCCGACAAGGGGTATCCAGGTTTTTTGATGAGGGATATCAAGAGTATTTGAGACTTAAATTTGAAAAATTCAACCATCAAGTTAAATCTTCTTCGAAACTAATTGTTTCAACAACTTGTATATCTCAATCTGTGGAAGGTCAAGATCCATAGATACTTGACTAAAGTATTTCTTGGTAATAACTCTTCATTCTCATTTATCTATTTTCCAAATATTCCCCACCTGTTATGGTAGCCAATGGATCCAATGATGCACCTCAAGTAATTGGTCAAGTTCCGCAATCTCCTTTAAATCTTAATTTTGTCTTGTACATTCCACATTGTCCTTACAATTTAGTCTCTCTAAACCGATTAACTCGCTCTTTAAATAGTTCTGTAACCTTTGATGCTAATTCCTTTGTCATACAAGAACATGGCACAAGTTGTCAAAATTGGCGAAGGAAATTAGATGAAGACTGTATAGAGAGGAGTGAGAAAAAGACAAAGAGGAGCACGTAATCATTAAGATATAGATGGCATCCAATTAATGAGATAACATGTTAGGATACCATTCCACCAAAAATGGTGAGGAAGATTATTGTGAAAGAAAAAACTTCTCAGTAGTTTCAATAAGATGTTTCCTTTTGTGTTTGGCTACTCCATTTGTTGAGTATGAGGACACTAAGTTTGATGAAGAATAGTCATGGATGCCATGAACTATGGGAATTGATGAGAAAAATATTCATAAGCATTGTCACCACGTAAAGCATGAATGAATTTACCAAATTATGATTTGATTTCACAGAAAAAGTGTCAATTATAGAAAACGCTTTTCTGATCTATTCTTCATTAACCAAATCCAAGTATACCCAAAATAGTTATCAATAAAGGTAACAAAATATTTAAAACCAGACAGAGTAGTAGTATGGAAGGGACACCAAATAATTGAGTGAACTAAAAATAAAGATGACATTCATTTATTATGGCTATCAGGAAAAGACTACTGAATATGTTTTCCTAACTAACATGACTCAATTTCTAAGCTAGACAAATGTTTTAAAATTGACACTATCTACTACAATTTTGTCAACTCATAATGGAAAGCATTAGAGAAGAAAACTAGGGTTTACATGGCTCAAGTCAGGTTGGGTCTCACTAACTGAGGCTTCCTCTTCTTTCCACTGTGTGCATGGGGGATTACGATATCTGCCAGTGCCGCTCTAAACCACCACTTTGCGACACCCAATGGCCAACAAAAAATTGGTCACCAAAACCCGCCATGGCACCTCCATGGTTATTTTTCAACAATACTAGTTGATAACAAGTGTATATGTTCCCACTAGATATTAGCTAGCAATCATGTTAACTAAGGTCTATTCACTGAATAATTAGCAAGGTGGGAATGACAAACATTCATTCACCAACTTGAGCAAGAGTCTTGTAAATATGTAATTAATTTACAAGATATTTTTTTAATAATTAGCACCAATTTAGGACAGAGATTGATTGTCTTTAACTATTCAGAGATTTATTTCCCTATTTCCTTTTATTCTTGAGTATCAGCAAACAATATAAGTAGATTCATGATTGTATTCCTAATAACCAAGCAATAATATTCAGACTATTCCCCTTTAATGCTCCCATTCCAACTATCTATGATTGAAATATTGACCAGTTTAGTTTGGATAATTCCCCTTTAGTGCTTGATTTTCAACTATATATGATTGAAATATTGGCTAGTTTAGTTTAAGTAAGCTTAAAAGTTAAAATATTCTGGACCAAATAGACCAAGGGAACAAAGAGCATCTAATAATCAAATAAACTAATTGATAGATTACATGCTCAATTAGTTGGTAGGCATCAACTTACCTCCAGTAGAGGATTATCACAACCTTCAGACTCCTTAGACAATGTAAACAATTTGATCCTCATTAAATCATATATATAGAGCAGATAATGCGTATCCTCTCTGCCATATCTATCATCAGAAAAATGGTTCATTAGATCGTAGTACTAAAACTCACAAGCTTAATATACAAGTCAAAATATCAATTTGTTGAGATATATGGTGAAGACACAAAAATAATATCTCTTTGTGTGTTTATTCCTACTTAGGAGCATGTATATATATATATGTGTCTCAAATACAAAGAAGATACAAATAGATGGCCCAAGGCCCATATATTAGTTACATTTAACACTCACCCTCAAGCTGGTACATATAAATCATATGAATCAAACCTATTACAAATATAATCAATTTTAGGACCCTGCAATGATTTAGTAAAGATATCTACCAACTAATCATTAGAGTTAACAAATTTCTGGAAAAACTGACAATCTATCTCTACGTTTAGTCCTATCGTGAAATATGGGATTTGAAAAAATATGAAGGGCAACTTGGTTATCATAGAGAAGAGTCATTTATGTGAACTCCCCAAATCTTAATTCTTTAAGCAACAGTTTGAGCCAAATGAGGTCAGAGGTCATAGCTTTATATTTTGCTTCTACACTAGATCTTACTACTACAAGCCTACTTCTTGCTTTTCTAGGAGATCAAATAGTCCCCAATAAAGACACAATATCCAGAGGTGAATCTCCTGTTTGAAGGAGATCCAATCTAATCTACATCTAAATAACCCACAACACGAGTGTGATTATTGTGACCATATAACAAACCTTTTCCAAGGGAACTTTTTAATTGCATTCCAACGTCCTGTACATGGAGAATTTAGAAACTGGCTTACCACATTGACTGCAAAGGAAATTTCAGAATGTGTAACAATGAGATAACTAAATTTTCCAACTAGTCTTTTGTATTTCTCAGGTTCAGGCAGTGGCTCTCCCTGACTAGATAGAAATTTGGAATTGGGATCCATGGGTGAGTCAATGGGCTTGGAATTCACTAGTCCAATTTCGTCTAAAATATCCAATGCATATTTCCTTTGAGAAATGATAATTCTATTGTTGGATTGTGCTACCTCAATCCCTAAGAAATGTCTGAGTTTGCTACGGTCTTTTGTTTGAAAATGACGAGGCAATCTAAATGGAGGTGTGGCTGGGCATAATGATGATAGCGGCCTCAGCGGAAGCAATGACAAAAGAGGCTGAAAATCGGAATGAAACATGATTTCCGAAAATAAAATTTACACCAATGAATAGGGGATCCACTAGGAAGGCATGAATCTAGTTTAGGCTCTAGATACCATGTTAAGATATATGGAGAAGAGACAAAGGAGCATGAATATATATATATATATATATATATATATATATATATATATATATTAATAGCTCTGATGTGGTCTAAACACATGATCAAAATTCAAAAATAAAATTCATCGTATCCCTTCTCAATTCTTCTATTTTCAATGGTCAAAAATAACCTTGGATGGCTTTCTCCATTTTAAACACTCAGCTTGTATCCTGTGTTTTATTTCGTTAAATTTCCCATAGAAACCGGGGAAATGACATCATCTTCAAGTTTTTACATCCCAAGCTATTTTCCTCTTATTTCTTGATAAATTTGCAATGCATGTACTCTGTCTTATTCTTAACCACTCAAGAGAAAAAGCCTTCGATTCCACATGTCTCCAAAATTCAAGTCTAGACCTAACCCTTTCCCTTGAATCCTCAATCAAATTCAATGACATATCATCTAGAAAAGTCATGCATTTACATATAATATTTATATATACCATTGTTAAGCACATCCAAGACATTAAATTAAAAACTCAAGGTTGAACCCATATATAAATACATCCTTGCAGTAAAGCCCCTAGTCTCGTCTCCAAGAGCTCTCACACTAGTAGTTACCACATCTATACAAGTCTTGGACCGAATACATACAAGTCACGCAAACAACTTCCCTTTCCAAAGACTTCCACAACACTTATCTTAACTAACATTCAATATCAGTTTTTTAAAAATCAGTCAAGGTACTGGTTTAACCAGTGAGTTAGTATTTGAGTTGCATGAGAAGGTTTATACTAAATTATTAAAAGTAAATATCAATAAAATATATCTGCTTTACTAGTGGATTGATATATTCCAATAGCCAAGGTTCAATTACCGGCTTCTTAGCTTTTAAAATCCAGTTTGAATTTTCCTCTAGCATTCATTTTGTGACACTTTAGATGGAACAGCCAGGGCTGTGGGTGACAATTGGATGGTGCTACGGATGAGACAAGCAAGCAGAATTTGGGGCATGTGCTGCAGGAAACTTGACAGTATTGGAGCAAACCTCCAAGATGGGATAGCTAGACATTTGTGCAGGTTGAACCAGAGATTAGTCATCGATTTTGTCCAGGTTTATTCTATGTGTTTGCAGTCCTTTTCTATTGATCTATGTTCAATCACCTTTTCCCATAATTTCATAGCATGGAAAATGAGTTTTATCCCTTTATGATAACATAATTCTAAATATCTCCATTGTCCATTCATATGAAAATATTTATTATCCTAATACACGTTCTCCACATCCCATTATCCCCTTGTTACTAAGCATCCAGGTACTTCTAAGGAAAATTCATAGAGAAAGTTTCTAGGAAGTGATTCCCATGTGAATGACACTTCTAGTCGCATCTTTTAACAAAGAAAGTCCAACAGTTAGCTCATCGGTGCTCTTGTCCAAGTCACTAGGCTCACTGAATCCTTGAGTTTTGGGGTGCTAACTAATGACTAAAAGCTTCAATATGAAACTTATGTCAACGTGATCATGTCTGATTCTGATTAAATAAATGCCAAACTCTTGGTCTAAGGTCAACTACAGATAAGCCACAACTGAGTACAAAGAACAAGAATACTTATTAGACCTGTGTCCCAAGACATAGAACATACCCTGTGTTTATTATTGGATAATAAATTAAAATAATACGCATCCAAAAACACATACGGAAAGAATAAAAAACAGGCCAAAACCTAACCCATGGGAAGAATCAACAAAGTGATAAGTTTAAAACACAGTTGCACCTCAGCATCACATCAGGAAGAGGGCGTAATCTCCAATCTGCATTCTGGTATCTGCAAGGAGTTGCCTTGTCAACCTTCCAGAATGTTGGTAAGAATAAAAGGAATAGTTATTCCCCAGGAAATTATAAAACTTCTGTGTTAAGAGTTAAGTAAGACACTTAAAGAAGGGGTTAATTCCAAAAAGTAAAGACAGCATACTCCTTGTTTGCAGTAATCCCGCAGAAGTGTTGCAAAAGATATTGCAGACTGTATCTCTCCAACTTTAACACTCTAGAAGCCTGAGCAACAAAATTAAAATATACATTATTCCTGTTTGACAAAAAGAAGAGAACATTATAAAATGAATTCCCAGAATGCGATCAATGAACTTGGGCTATGACAGGGATGATCAGAAGCGATAGAACTCTAAAGTTTATTTTGTCTTTTCATAATGTCATAGAGTAGATCAACACAAATGAATGCATGAAAAGGTGAGTACTGAAATATTTTCAGGGTTATGCCAAATTTAATCTTGTAAACATACAAGGGTAGCATGAATAAAATATAAAACCCTAGAAACATATCTCAGAACATTCATTAAACCGCCATTTCAAAAGAAACCCTATAATGAGGTTCAGAAACTCAGTCATTAGATCAGACAAGCAACAAAAAGGCTAATCAAAAGCAAAGTTGACATAGATCTCAAGACAGGGCTATTTCCAGTTTTTTTCTCGAAGGCCGCAGCAAAACAATCACCTCATTACTCTAAGGAAACAAACTCATCTAACATTAAACTCAATTCTCAAGTATTATTTATGAAGCTAATCTTGCTTGGATGACAAATTCAAGAAATATAAAAACAATCAAGCGCTTTCACCCAACAACTTACACTTTTGGGATGGTTTACATCACAACAGTTTACATGCCAAATTCACCAGGTAAAACAGAAATCACATCTGCAAATATTTTTTAAATGCCCTGTACACGCAGAGCCAGTATCAAATAGCTAGAGAAACTTTTTAATATAAGAAAAATTGTGGCAACAATTATATAACTCAGCATACAATTTCATTTCCTTGACCACTAACAAGAGAAATAATTTCAATACTGAACGTCCTTAGTACAAACAAACCTGGCCAGTATCAAACATATTACAAACATAAATACCAAAATCCCGTTGCAGCCACACAATATCTCGATCTGCTCCATGCATGACCTATTTAACCACAAATAAAGTCAACAAAAAGAAGAAAGTCGGATGAATAAAAGAAACATCAATCAATCATGTGCATTTGACCTTCTTCTTGGTAGGGTCCTTGAAGACTTCCCTCAGGTATGGCCCAACATGATTACGAACCTTCAAAGTGTCTATAACAAAATCTTCAGTCCTGGTTGAGACTTGCATCAAGCAAGTCAAACCTTGGAAAGACCGATAATGATTATGTTCCAAATCCACCTTAACATTCCAAGTCAAGATAAAAAGTCAAAAGAATATAATAAAACAAACAAACAGGAGAAGTATCAAAAAGGGAGCATATAAACTATAATTAAATTAAACGCATTAAAAACAAACAGCATTCAGAATGCAATAACAAATTGCAAAATAGCTATGTAACACAGATACCGACACAGACACGTACACGACACGAACACGGCGACAACTATAATCTCCAAAATATAGGACATGGGGACACGGATCTATATATTACATCACTATGAATTATATAAATCTATCAAGATTTATGTATTCAAAAATCATCTAATAAACAATGTTAGCCAAATATAACAAAAAATAACTTTAATTCATCTATCTAAAATCCGAAAAGTAAAAAGAAACACATATAATCTAAAGATTCTTGATTATATATAGGATTTGTTTCTTATTTCTATAATAAGTTTATGAGTTTTTAGAAAATTATTGTATTTGTCCCTTTAAAAATTGTGTTGGAACCTTGTTTGAATAGTCAGATACCAAAAAAATATTTTTTGAATTGGACACTTCACGGATACATGTTGTACGCCATTTCAGAGGCGTGTCCAAGATCAAAACATGATATACCAAAAAATTAGGTTAATGAAAACAACACAAGGGAAACATTAATCTAAGCATAAAAATAACAGTTATAGGTTATAGAACTTGAGCACACACTAACTTAACCTTAACAAACCAACTTCTACCATAAGCTAGACATCAGAAAAAAGGAAAAAGGCATAATAGTTGGTTATTTTTCACATATGGCACATGTTGGCAAGCTTGAAAGCATAAGACTTGCTTTGTAGGTCTTTACACATTCCAAAACAAAATAAGCCAATTGATAGTATTGTAAACAGTAGCTTATTGCAATAAAAAATTAAAAATTTTCTCAATATCTCTACAATTATTAGGAAAAATTATCTTTCGAATCTTCCTATTCATTTCACCATATTTTTGTTTCCTTATTCTAAAGGATTTGAATATTACAAATAGAGACGATGATAACGTGATTGGAGTGATTGTTATCAATAAAATGATTTTTTATTCCCTTACATAGTCCAAGTTTCTATTAAAGCTCGTGATCCTGGGAGCCCTATTTCCATTGCAATGTTAACAATTGTCATTGTTGTTGTTTGCCATCGTCGTTGAGGTTAGTGGTAGATAGAAAAGGTATGGCTCACTCTAAAAATCAAAACACCAATAGTTCCATTGTCAAGAGAGTTGCCACACACTACCACTGATATCGATGCATGTAACGTACATGCTTTGCTTCGCGAAGCCCACTCACCACTACCACATACAGGGTCGTCAGGACCGCCTGAGCCCATTCCAAGGTGTTTTGACATCTCATTTGACTCTGAATTTGAATCAATCCAAATTATTTTCTTCTTTTGCCAAATAGGTTCTCTTTGTTACGTCTTTCTTTTGTGATTTCTTTTTCAATGTCTGGTATGAAAGCTTATAAAAAGGAACTTGATCATTTGAGAATAATGATTGAATCAAATGACCAAGTCCTCTAGATTGTATATCCTATCCATGAAAGGTAAGAGTGCACTAAATATTATTGGCCTTTTGTCTCAAGATGTTTGGATTCTAGATTCAGGAGCAACTAATCACACGACTCCATTTCTTAAACTCTTTAATTCGTATGTCAAAATGATAAGAGAACAACTCATTATAGTCACAAATGGTGATAGTGTACCCATACGTGGATCCGAGAATATAATTTTAGAATCATCTATTGTATTAAATGTTTTATATGTCCCACAAATGACTAATAATTTTATTTCTATACAAAAACTTACAAAAAATTTGAATTGTTCAATAGCTTTTTCTCTCTTATCGTATATTTCAGGACGCTACCACGAGGAAGAAATTTTAAGTGCTAATGAGCAAAGTAGGTTGTATATGTTGGAATCCAAGGACCAACACAAAATAAAGGTCATAAGCTACGAAGTAACATTAGAAACATGGGCAATTCCCAATTATGGCTTCATCATAGAAGACTTAGACAAATTGGGGACCTATTTTAGAATCTATTTTCGGAGCAAACTAGTTCGATATTTTTATTAGCGATCCTACTTGTAACACATCAACATACATTATGAAAAGTAAATTTGAGATTTTTTAAATTTTTTTGTCTTATCCAAAATCAATTTGGAAAAAACATCAAAAGAATTAAGTTTGATAATGGTATTGAATATGTGAATCAAATTCTCCAAATTTGTCTCATAATGGTATTGTTCATAAACTAACATATGTTAACTCTCAACAATAAAAACGGGATTGTAGAAGAGAAGAATTGTCACCTTCTACAAGTAGCTAGAACCCTCCTTTCCATACATGTGTTCCCCAAAACTACTAGGGAGAAGTTGTGTTAACTATCACACCCCATCAACAGGTTACCCACTCGTGTCTTAAATTACATTAATCCTATTGAGTCTTTATTGTTTTTTGTTCCCTTTACTCCCCTAGTCTCAAGTCTACCTTATCAAGTCTTTGCATGTGTTGTTTTTGCACACTTTCATAATCCTAATCCCAATAAATTAGATCCTACAGCTTTTAAATGTATATTTATTATCTTTCTGATTAAAAGAGGTACAAATGTTATCATCCTGAGAGTCGTCATGTGTTTAACAACATGGAAGTCACCTTTCATGAAACCAAATCTATTTTTGTCAACCTTCCGCTTGAGGGGGAGAAAGGACTTGAAGTAGAGGAGCTCTTCTTCCTATTATTACCATATCTATCTTTGCACGATACTCAAGATCCAAGTGATGAAGCCACCACAAATGGAATCAAACCAAATCACAACGACAAAGACAAATTCTGACAGAAAATATCAAAAAAGAAAACAACCCACTTTGACTCCAAAGCAAGAGTTGGTGACAAAGACAAATTCTGACAAAAAATATCAAAAAAGAAAACAACCCACTTTGACTCCAAAGCAAGAGTTGGTGAGAATCCCCAGAGGTAAAAGTGAGGTAATTGTTATAAAGAATTTGCGTATTTCTTTGAGAAAGGGGAAAAAAGCGTGTTAAATATCCTATTTCTCAATATGTTTGCACCAACAATCTCTCCAATAAACATTGAAGCTTTCTTAATGTCATTGATGCCACAAAAATTCCTACTCCATTCTAAGTCATAAAAGGTGAACATTGGATTCAATCCATGTGCGGAGATGAAGGCATTAGAAAGAAATTAAACATCAGAGATTGTTGACAAACTAGAAGACAAAAGGACTGTAAGGTGCAAATGGATATTTATAGTGAAATATAAGACAAATGATATAAAGTAGATTGGTTCTAAGGACTACACTCAAACTTATGAAATTGATTATGAGGAGACATTTTCTTTTGCAACAAAGATGAATACAATTTCATTTATTCTTACTCTAGCAACTCATTTTGCTTGAGACTTACACTAGTTGGATGTGAAGAAATTCTTTCTTCTTGGAGCTTTAGAAGAAGTGTACATGGAAATTCCTCCAGGATTTGAAAAGTGGAAGGAATAAGGTATGCCTCCTAAAGAAGGCTTTTTATAGTCTTAAGCAATCTCCATGAGCATGGTTTAGGAGATTTATGAAAGCGATGGTTTCCTTCGAATAAAACCAAAGCCAAGGAAATAATATTTTATAAATAAAGCATTTTGTTACATGTAAACTCATTGTACTTCTAGCCTATGCAGATGATATGATTACAACAGGAGATGATAAAACAAAGCAAATGGCTTTAAAGGAAAAATTCATGACCCAATTTGAAATGAAAAACTTGGGAAATCTCAACTATTTACTTGGAATAGAGGTTGCTTATTCCAAAAAAGGGATTTTCATCTTTCAAAAAAAAAAAATATGTACTTGACCTCCTAAAAGAAACAAGTAAACTAGAATATAGAATTTTAAGAGTTCCTATTGAACAAAATCACAATTTCGAAAGTGAATAAAGTTTTCCTATAGAAAAGACTCAATATTAGATATTGGTAGGAAAACGTATTTATGTATCGTACATGAGACTAAACATTGTTGATGCAATTAGTATGGTACACCAGTTTATGCATGATGCAAGCAAATGACAAGAACCCTTCAGTACTTGAAGTTAAGCCTAGGAAAGGGATTATTGTTCAGGAAAATAGACATTTAGACTTAAAGATATATATTGATGCAAATTATGCAGATTATGTTACTAACAGAAAATTTACACCTAAAATTCTATATTTCTTGGAGAAAGTTTGGTAACTTATGGAAGCAAAAAACAAGATAGAGTATTTGGTTCCAATGCAGAAGCTAAATTTCAAACTTGCTCAAGGTGTGTGTGAAGGACTCAAAATCAAAATCATACTAGATAACTTTAAATAAAGGTTGACATCTCCATGCAATTGTATTGTGATAACAAGTCAATAACGAGCATTGTCCATAATCCAACATAACATGATAGGACCAAACATATTGAAATTCATAGGTACTTAATCAAAGGTAATCTCAACAAGGGTCATGTGGTTACAACTTATGTCCCTACAAGACTTCAAATAATGGATATTTTCACTAAAGAGCTCCCTCAAGACAAACTCTAGGATCTTGTAAGCAAGTCAAGAATGATTGATATTCATTTACCAACTTGAGGGGAGTGTTGTAAATAACATATTATTAGGATAAAAATATTCTCAATACCTCAATAGTGATTATGAAAAATATCTTCAAAATCTTTCTATTAATTTCAACATTTCTTATCTCCCTATTTCAGAGGATTTAATTATTACAAATAGAGATAATGAGAATGTAATTGGATGTTATGAATAAAATAATTATTTATTTCCTTACATAGTTAAAATGATACGATTAATACATGTAATTTATTGACCATCACCATAACAATGCCTACTACTCAATACAATATCAAACACAACTTCAATAGCAGTTAGAGGAAAGGACAATTAACTTTGATATACTACTCTCATTCAGTTTCCTATACTAAGCACAAAGAACATCCCTAAAAAAGAAGGGAAGGTTCACAAAGTAAATAATAATCAAACCAGTGATACTGCACGACGAAGAGCACAACTGTTAGTACAATTTACACTTAGATATCCACCGCATGTCAAGATATGAGTTTGTTATTGCCTTTAAAGAGCTGTTCAATAAACAACAAAATTGAATGTGGAACAGAAACAAAACAAAGGAATAAAATATCCAAATACCAAGACATGTATTATGTTTGTGCAGCTTAAGTTAATGCACAAACTTTAAATTATGAACCTTTGCAGCTGCACATATTAGAGACAATAATTTGTTGTTATAACATGGTCCGGCTAATGAATAATGAACAAGCTTTAAAAGAATTGTACATTTGAGGTCACAAAAACAAGAATCTAGTAGTATAAATGAAGGAAGCTTTATAGTAAAATATAATAAACAGCATTTATGGTATACCGCAAATTCATTAACTGTAGACAGCTTAGCAGCCAACTCCTTCAATCCTTTGACTTCCTCCACAAGCTTGAAAGGGGTGCATTCTATTGACGGAGGCTTTATTGGCACAAGATCCTCGATATTTTCTTTATCAACAAAATCCAAAACAGAGAGTTTCTCCTGAAACATAATTTAACTATTATAGAATATAATTAAAATAATAGATTAAGAACAATTTTATCTATTATTAAGATTTTGTCACGCAAATTGCGTACAAATCTAATTGAACTAATAAAATTCAAGAAAAAAAATGGGTGGTTAAGTAACACGATATGGAAATGTAATAAAATAGTTGAATGAGAAGCTTTCTACATGATTTGCGAATTAACTTTTGAGCAAAACAGCACTAGTCCAGAATTAAGAAACGTGGGACATAGACAGCCCATAATATCCACTTCTTTACCATAGTACCTACCATTGGCAGCCTACATCTAGGCGACTGCACTCTCTGACACTTCACTAGCCTTTTGGTCAACTCTTTTGTAGATTACCCTTTTCAAATCATATGCAACCAGCTCTGATTCCAATTGTTATGCAATAAAATTGTATTGCTCCATAGTCTATTAGCACTATTTTTTCCAGCCAATGTTCCCCACAATTTGAGGGACCTTCTGGATGTGAATCCTGCTATGCTATGCAATGATAGTTGAAATTCCCCTCCTTCTCTTGGATTGTCATCCCCTTCTTCCACTATCTCCTTGCTTTTTTACGAATACCATAACTTTAAGTTGCTTGTTTTCGCATATATGATCTCTTATACTGAACTTCTCATCACATCTAAAATTGTCCTTTCTCATCTCACATTTTGTATTAGCAAACTTGCATATTCTCCTTGTTTCACCCTTGCTTGACTCCCTTCTTTATTGGAAGCTTTCACCGAGCACCTATAGTTGCACTCCCTCCATAGGCCTCCCATTTCCTAGTAAGAGTCTGTTGGTATCATTCATGTTGTTTCACATCCCTCCAAAACTCTTACAGAAATTTGTCAATTTGGTCCTGTTTTACACCCTCATTTTGGTTGATTTGTTTTTCTTTTCTTCTACCATGAAGGTTTTCTGGATGGCTTCAACCAATGATCTTGGTTTGTATAACAATAATTTTGTGCTCAAGAATTACCTAAGGCAATTCAAACCACATCTAACAATAATCCTCATTTAAACCTCGTATCATCCTCCCCACTAGACAAAGCTACCTCCAATATTCTCCAACAACCTTTCCTATTCCTACCCACTCTACTTTTGGTTCTGTTTTTAAACTTCAGCCTCTAATTTAATATTTTCTAAACTTCACTACCTTTGCATATCCCTCTTTTTGGAGATCCCACATTAACTAAAAATATGGTTAAATAATAGTATATAAGTAGGTGCACGAGACACCTTACATATTAGGTTAGTAAGGTTAATTTAGACTTAAAGTTCACTTTCTAAGATGATATCAGAGCTTAGCTTAACACGGTTTGTTGGGTTTATTGTATCACTCTCCATTTGATCACCAATAAATATCTAGTCCTACGCTCAAGATGTTTAGTCCTTGACATGAGGAGGTGCTTCAACAATTTCATATTAACTAGAGATATGGGTAAAGTATAATATAAAGGTGACTGCAAACCTCATCTTACAAGTCAATTTGGTGAAATTGAATTAAGCTTAAAATATATTTTCCAAGACATTTGTTGTGTCAACGATCATAATGCTCTGATATCTTGATTATGACTCAAAGATTCCAATGTCTTAGGCATAGTTTCCGGTCTTCCCTCCATTTTCAACCCACCATTGAATTCCTCAACTTGTTTCACATCAATTACAGGTACCTACAACTCCAAGATTGATGCCCTAGTATCAATTGATTAGCATCATCTTAGAATTTGGGTTTGGATCTAACTCAACTCCACAGAACTTGCTTATAAGGTAGGGTTTGCAGATTACTTATATAATATATTTTAGTTATGTCACTAGTTGATGTAGAACTAAACCATAACCACCAATCTTGAGGTTGCAATTTGTATTCATTCTTAGTCACTCTCCATTGTGTTTAGTTTACCCTTGCAACTATGGCATCTTCCTCTATAAAGCAAGTTATGCTCATCACCACTCCTCTATTTAACTTGATTATGCTTTGCCTAGTTCTAGATGTTGTCCATTGACTTTTAGACAAGTTTTCAATCATCCAAATTGGGTTTTCATTTTTTAGCATTGACCAATCAGTTCCTAGCGAGTTTTCCAAAAAAAAATCTAACAATTTCAAAAGCCATCTCTCTTTGTTATCTATTTGATTCTTCATTAATATTATTTAATTTTAGGTATTCTTTCTTTATTTTGCAGTATATATACATCACGGCTTCTTACATGGGCGAGCTAGATTCATCAGATAACAAGCACTAATAGCCTATCATGAAATAATATCACAGTTAAACACAACAGTCTGCGCACCTTTTGAATCCACTTTTCACCATCAAATACGAGAGAAACCATTTTAACAATAAAGTATAACCCATACCTGATTTCAACCACACCCATATTTCCATTTCCAATTTAAACATTAATTAAACTCAAATCAATAATTCTTTTCAAATTGCAAAACATCAAAAGTACTAAAACCAGGAAAGAGGCAGTATAATTTTGAAATTCGATGCAACGAACGAACCAGTGGATGAATAAACCGCTGACCATCTTCACTCTTCTCCAACAAAACATGCTCAAACGGCTGGTTTGAATTATCAACAACAATATTGTATGCATACTGAGGCTTCTTGATCGTAGGTATATGAAACGGCACCTTCATCTTCGCCTCCAACTCATTTTCAGATTCCTCTCCCATCTCCCTCTTAATCCTCCGTAACTCGTCCACCAACTCATCAACCAGCTCAAAAACGTCGTCGTTCGCGGTCACAAGCCACTCGTAGGCGTCGTCGACGTCAGCGGGAAATGCCGAGCCTCTGCCCCAAATATTCTCCGCCGCACCGATTGTGTTGAGCATCGCCTGAGTCCTCCGCGCGATTTCTTCTATCGGGCGTCGGAACTCCGGGAATTTGTAGTAGAAACGGAAGTCCTCGCCGGAGGGAATGCATGGCGAAGAAGCGGAAAGCTCCGTGAGGTGGTGATCGAAGTCCATGGTTGGTGAAGAAGACGGTGGAAAACTTGTCGGAAGGGTTTTAGGGTTAGGGTTTCAGAGTTTTCGGCATTGTGTTGGGAAATGGTAAATCAGTACTGAACGCTTACGTTTGTGTCAGTTTCAGTTTCAGTTTGGAAACAGTGCGTGTAAGAAGAGCGTCGTTATGGATGCAGGCATAATATACATTTATGTCACGTGACAGGGCACAGTGCACGTGGGAACCGAGTACTTGTGAAATTCGACTTTGACTTGCTTTGAATGAAAAAGAAAAGGTGGAGAGAAAATCTTTTCCGTGTTATTTTTCTTGTATTTCAGATATGCATATTTAAAGGGAAAAAGAAAAAAAAAATGACCACAGAGTAAGTTGTGACAGTGATAAAGGAAGAGTGTAGCACACATGATATAGAAATTAATTGTTTCTTTTTGAAAAAATATATATTGAATTCGATTAAGATTATAATTGGTCTTTAATAGTTCATGTAATAAAATGTTGGTATTAATGAGGTGAGCAAAATATTAAAGGAAATCACTGAAAAATATTTTAAAGAGTGTACTTAAATTAGTTATTTCTTTTAATTTGAATCCGTGGCTATTTGATAAATATGTATTGATTGAAGATGTATTATATGTCATATGAGTTATATTTAGAAGTTTGGAAATATATTAGAATTTATTTTTTTATATTATAGACAAAACAATTATCACATTCTAAAGTAAATTTGAACAATATAAATATATAAAAATATTTTTATTCAATATCGAAAAATTAAAATTATTGGGTTGTGTCTTTTAAAAAAAATATTTAAATCTTAAAAACTTATTTTTGAAACGTAATAATTTGTTAGATCTTGATAGTTTAAATTTATTTTTAGAATTAAATATCTTAAAAGAGATTATAAAATTAGAAAAAGATAAACTAATTAACATTTTTAATTATATAAAAATAATAAATTATTTTCTAAATACATGTATAACATCTAAAATAATCCATTTCTAATATCAGTTACTTTAGTTAAAAGAAATTTTTTAAACTTAAATTAATAAAATTTTATTTAAGATAAACAATGTCTTAACAAAAATAAACAAATTAGTTTTATTGTATATTGAAAAATATTTGTTAAATAAAATTAATTATGATAATTTTACATCACAAAAAATAAATTTCAAATTAAAAGTATCATAATTTTAATAAATTATTTTATTAATTTTAAAAATATCTCATTTTTTAATTTGCTTTTTAAGTCTCCTAAAGTCTAAAGTCGTCATTGATAACAATGAGACCCGACGGATGTGGGTTGAATTATCTCATTCTCAATTTCCAAAGTAAAATTTCATTTGCATCCCCATTCCTAATAGATATGAATTTTCGGTTCGATCCCTATTCCCATTGAAGGATGGGTATACCCGTACCTGCACATGTATCTTTCCCTTTAATCTTTTGAATATTTATTAAATATTTTTTTATAAAAATAAAATCATAATAAAGAAATATTATCAAGTATTCAATGCTAAAAGGATATACATTTTCTTTTCTATAATGTTAATTATTAAAAAAATATATAATGGTATAAATATCAAATGGGAATATCAAATAATAATTAGACAAAAGGTCAAATAATTGTAGACAATAATAAAAAATATCAAATATACTACCTAGAAATAAGTTACTAAAGACCAAAGAAAAATTATTAAAAGTTTTTGTGTTACCTAATAAATTAAATATATTTTATTAATCTAAAACGAGAACGATTATGAGAATAAGAATAAGTGTTGGAATGGATACGAAGACGGGACAAGACGAATATGTAATACATATACTCATCTCCATACCTAATTTAAAAAAAATTAGGTATTATCCATGTGTATACTTGTACCTAGTCAATGTTAAGATTCTCAATCAAAATTAGAATACTTTTAAACAATACTCGCAAGAAAAAATTTATTTAATCTTCCTAATTGGTTATATGTTTTTATCATGGATGTTAGTGTGATCCATTTTTATGTTTCCATGTGTAAGATGTCAAAATTCAAACATGTGAATTTTTAATAAAAATAAAAAGACAAAATTATCCTTTTAAAAAACAAAATTAAATTACATAAAGGTCAATAAATATATCTCTTATGCTTAATGTTTCTTTTACATGATAAAGTTAAATGTAGTTCCAAAATAAATCACACAAAAATGGAAGTTTAAATCATCAATCTGAGCAAGTTAAAGAAATTTTGTAATTAATTTAAGAAAAAGAACATATTTAAAGCAAGTTTGCAAACAATACATAAGAAAAAAAATGAAAAAAGAAAAGATACGCAAGGTTTGTGTTTTCGTTCTTTCATAATAAAGTTAAATTGAATCCTTTTTATTAAGAAAGTATTATCGTACATCTTGAATCAAATCAATAATAATATATATTCAGTAGCGGCTCAAGACTTTAGGAGACTTAATGAGAATTAAAAAATAAGGCTTTTTTAAGTTAATAAAATAATTAATTATGATATTTTTATCTAAAATTTATTTTTCAAGCTTTTTTGTGATGCAAAATTATTTATTTTATTATCATAATTTATTTCATTTAAAATATATTTTTCAATAAATAATAAAGATAATCTATTTACCAAGGATTTTAATAACCATAATAATTCTTAACAACATATTTCTCCAGTGTTCTCTATCTCTATTTATTTATTCTTGAACATGTTTATCTATTGTTTTATCTATTTATTTGTTCTCTATTTCTATTTATTTGTTCTTGAACATATTTATCTATTGTTTTATCTTTTTACAGTCTCATTTTCAAATCAATCCATGCATTCATACTAGTAATGTGTTTATCAGTTATTTCATGATTTTTTAACTTAGCATTAAGTTTTCTCTAATCCCTACTACTTTTGTTAGCTAGATTAATAGTACAACTAATAACATTAAATAATTTACAACAAAAACAAAATACTCTATCTAAATTTCTAGAATAAATGAGCCATCTTCTTTCGTGTTTCTCTCTATTAGACAATTTTGAATGTAAAATATGATGCAAAAAAGTGTATTGAGTATTTATCTTTTGGAAAATCTATATCAATTATCGTAGTAGGGCCTTTTTTTACTAACAGGTCTCCCAATTTCGTATCAATATCGTCTCATTGACTTGGATCATATATATTTTTAATATTAGAATTATTTTGTCTTGCGATTTCATTCTCGTTTGAGAATCAGAATTATATCTATATTGTGTTATCTTTTTTATTCAAAGAAGACTCACATATATTTTTTAATTCATTTTTTTTGTTTATTTTTATAAATTTATCCATAGACCCTTCTTGTGATTCAACAAAAGTTCAACTCTTCTCTTTTTGTAAAGTTTTGAATAACCTGATTCCTATCTTCTAGGTGACATATTTATATATTTTTATATAAAATTAAAAACTATAATATATATAATACTAAATATAACTCATAAGTATATAAAACGAGACAAAGTCAAAAAGATAAAACCTGATTGTCAAAACAAATGAACTTGATCGTAGTATATTGTTTTAAAGTCTCAAATCTCGTACTATCTTTCGATACTGTCCTTTGGTAAGTCTTTAAATTTAATTTATAAATTCTAAATTTCTAATGCTCTTTCTTGAATCTGCACAAATTATTTTAAAATTAATAATAAAAAAATTGAGATCAATCTATCAATCTGATATTATTTTTACCTGATAAGTGAAAGAGTCAAATAATAAAAGAACTGGTAAATAAAAGAGATAAGTGGAAGATTCAAAGAAAGAAATTCGTTGACTGTTCAATTTTTTTTGAAAACAAAAATATTCGTTTATTAAAAGAAAGTTAAAATTATTTTTTTGTGTAATTTTAAAATCAAATATTTTTTAATTTATAATAATATATTTGTATTAAATTTTGTTAAGGTCTTCAAGACATTGAGGCCTAAAGTAGTCGTTTTACCTGCTTGGGCCTTGAGCTGACCCTGTATACACTCAATATTACTTCATTCAATTATATTATTTCTTCATTAAGAAAAAAATTAACTAGTTTAATGCTTTACTAATAATGGAATTAAATATTGGGAGGGTTTATTTTTAATTTCTATGAGAGAGGGAAGTAAATAAATAAGTAAATAAGATAAAAATTATTTATTTTCATTCAATTAATATGAAAAGAAAGTTGTGATTATTAGTTGGTTTAAAATTAAAATGAAAAACAATATAGAAATAATTGAATTAAAATTTTGAAAGAATAATAAAAATATAAACAGAATGTCGCAACCGGGACGACGATCTTAAAAAAGTTTTAAGTTTTAATAAAACAGAGGAGTCGCCACCATAATTTATTAAAGGAAAAAACTATGAAAAAACCAAAAAAATTGGATAAGGCAAGTTCACAAAACCAAATTCAGAGTCCGGGAGTCGGTTACGTGTAGCGAAGGTATTAACACCCCCACAACGCCCGCCCTAAGGCGGTACCTTTAATTAAATAAGTAAAACAAAAATAGTGTGGTTTTTTCAAAATATTTATCTTTTCCAAAAGAATATAATGCAAATAATAACAAAACAACATTTTCTATTTTAAAAGAGAGAGCCCGACAAGCATTTGACCTCGCTCCTACGTATCTATATCAGGATAGAGAATCAGGGTTACGTAGTTCTTTACTTGAGTATTTGTGAGGGGTGATTTTGAAATTAAAAAAAAAAAAGTATAAGGTGTAGATCCCAATTAAGGGAGGTGCAGAAAGTAGTTCAACTAGTCAAAAAGAGTATTTTTGGGATTGTGAAGAGCTTGGGGTGTAGGCGCAAAAGATGGGGTGCAGAAAGCAAACCCCTGATGAGAAACTTACTTATGTTAAGGGCAGTTTGGTAATTGAGTTGCAGCACAGGTGCAAACTCAAATCAGTGGGGTGCAAAGAACAGCCCCACTAGTCAAAAGCCCACCCAATAAGGGGTATTTTGGGTACTGGGAAAAGTTGGGGTGCAAGATGCAATACAAGGGTGCAGAAGGCAAACCCACTAATTAGGGATACCATGAATAAGGGCATTTTAGGAACGAAGATAGGCACAGGTGCAAAGTTGAATATGTGGGGGTGCATATAGCACCCCCACTAACCAGGACCTATCTAGGGTTTGGAGTGATTTGAAAACAAGAATGGCACGGGTTCAAGTGGCGGCGGCGGCCATGGCTGGGGGGAGCGGCGATGACGGTAGCACCGTCGACGGCGACGGCGGACGCTGCCGACGGCAGCGTTAACGTCGGCGGCGGCGCATGGTGAGGGTCGATTCTTTGGCTGTTTGGAGCGGAAACGAGGACTGCGTGATGCAGTGGTTTCGGCCAAGGTTGAGGTCATGGTATCATTGAGGCATGGTGACTTCGATGGAGTTTTGTGGTGGCGCAGGGCTTGAACGTGGCCGTGAAGGTGCTCGGAGGCGCTTAGAATGCTGCTGGCCGCGGTCGAGATGATCATAATGGCTGTTGGAGTGGCGGTTTGGTTTGTTGGAGGGTGGTGAGCGTGGATGCATGGAGGAGGTGCTGTTTCGAACGCTCCTGGTGGCGGTTCTCGGGGAATCGAGCGGGCCTCGTGAGGGGTGCATGGTTACGCAAAGCATGATGACGTTTTGCGTCTTCCCTTGGCGATAGTGCTCGACGGTAAGGGAAGCCAGCCATGGTAGTTCAGTTTTGGTAGAGAGAGTGGTGGTTTTGGGACGTTCGAAGTGAGGTTGGTGGCAATTTTGAGTGGTGCAAGTGAACAAGGTGTTTGGAATGGACGGTGGCTGGCAGCCAAGGCTTTAATGGTGCAGTTTTGGTGGCATTTTGGAATGGTTGCTTCATGATGGTCTCGTAATGGTTATGGAAGGTGTTGGAAAATACGTGGAGGTGCAGGGCAGCGGGGAGCAGTGGCACAAGAGTGGGTTTGAAGGTGGTGCGGTGATGAGATGAATGAGGGAGATCGTGGTTTCGTGGTGAAGGTGATATGTGGGTGTCTCGTCGGTAATGGCATTTGGAGAAAAGTTTGGTGAGAGTTGGGAACAAGTTCATGGCAGTTTGGTGCATGGGAAGCATGGTTGATGGCGGTTTTGATACGTTTAAGTTGAGCGTGGGTTGAAGGTGCAGTTTTGACGTGAAGGCAAGGGAAGCCATGGACGTTTTGAGCAGGGTATTGGGTGGTGGTCATTTAGGGTGCAATTTCATGGCGTGTAATGTGGATGGGTAGTGGAAAGAAGGAGGAAAAAGGTTGTCTTAGGATTGGTTTGGGTTTAATGTAGGCAGTGAGGGTGAGTGGCCTAGGTTGAGGCGTGGCTTGTGGAGTTGCGTGATAGGGAATGGAGGGTGCTGGAGATGTTTCTTGCTGGCAGCGTAGAGGTGCAGTTTGGAACGAGTAAGATGATGGTTTTGTAGTGGTTTTTAGCAATGGTTGTTTGGGGCGTGAGTGGAGCGACATGATGGAGAAGGTTGGCTGTGGTTGCATATGGAAAGTTTTCATGTTAAAGGGCAATGACGATGACTTCGTAGGGTGGCTTATGGTAGGTAGTGGTTTGGTTGGAGAGGTGCACGTGATTGAGGTTGCGTAGGTGCTTGGCATCATGGTGAGGAGCGAATTGGCTCGTTGGGAAGTTTGGTAATGGCAGGAGACTTATAATGACTTTGTGTAGGTAGGGTAAGGGTAGTTTTATAGTTTCTTTAGCGGAAGCGTGACGGCAGCATAGTGGAAGAGGCTGAAGTTGAGGGTGGTGATGTAACCCCATACACGGTGGAGTATATGGTGGTGCCATGGCATTGTGAAGGTGCAAATTGGTTGCCTTGAAGGAGATGCTATGGTGCTGGGTGCATTTTAGAGGCTTGGTGGGAGTGCAGTTGAGTGCAGAATGCTATGGATATTGTTGTTTTTTTTTTTTTACGCAAATGAAGGTACCAATAAAAACTCAAAAATAAGCAAAGATAAAAACATACCTAGTGATGGTCGTTGATTTTTCTCTGTGCTTTCTTCTTTCTCTCTGTTCTTGCTCTTCTCAATGTTAATATTTTTCTCTTCTTGCTTTCTGTGTTGTCTCCAATGATACGTGTCCTCTCTTTTTCTCCCCGTTCCCCCATATATTTCCCTTTTTTTTTCTTATTATTTGATCCTTTTTTAAAAAATCCAGTAGTTTAGTTTTAGATATGTTAAGAGAGGTTACTACTCTTTGACTCATTCATATTTGTTATTTTTTATTTTTAATTTCTTTAAAAATTAAATATTAACAATGAATCTTCCCAAGAATAAGACTTGAAACACTTTTCAATGATAAAAATCTATTTTTTATTATTAATTTTATTTTTATATAAGTGGAGAACATGGGTTGTTATCTGAGCAGTTTTAAAAAAATATTATTTAAAAATATTTATTTATTATTTTTTTTAAAACAATACGTGGAGTTAAGAAGTGAGAACATGGAAGTCTATGCCATTGACTCATTCTTTTTCTTTTTGTTAATTTATTTTCTTGAACGTGCAAATCAAGTAATCAGTTTGAAAGCAATTTTTTTCTTTATTTGTTATTTTATTCTCTTTTTTTTAATAGATATTTATTTTTATTTTGTTTTTATTATTTAATCCTTAATTATTTAATATTTATTATTTGTTATTTGTTATTTTCGTTTTTTAATTAATTATTATTATATTTTAATTGTTATCTTTTAATTACCACATTTTTAGTTTTCTCTTAATGGAAAAATTCGATATATATTTTTTAATTACTATTATTACTTATTATTTTTTTTAAAACAAATTTTTTAATAGATTGATTTCTTACTATTTCTTTTTTTATGAATTTTATTTTATTAATTTATTCATAGAATGTAATGGAACCAAAGTCTCTTTTTTTTATTTAAATGACAAAGTATAATAAAATTAGATGACACACCCTTTTATTTTAATATTTGTATTATTTTATAATTTGAAATAATTTATTCGCCCGGACGAAATTGGGTGTTGACACAGAATATAATAAAATAATTTATAGATATTTTAAAGTAATTAATTATAATAAGAAAATAAATGATTAATTATTATATTTTTGTATTTTTATAATAAATATAAATTGAGCAGAATAAATTACAACAAATTTGTAACTATCTTTTTATAATAAAATTAAAATTGGTATGTTTTGTAATGTGTTTTAATACAATAGTATATAACTTTATAAGACCAATACTACATAAAACATTTTTAGAGTAATTTTTTGGACAAACAATTACTTAAATACACGTTATACTTTAAATTGTTATTAAGTTGCATTAATTTTAGTCATAGTCAACTTAAAGGTTGAATATATTTGTGACTTCATTAACAAATGTACTAGGGATATCATCTGAGGGTGGAAGTAAATAAATGGATAGATTGTTGCATTTAAAGTGCAAGTAAGGAAAGAGATATAATTTTGCATTTGGAGTGTAAGGAAAGTGATAAAATGTTGCATCTGAAGTGGAAGTAAGGAAAGGGATAAAATGTTGCATTTAAAGTGAAAATAAGGAAAATGATATAATTTTACATCTAGAGTGCAAGTAAGGAAAGGGATAGAATGTTGCATCTAGAGTAGAAGTAAGGAAAGGGAAGGGATAGAATGTTGCATTTGAAGTGCAAGTAAGGAAATTGATATAATTTTTCATCTGGAGTGCAAGTAAGGAAAGGAATAGAATGTTGCATCTAGAGTGGAAAGAAAGGGATAAAATGTTGCATTTGAAGTGTAAGTAAGGACAGAGATATATTTTTGCATTTGGAGTGCAAGTAAGGAAAGGGATAGAATGTTGCATCTGGAGTGCAAGTAAGGAAAGGAAGGGATAAAATGTTGTATCTAGAGTAAAAGTAAGGAAAGGGATAAAATGTTCATCTATTTTTAGTCTTTTTT
>Ga0209700_102172_pt1 | contig 40196 bp, 27 predicted proteins | sample SiratroredBW_FD_187528 | JGI IMG/M metagenome (GOLD analysis project Ga0209700, IMG submission 187528) | Root nodule microbial communities of legume samples collected from California, USA - Siratro red BW (SPAdes) (version 2) | ecosystem: Host-associated > Plants > Roots > Nodule | place: USA...
ATTCAAGTTTATCTGTTGGAAAGACTTTATTTTTTAATTCAGAAACTGTTCAAAGATTATTAGGAACAAATCACTTAATTCAGTTTATGCTTTTGAGTCAATTTCTTGAAAAATCAAGACACACAGGAAGATGTATCAAGAACAATAAAGATTCATAGATCTTTAAAACCTAGAGGTTGGCTTACATATACCTCTTCATCAATATATCCATTGAGAAAAGCACTCTTAACATCCATTTGTTGCAGTTTAAATCCATTCATGCAAGCATATGCTAATAGCAATCTCACTGCCTCCAATCTGGCTACTGGTGCATAGGTTTCTCCAAAGTCTATATTTTCCTCTTGATTGTATCCCTTTGCAACCAGCCCTGCTTTATTCCTTACAATTACACCTTGCTCGTCCAGTTTATTCTTGAATACCCACTTAGTTCCAATAACATTCATCTGTTTAGTTCTGGGAACTACTATCCAGACTTCATTTTGAGTAAACTGATTTAGTTCTTCATGTATTGCATTGATCCAGTTGTTGTCTTCAATTGCATCAGCTATAGTTTTGGGCTTCACTTGTGATACAAAAGCCATGTGTTCACAAAAATTGTTCAAGGATCTTCTTGTTGATACTCCTTTTTGAACTTGACCAATAAAATTATCCTGTGACAAATTTTTAGGAACTCTCCATTCTGTTGGTAGTCCAGAATTAATTGTATTTCCATCAGCTCTAGATTCAATTGATTGATTTCACTGTTTAATTAGTTGAATCTCAATTTACTGGCTTCCTCAGATTTATTATCCAATTTGTTATCAACTTGTTGAGCATTTGGAACCTCATCATCTGCACCTGTCTCAGGGCTTTCCTGCATGTTATGGTTAGTCTCATCAAACGCAATATGCATGGATTCCTTAACTAGCATGGTTCTCTTATTATATGCTTTATATGCATGACCATGTAATGAATAGCCAAGAAAAACACCTTCATCAGCTTTTGAGTCAAATTTGCCCAAGTTATCCTTCTCATTGTTCAAAATGAAACATTTACACCCAAAAACTTTTAAATGAGAGAGATTGGATTTTCTACCTTTAAACAACTCATAGGGAGTCTTCTTCAAGATAGGTCTAATAAGCACTCTATTTAGAACATAGCAAGTTGTACTCACTGCATCAACCCAGAAATACTTTGGCAAATTTGTTTTGTTCAAGAGTGTTCTTGCTAGCTCCTCCAAAGATCGATTTTTTTTTCTACAACTCCATTTTGTTGTGGAGTTCTTGGTACTGAGAAATTGTGTTTGATTCCAAATTTGTTACAGAATTTGTCAAACTTCTCATTCTGGAACTCTTACCCATGATCTGACTTGATAGAAGATATGTCGCAATTCTTCTCATTTTGGATAATTTTGGCAAATCTCTTAAAAGAATGATAGGTTTCATCTTTGGTAGCAATGAATAATGTCCATGTAAGCCTAGAATAATCATCTACAATAACTAGACCATAGTAATTACCTCCTAGGTTCATAGTTCTTAAGGGACCAAACAGATCTATATGAAGCAGCTCAAGAGGTCTAGATGTTGAAATCGCATGCAATGGTTTAAAAGAGCATAGGTAGTCCAACTACTAGCTCTTTAGATGCAAGTCTATTGAGATGATGCATGTGAAAGTGAGCTAATCTCCTATGCCATAATCAAGACTCATCATTCCTTTAACAAGATCAAGGCTAGGCTATTTATGTGAAAGGGTAAATTATTATCCATGGCCGGCAGACTCTGCTTAACAAAATCAATAATTACTACACTGCCACTGTTTTATATGTCCTTTTTTAAAGTTCCTAAGCAGGTTTACAAGGCTATTAGAACAATATAGTCCAATTTCCTCTGGGGGTGGAATTCTGAAGGGAAGAAAATACATTGGGTTGCATAAAATAGAGTATGCAAACCTGTGGAAAATGGTGGTTTGGGAGTTAAGGATATACAAAAAGTCAACTATGCATTACTGACAAAATGGAAATGGAGGTTAGGGGTGGGGGAGGAGGGTGTTTGGAGAGATGTTATTGAGTCTAAATATGGGAATTGGCAAAAAAATGAAAGTTTCTATGGCAGAAAGGTAAAGTTTATAATGGTGGAAAGATTTGTGCTCAGTATGTGAAGTATATAACGATTCTAATTGGTTTGATAAGAGGATAAGATGGAAACATGGGAATAGTGACATTATTAAATTCTGGGAGGATTGTTGGGTGGGTGTTAAGCCACTTAAGAAATCATTTCCTAGACTATACTCTGTCTCAATTAGCAAGGAGAAGGTAGTTAATGAGATGAGTGAGTGGATTAGTAATGAGAATAGGGAATATTTTAGATGGATGTTATCTTTGGAGAAGAAAACTATTTATGTGGGAACAAGGTTTGAAACGAAAAATAGTGAGTGAAATATCTATTGTTCAGTGGAATAAAGTTTCATTAGATGCGTGGTGTTGGATGAGGGAGGATACGAATGTTTACACAGCCCATTCTGGTCATATGGCCTGCTAGAAGAAGATGAAAACCAATATGTTGAGGGATATGGGAAAGTTTGGGACCTAAATACGCCTGACTCAGGTAAGGTTTTTAGTTGGAGAGTATTGCTAGATAGACTGCCTTCTAGGACGAATCTTGTGAGAAGAGGGATTAATATACAGTGCAATCTCTGCTCACTATGTATAAAGGAGGAGGAAACAATACAACATCTCCTTTTGTATTGTGAGGTCTCATAAAGAGTGTGGGACAAGTGTGATAGGTGGTTAGGATTAACCTCTGTTAGGAATAAGGACATTTTCAATCACTTCTAAAACTTTTTTGCAATTGGTTTGAGTAAGAATTCTAACATAGTTTGGAAAGGGATGTGGTTGGCAATAGTGTGAGAAATTTAGAAACATAGGAATAAAATTGTTTCTAGTAACGGGGTAGTGGATGAGGTTGAAATTTTTTCAATGACACAAGTGAAAGCGTGGTATTGGGCTAAGACTGTTAAGTAGAAAATACACTACTCATTTTCAGACTAGTGTCTTAACCCACGAGAATGTTTGGTAGAGCTTAGGTAGTGATTGTTGAAGAATACTTGATGATCTCTCTTTGTTGAAAAGGAACTAGGTTTGTGTTGTATTCACTTGCAGGTAAAGCATGGCAGCTCTAAACCGATAATAAATTTGCATATGAAAAGGAATGGGGTGTAGTAGACTTTATGATAAATTATGCAATGTGGTGCTAAAGATTGGAGACAAGGGTGGCACTAACTGCTAAAGATTGGAGATCATGATGGAATATAGCAATACGAATATCATGCCTCCATTCTGGTTAACATGGCTTGTTATTTATTGTTTTAATCTTGAGCTTTGACAAAATGTTAATTCAACTACTGTATTACTGTTGTTATCCGTTTTGTAATTGGAGTTTGTTGTAGCTGTATAAGTATGTTTTGTAATAGGATTGGAACACCCCTAAAGTGCTTCCACTAATTTTATTCTTCACCCTTTTAGAATTTAATGTGAAATCACAAAAAAATTCATTTATAAAGGTTTACCGTCATGTAGATAACATAAAGAAATTATAAATAAAAAGAAAGTGGAAAATAAGAAAAAGGGTATATGAAGAAAAAAAGTTAAAAACTAAGAAAAATGGTACAACTAAGTTAAAGTGTCTATAGTGTGTGGTGTGAGATGATTCACTCCTCCTTACGGCTTATGTCTATTTATAAGGTTATTTTCTTTGCAAATCCCTTCCTTTTTATAGCTTATACCCATTTATAAGTTTTTTTAAATATAATATCCAATACAACTTTTTCTCATATTTTATTTTCAATATTTTTTTCTCAAATTTTATAGATTTTGTTATTGATAGATTTTATTCTCAAATTTTATTTCCAATTTTTCAAATTTTGTAAATTTGTTTCTAGATCAGTTTTAAATAAGTGAATTGAAATTTGACTAATTAGGTCCACGTGCATCATTATAATAGACTCTTCCACATAATTGTTTGTTGCATCAAGGATTTGCAACAAGGATTTGCAACAAGGATTATTGTTTGTTATAAAAAATTTGAAATTAATCAATAGATTCAATTAAAGCCCATACAACTCCAATTACATAAATTCCAATTAAAACTGTAAATTTATTCGTCATTATATATAATATCTACAAATTTATTATATTCGATAAGGTTTCACACACCAAGTTAGACAAAACTTAACTCTCGAGTATGGTAAAAAGCAAATTATTGTCTCAAAAAATAAATGGATAATATATATACATGCACATATAATAATGTATATATTCTAATTTATTATTTTCTCAATAATATGATAAGAAATTAATATTAAATGACATTTGGTACATTATTTTGGACTAAATAAAATATCTATAATTATGAGATTCTAATTATTATTCAGCTAATTATTATATATTAGACTATATATTTTAAATATTTCATAAATACGTGACATTAAAAGATTTCTAAATTGGATGGTATGTTCTTCAAATAAGAATAATTCAAATGTAAATTATGTTATCATATAAATTTACTGAAGTTTCTTCTCATAATATAATAAATATATCAATAAAAATTACCTTTTTATAAATTGTAAGAAGCTCATATTCATTTCAAAACACCAATCTTTACATGACCTACCAAGGAACAAATGATTGTTGCAAAATTATGATATTGCAAAATTATGATTTTTTTTTTTCGTAACGTGTATAAAATTTTATGATGTTATAATATCTATTTTGTTTTATATATTATAGGACAATTTCAATTTAATACACACTAAATCGTATATTTGACTAATTAATAGAGTTAATAGTTGATTTTAAACTTCTAATTTAAGCTATAACTTTTCCATTTAGTTAAACTAAGTTAGGTTACGGGAAATGCATAAGACATTTTATATCTATTACAATTCAATGAACCCAATTTATTTTCCATCAATTCAATCAATATTTCCAAATAGTAGTCAATATAAAATTATTTTTTAGATATTAGTAGATTTATGTTGGTCTTAGAGGACTTGAAGCTATATCAATTCTTTCTGGATTCCGATTTTAATAATTCTTTCCTGGTCTCCGATCTTCAATCCCTAATATAAATAGAGAGAGGTACCTAGAAAATGCACTATGATGCCAGAGTCCGTTCTCAACCATTAGATACTAGAGTTTTTTTTTTTTTTTTTTTGAATAAGATAGAAAGTACTCATTTCTTTTGTAATACTTTGTTATTTATAATGGTAGTTATTTTGACGCCTAATAATTAGTTCTGTTTTTTTAAAGGGAAAGTGATAAGCATTAATTGTTAGTTTAATTTCATGCATTTTTATGTTGGTTTTGTTATTAATTTGGTTTGAATTTGAATTTTATGGTCTTTTATGATTTATTTTTTTATTTAATAAGTTATATTGGGCAAGGGCCAGTTTTGTTGAGAATTAGGTTAAATTTGAATAGAGAGAAAATAGAGAAGCTGAATTAGAGGGGAGATACAGAGAAATGGGCAAAAGTGACTTCTTGTTAGAATACAGCCTGGGCTAAAACTCACTTAAAGAATATCATAGTGTAGCCCTAATCTAAAGATGTCAACGCTGTTGGAGCATGAATTATGAGATAACGACCACATGTTGACCTAATGGAAGGAAGGAAAGCTATGAAAAGCCAAAACTAGGTCAAAAGGAACACTTATCATCACTCATTGAAGAATACTCATTGACTACTGCCGCTTGAGAGAGATCATTGCTCTTTTCTTTTTTCTTGTATTTTCCATGGCTACTATGGGTAGCTAAGTCTCTTATTCTTGGGGATTGAATGTAATTTCTTAACTTTGAATGCACTCTTGACATTACGTGATATCATTAATTTCAATTGTCATTGTTTTACGTTTTATTCATACTTTGATCTATCTTAGAATTCTTATTGTGATTGGAAAGCATTTTTTGGATTTGGAACCAAACGCATTGAATGTATAAGTTCAGAGATGAATTATAATGTAAAGACTGTTTACAACAACTTTGCTTAATGTTAATTAATCTATTCTAGTAACTGGGGATAGAGGTAGGTATTTTAATTTATGAATTTCAAATCTAAAATCTAAAGGAATCAGATTGAATGATTTCTATTTGTACAAATTGGTAATTGGAAGAGATGCTGTTAACGTTATGATCAAGAGAGTGTATGAGAAAGAGATTAATTCAATTCAATCCCAAGATCTTCATTAATATAAATTTCACAAATTCAACCATTACTTGTTTTGTTTTTACCTTCCCATATTCAATCAAAATCAATACATTCTTATTACATCTTTTGGTTCATAATACTTTGATACACATTCAATTCTCAATCATTAATTTCGTTCCCTATGTGAGTACTCAGTACACTTGCTGGAAAAGTAACAAAAAGTGTAAAGCACATAAAATACTCTTTTGTCAGAGAAAAAAATCAGCAATCAGCCTGTTATCCCTAGAGTAACTTTTATCCGTTGAGCGACGGCCCTTCTACTCGGCACCGTCGGATCACTAAGGCCGACTTTCGTCCCTGCTCGACGGGTGGGTCTTGCAGTCAAGCTCCCTTCTGCCTTTGCACTCGAGAGCCAATCTCTGTCTGGCCCGAGGAAACCTTTGCACGCCTCCGTTACCTTTGCATTCAAAGTATCACTTTAGCAATGAGATTTATCACCAAATATTTTGTTGTTTAAGAAAAAGAGAATGATATCAATTGTTTCTCCTACTGAAAAATATTGCTGAAGTGGTAGTGATATTCTAACTTAATCTTTAATTTTACTATTTTAATTTTTATTTGTAGGTTGTAGATTTTTTTGTTTGATTTATTGTGATTTTAATGTGTTGGTTTGTGTTGGTTGGTATCACGGGAGAACTAATAATTACTATAAAATACTAATTACTGTCAAAATACTATTAAGTTAGTGAAGTATAATACGAGTACTAAGTCCATGAATTTAATATAAGATATTCATACTGTACTAATAGTTCAAAACACGTTATCAAGTTATGAGAATAGATGATAGTTTATATGGTCTAGCTGAAAGATGAAAAATCACCATTATTTAATACATGTGTAAGGAGTGTCAATAAATACAATGATTAACAAATAAAATGGTATTATAATAATATAATTGCCAAGTAAACGGGCTAAATATAGTTGTGAATCCTTAGCCAATCTTTTAGAAGTCATTTCTAAGTTTTTTTTTTCTTTTGCCATTTATGGTTGAATAATATAACCATGACGATGAATTGGATGTTGTGTGACAAGTTTTCAAATAGAAAATCTTTGATAAAATGAAAATTTATGGTTATGAATTTTGTTGAGATATATTATAACACTTTTGTGTGAAAATTTGCATTTCTTTGTGTATATATATATAACTATTTTTTATTAGTTTATTTTATGTATGCTTTGATTTATCAAATGATGATTTTTTTATTAAAAGAGTAAATAATGACAATCTGTATAATTGCTAAACAATAATCAACTTAATAGTTAACAACAATCAAAGTATATATTATAAGCTTATTTTATGTAGAATTTGATTTTTTTTTTAAATGTGTATACTTTAGATAAAACATGTTTGTAAATATCATATCATTTTACCCTTAGCCCGTTATTAATTAAGTAGAAGGGTAAAATGAAACTTTTATTCTTTGCTAAAGAAACACTACAACGGTTGGATTGTCCTCCTTACACGGAAGCTCGTTGGTGAACTCCTTACACGGAAGCTCGTTGGTGATTCCCCACTTAGCTCACTCAATGCATCTACTCTATCTCTTTTTTTTTTCATTTTTTTTCTTTTTTTTTTTAATTTGAGTGTGTTTGAAAACTCTTAACCACAATTGCAATCGCTTCAAATATAAAAAATTAAATAATTTAAACTTAAATTTAAATTACAAATCCATATTGAACTTGATATAATGGTAAACCAAATATTCACTAACAACCTAAGGCAGGTTCCTCAGAAAATTGTAAGAAAAGTTACAAAGTATAATTTTAAAAGGAAAATAATGTCATAACACTAAAAAAATATTTAACATGATGTACTAATTAAAAAGTATAAACCTTTGTAATTATAAAAAAAATAAAGACAAAATAAAAACTATTTATTAAGATGCCAATATATCATTTTAAATATAGTTTTTTAAGAAACTTCGAAATAGAGTTTATTATCATTTTAGATAAAAGAATATCAACTAATTTATATTCTTTTGGATGTTAAGTATTTCTTTAGGAAAGTATCTTTATTTTCTTAACCTAGAAATAGACGAGTTTTGAAAAAAGATGAAAATTAAGAAAAAATAAGTCGAATAAAATAATAAACAATAAATAACCGTAAATATTCTGTTATTTTATAAAGTAAAAATAGATGAGAAATAGAGATAAAACATTTTAAAGTTATTTAATTTAATAAAAAAAATATAGGAAACATAAATAAAAAATATCTCACTAATCTTCTTTTTCTTCTATCAATTTGATTTGATGGGACGGTGCATTATTCAGATAAACTTTGAAAATAAACAAGTGGACAAAGCTGAAAAAGCAAGAAATAAGGGACCATCAGTTTCGGCTTAGGTGTTGTTGTTCTGCCATTGCAACCATGGCTGCAACACAAGCTCCATCAAATGAGAAGGCTTACAAAGTTACCCTCAAAGTTTTGGTGGACAGAAGTGAAAACAAAGTTGTGTTTGCTGAGGCAAGAAAGGATTTCGTGGACGTTCTTCTGAGTTTCTTAGCATTGCCTTTAGGTACTATTGCAAGACTCGTTGCCAAGGACTCAAATATTCCACCACTCAAAGTTGGCAGCCTGAGTTCATTGTATGAAAGTGTGTCACATCTTGAAGAAGACCATCTATGGACACACACATGCAAAGAAATGCTTCTTCACCCAAGGAGTTCTATGGAATCTTATTACCAACACCTGAGACTCAACATCGACGACACTCACCCCACAAAGTATTTCCTGTGTGAGGACTTGGAATGTAGTAGAAAAACAAGTGGGAGCCTTTTAAGCATTTTCAGCAATCAAAGATGCAGTTGTGGAAAACCAATGAACAGAATAGTTTCCCCAGAAAATATTGCTCCAGAAAATGGCTTTGTTAAGGAAACTGCTACTTTTATAATCTGTGACGATCTTTCTGTGTTGCCTAATATTCTTGTAACAAGCGTGAATCTGCTCCAGAAGCTTGGAATCAAAGACATGGATGCTATTGAGGAACAAACTGTGGATATCAGCAAGAGGGAGGTAGAATATCCTTTTTCACATTCATTTACTGTTGTTAGTTTTATTGAATTCTCTCTCTCTGATTTGTTCTTTCATTAGGTCGTTGATCTTCTCAAGTTGTCGTTGATATCAAAGAGCCCTTTGACAGATTTTATCTTTGAGAAGAAACCACGTGTTGATGACTTGAACCCAATAAACCAATCCTGGGTAGAGAGAGGAGAAGAAATATGTGATGAAGGTAGAAGGATAGTTGTGAGGGCAGTGGTAAGAAAATCAAATGAAAAGATTATGTTTGCTGGTGCAGAGGAAGATTTTGCAGACTTGCTTTTTAGTTTTCTGACTTTACCTTTGGGTGGAGTGTTGCACATGTTGGAAGGAAATTCTTCTTTGGGCTGCATGGATAAATTACACAACAGCATTTCTGAACTGAATCCTGATAGATATTTAAGGTCACAGAGACTGAAAGAGGAACTAGCCAATCCTAAGTGTGCCCCTCTATTCAGCATCAGTGATCAGATATTACCAATTGGCGAGGGATCTTTGCCTGTTTATTATTGCAATACTTTCTATACCTCAAAGTCAAATTTGGCTGTTACTACTTCAATTAGGCCAGTTTATTATATGTATGACAAGAATGCTCGATTGGAGATTTGTGATCCAAAGTCCTGTATTGGGGGTGGTAAAGGATTTGCCAAAGGACCATCAACGTTCATGGTGACAGATGACTTGGTTGTGACTCCAATGTCATCCATTTCTGCTGTTTCATATCTAAATACACTGAAAGTACCACTCTCTGACTTGGAGGAAAGGGTCATTGCAATTGGTGTGAAGGAGGTAAGACATGTTCTCTCATCACACACTATTAGTTGAATCATATTACAACACTATATTCATACCTGTTGATTTCATGGTGCAGGGATTGGCCATTCTAAAAGCTTCCTTGACCACGACATCCGCTTTAACAAATGTTCTTCAACAATTCACAAGGATCATTGAGCTGGAGATTTAACTAATTATTTCGGGTTTTTTCTTTTTCTGATGTAATTTTTTTTTTTTAAAATATTCATAATGGTAAAAAAAGAATTTTACATTATTATGATACGATTTTATTTAATTCAGAATGAAATTGTATTATTATAATAGAATTTTAGTGTAAACAGGTAAACAAGCAGCACAATTTCAATATAATAAAATTAAATTAAAATTATGTTATGATTCAATTAATTAAAATTAATTTTTTTATTTAAATTAAGTGATATTTACAATTTACACTAAAATATAGTGTGACGATGGTACAATTTTAATGAAATCACGACAACTTGGCTTTCTTGGCCGGATTTATCCTTAGCCAAAAAAAATTATCTATTCTAAGAAATTTGTGAAAAAAATAACTAGAATAGAGGAACAACAATTATTTCCATCTTGTACGTGATACAAAATATGTAGTTACTTTTACTTATTTTATGACAAATTTAAAATAATAATTAAATCTATAATTTTTTTTCTTTCAATAAAAGATTATTGAATCTGTCATTTTATAAAATCTGATACTTTTTGGTAGGTTGTAAAATTTGAATGAGAGGATTGGTGTTCTTGTGTTTTTGTTTAATAAAATGATGAGGCTGAAGGAAGCTAAACGAAAAGTCTAACACTATTTTTGAATGAGAATGGTTGAAAGTAAAATAATAGGTGAAAAGTATGTCATCACATTTAATACATTAATTTTTTTTTAAAAATCTTTATTCTTTTCTTGTGCTACGATATTTTGAAGCGTCTCTTGGATGCTCGTTAATTCATAGTTATTGTACAAGATTATTACTAATAACCATGCAGCCATAATTCATATAAGATATCTAATGAAATACTATTTGTTTCCTATGCAATATTTTCACTGCAGGCAAAGATATAACAGGTTAGTCTGTAAAATCCTTAATGTTGTGGCGAAAATAACATATGCTGAAGACAATTCTTGCTTCTTCCATTTAAGCATTTTTCAAGCTGTTGAGATCAGCTGAATTATTTGTAAGCATTTTTTTCAAGATGTTGAGATCAGTTGAATTATTCTTCTTGAGTTCGTCCTCATATTCAAACCTTCTCTTCTTAACGATGGCATCCTCTTGTCCCCATAATGCTTCTCAAATGCCATATATTTTCTATACAAATCTTCCGCCCTTTCCTTCGAAATATGATGAAGTTGAGTCTCCTTATACCTTTCCTCAAACTCACTCATCATTAGAGATAGCTTATCCACGACTCTCTCGTACACGCTCCTAACCTTGGCACAACATATGCAAGCCCTAATTCGATAAAAATATTTTTAAAAAAGATCTGCAACATCTTCATTACTGCAAACTTCAATGGTTATCGGTTCGTTTTGCTTGGATCAATGTCTTGGAAGTTTATATCTATGAATATTATGTCGGGAGTCTTTATCGGTGAATATGTCGGGCATACTTCGACGTCTGTGACAACCAATCATGTTACATTTTGAATAGCACTCAAGTGTCTCTTGCACATTGAGCAAGTTGTTCCACCTGCTCCAAATCCTCTGAAAAGAGTAATGATACTTTGACAACCTAACGTGGCATTACATCCAGATTATAATTCCACATGAACGCTTACATAGTCAGTAGCATTACACCCAGGTTACAATTTCACGTGGGCGCTTAAGTGGTTAGTTGTTCCTTACATGGCATAAGTCATCCATCCAGCATGGCAGTGAGTGAAAAATAGGACCACCAATGAAAAGTGGTCTTGTGCCCACCACCAACACTATATATTCAAAGTGTTTAACCAGTTGTATTTCTGACCACAAACCATATTCGTGGCGTGGAACTGATATGAAGTTTGCGACCACACACCATAACCACCAAATATAAGGCCCCCTCATTTCAAAAATACAATCACATACATGTTTTGTACCGTGCCACTGAATACAAGTGTGTCTTGTTTCACGATGTACCACCTTCCAACAGTAGCAACCTGATACGATATGTATCTAAAATCAACACGAAATACCAACAAACAGTATGTGTGCAATATCGTTCATATATATTAATTGAATAAAACCAGTTTCTATAACAACAACTAAGGAATAACGAAAAGTATTATAGCAATCAGTATTTGATCATTCTTCTGAATCTCTTATATTACCTAGAAATAAGAATCACAATAAGCAATGATGTTGGAAGAAATTAGAATAACAGATGAGAGAATGAAGAACTCAATAACAGAGGAGAGGAGAACTCACATTCCACACATTGTCTCTTCTCCTGCCCTTCAGCATGTATAAGTACTCCTCTTCACTTCTTCCATGGTCTGTGAATTTTTATTTTTTTGGACCCCATTATATAATTATTTGTATCAATACCTCCTCCATTGAAATTGACCTTGTCCTCAAGGTCAAAGTGGCGATTAAGTAGTTGAATTTTGTGCTCCCCTTCCCATGTAGCTTCTTCCTCAGGCAATTCTTTCCACTGAATTAGTACCTCTGAAAACCAAGCACCATTTCTTTTAATCTTGCGTCTGACCAATATAATTGATGGTTGAAGTTTCGGTCCTTTGTCATCATTGAGTAAAGTAACAGGGATAAAAGGTTTGGCAAAAATAGGAAGTGTCAACACAAGTGCGTGAGTAAGTGTTGTCTTGAGTGAATCAAATGTCTGTTGAGATTTTGAGTGAGAGAGGTAGTCAACATGGCAAAGTTCCTGATAAACTTAAACTTGCAATAGTAACTTGCTAATCCCAAAAAAGCTCGCAGTTGCTTAATTGAAGTTGGTACAACCTATTGTTTAATTGTTTTCATCAACCTTGACTCCATCCCGTGATACAACATGTCCCAAATAATCAATTTGGGTTTGGCCAAACGAGCATTTAGAGAGTTTGGCAAATAAGGAATGTTTTTGCATGGTGCTTGACTACAGAAAGGTGCTGGATATATGTATTCCATGTTGTACTGTAAATTAAAATGTCATCAAAGAAAACAAGGACAAATTTGTGTAAAAATTCTACAAAAACTAAATTCATTAGGGCTTGAAAAGTAGCAGGTGCATTACTCAAGCCAAATGGTATTACTAGTCATTCATACAACCCTTGGTGAGTGTCAAAAGCTGTCTTGTAGCAATCCTCCAGAGAAACAAGAATCTGATGATACCCTGAATGTAAATTCAGCTTTGAGAAATATTGTGCTCAAAATAATTCATCAAGTAATTCATCCACTGTGCATAAGAAAAGAATCCTTAATAGTGACTGCATTAAAGGCCCTATAATCGGTGCAAAAATGTCATATTTAATCTTTCTTTTTGACAAGTAGCACGGGTGAGGAGAATGGACTAGAACTAGGTTGTATGATACCCTCCGATAACATTTCAGCATTAATATGTTCAATATCTGTTTTTTGACTATGAGGATAAGGATAAGGTCGAACTTTCACAAGGACACTGCCAGACATCAATGGGATGGTATGGTCATGAGACCGTATTGGTGGTAACCCATGAGGCTTCTCAAAAATATTCTTGTATTGATGTATAGTCATAGCCAATTCAGGCTCCATAGATGTTGGCAATTCTAACAAATGGTGGGTTGACACTTCAGGTGTTTGAATTTGAATGGCATATAATTTCGCTATAGAGTTTGTGGCTTGTAAGCGGGTGAGTTGATGAAACTGAGCTAAGCTAGGCAGATTTGAGGTTTCTCCATGTAAAGTGATAAGTTCTCCGTTGATGTAAAAAGTGAGGAAACATTCTTTATAATTCACTAAACGAGTATCTAAAGTTGACAACCATTGACTTCTATAGGTTGAAATATACAAAGAATGACCCTGGATTTGGACTAAGATATTTTGGACTTCACCTTCACATTCCAATTGTTCTCCATTGCCCACCAACACTTGTAATCGTGGGTATGATAGATGGGTAGGTGTAGAAATTTAGCCACTCTAGGTTGGATGAAATTATCAGAACTCCCTCCATCAATAAGGGTTTGAATCTTATGGCCCTGGATAAATTCTGTGAATCTAATCGTGCCTCCCATCGTGGTACTTTTCATGGCATTGTATGATAAATGAGGTATCTGATCAAATTCCTCATACTGATTTTGGACAATCTGCTGGCTCTATATATTTGGGTGTGGCTCCGGAGGTATTTCATCCTCACATGGGAGTAAGAAATAGTGTTTATTAAAACACCGATGAGTAGGGAAATACTTCCTATCCCAAGTAAAACAAATTCCCTTTTCTCGACGGAATTGAATGTTAGTTGGGGTTAAACGCTTTAAGTTGTTGGGTTTTGGTGGTGTGGAAAGTAGTGGTAGTGGATTTGTGTTTATAGGTGGGTTTGTGTTTGTTGTTAATGAAAGTTTAGAAATATTTTGTGTAAGTGATTTGGCTCGGAAGTAAGCAATTCTGTGTTTAGGAGCTAGGGATGATGGGTGAAATTTTTCCTCAAAGAGTTTAGAAAATGACATAGCCTAGAGTATTGAGTGAGGGGCTCGGGATATCACTTCACGCTTCTTTAATTCAGGTATTAATCCACTAATAAAATAATTAAGCAATACATGATCATCTAACCCATATGACTGATTAGCTAACTCGGTGAAGGAAGCATAATAGTCTGCCACTGTAGAGGATTGCTTTAACTTGAACAGACCCGAACGAGGATTATCAAATTGAGATGGGCCAAACTGGATTTGAATGGCAGTGGACAACGATGGCCAATCAACTACCACTTTCTGCTCATCGGGAGTGTTGTATAATGTGAAATTTTTTTCAGTCTTGTACAACCAAGTCATTGCATCATCACCAGTGAACCGTGGAAAATCTAGCTTCATAGAGCGAGGATGGGAAACAATTGAAGTGGAAGGTTGTGCTAGAGAGTCCTTCTGAGATTTCAGGAATAGCAGATGCAACTCCTGCAATTGCTGATCAATCTTGTCAAATCGTTGATCCATTTGCATAAATCGATCATGACGTAAACCTAGAGTCTCTGAAATGCGTTTCAGTTCTCCTTGTATCTCTTTCATTCTTGTGTTGTCAGCCATAAGTAACTCGATGAAAGCACCAATGATACAATATGTATCTAAAATACCAACAAACAATATGTGTGAAATATTGTTCATATATATTAATTGAATAAAACTAGTTTCTATAACAACAACTAAGGAATAACAAAAAGTATTATAGCAATCAGTATTTGATCATTCTTCTGAATCTCTTATATCACATGGAAATGAGAATCACAATAAGCAATGATGCTGGAAGAAATTAGAATAATAGATGAGAGAATGAAGAACTCAATAACAGATGAGAGAATGAAGAACTCAATAACAGAGGAGAGGAGGACTCACATTCCACACACTGTCTCTTCTCCTGCCCTTCAGCATGTATAATTCTTTAGCCATTTGGGCCGTTGGCCCATTCTAGTACTCTTCTTCACTTCTTCCATGGTCTGTGAATTTTTATTCTTTTGGCCCATTATATTATTATTTGTATCACAACCAACTAACAATGGTTCTGTGTCCATCACCAACACCGCACATTCAAAGTGTTTAACCAAGTGTATTTAAATGGTTAACTGATTTAAAGTTTCTGACCACCCACCACATTCACCCTCCATAGTTCAATTAGTTACATGTTACGCATGATGGCCCTTACCAAGGACCACCTAACAATAACATCAAACAAGGAACACGGACCACCTAACAATAACATCAAACAAGGAACACTGGTCTTGCACCAACCCCACCACTGTACATACAAATAGTTATACAAACTGTTTAACCCTCTATATATACTTGTTTAATTCTGTTGAAGTGTCTTATCACCAATAATTTCTAAAAAGACTGGTAAAAATTCAGTGCAATTATATAAATAGACAAAAATAAGTAATTTAGAAAAAATTATGTATATACCAACTAGATAAAATCTCTTAATTATTGTTATAAAGATCTTATTTAAATATAAATAAGATATAATTTAACTTTAAATCATTTTGTTTTAATAATTAATTATATTTTAGCATGCAGTTTTGAAATAAGACATAATTTGTTTATTTATAATAATTAATATTTACACACAAAAGTTTTAATAATCAATATACCCTTATGTAACAAAAACCTCTTTATGTTCTTCACTAACAAAAACTTCATTTTGCCCTCGTTCACGTATGCAATAGTCCATAAAGGGTTGCGAGTCACATGTGGATGTCAAACAAACATTTTTTCTCTTGAAATGGTACTGATCATGATCTTAGCTGACGCACCTTGACGCTAGGGACTCGACCTTCTCTTCAGTTTTTAGGACTCCTTTTCCTTAGGCTTCTCTCCCTTGCGGTTCACTCTCTCGGACTAAGTTCTCTCTGTCTAAGTTTTTGGTCTGTCTATTATATTTGTAATGTTTAAGAGAAGAATTTGTTAATATTAAACTCAAATAATTGAAAATTTGTTAAAGAGTATGGGTTTCAATTTCATAGGAATTTGAATGGTGAATAATGATTACCTTTAATTGTAGATGAATTTGGAAGAGTCTTATGAGATTACATATTGTAACCTGTACCCATAAAAAGAGCAGTAAGGCAATAAAAGATAACAACATACATATATCCTTCAGACCAACAAAAAAGTTTATTGTGCTTTCTTTTTTTCTCTCTTTAAAAAGAAAATTAAAATATCTCTTAACAGCAAAGCTGTTAAGTTCAATAAAGCCTTACCAAGTAGACAACTGAAACTATTTCCTCATTATTAGGTGGAGATGTGATAGTAGTTGTAGAGGCAAGTCACTCATGTGTGATTTCTAGGGAATTGAGGAGTTTGGAAGTAGTATTACTTAGAGCTTCATTCTTACACAGAATTCCAAGTCCTACATCAACTCGGGAGCAACGACTCTTGTTTGAGCTCACTTGAAGTAATTTAGCACTAGTTCATATCATTCTTTTCACTTTGAAATTTTACTGTTAGCAGTTCAGCAAAACCAGCATAGATAATTTCAAAAGATATCATGTCATAGATAATCATATGTTTTTCAGTTCCTCAAATTCTTGTTTCAGTGACACAAATTTACTTCAAAAATTCTGTTGGTTGATAGTCATATCATTATTTTTCTGGCTTTTGAGTCTTTACATGATAATCATATACCCTATAAGATAAATTGAAGGGATTTGTCTAGATTTATAAACTAGCACTCTGCTCCTAGAATTTTTAACGATGTTAGTGTACCTTGGAAGTTATTGATTTTAAAGTCAGAATACTTATAAATCCTTTATACTTTGTATGGATTACAAAGGGCATGGTTTAAACGGAATGTTATGCAAATGCTTTGGTGCTTTTATTCTAATGGAGATCTATTGATTCCACGACACAAGTATGAAGATGCTTCGACACCGATTGAATGAAACTAACCATTTTTTCACCGATTTATTTAGCATTAGTTGGACCAAACCTTGAATTGAAGGGAGTTCCAATATGTGAATGATAAACGAAACTGTCTTTTTTTAGTGTAAGAATGCAAAACAATTTAAATTGGAAATGGGTTTTAAAAACTCCATTTTCAATCCCATTACCAACTTTTTAGTAGTGTAATTGAATTTGAAAATCATCCATAAATTAAGTAATTACTTAGTGAAGAATAAGTATTTAACTAATTACTCAACGACACTAGAAAACCAATAAAAGCTCTTGCTTGTAAAAGGTCTAAGTCTTGGAATAAATTTTGCTCACTTTTACACTGATTCTCTTCCTTTTTCATAACACAACTACAAACTAAGAAAGTGACAACGAATTCTTGTGTTGCATTCATGAATGATCAATTGATCTCTTTTCAAAGAAGAAATTATTTAAAAACAAAAGCCTTCAATTAGGCAATTAGTCTCTTTTAAAAGGAGATTAGTGTAATTTTTTCAATAAAATATTATCAAAATCACCAATAGATTTCAGGATGTGTGGGACTAATCATAATTATGTAAATGGTGTTAATTAGTTAAATAAGGAGGAATCAAGAATGGGGAACTTGTTTACAATCTACTTACTTTACAATTTGCCCATGGATAAAATAGTTTCGATACCGTGTAATATGAACTCATGTAATAATAAAACAGGAATTTGTATTCTCCCCAATCACAACAAATAGGAGAAATGTTCATCTTCACTTTTAAGTCTCCTATTTCTGAAAGTTTTATTTATTTATTTATGATATTCAAAACATTATTTCTGAAAACATTATTTACTTTTTTTATTGTTAATTATTTTTCTTTTACCTTTCGCTTAATTTTTAATTTGTTCATGTTATATTTAATAGAAACAACCCACGTTACTTCATATTCTATAAAGTATAATTTGTATCCTTTGTGCTTTATTACTGCTAAAAACTTACTCGTAATCTTACTCCAATGAAAAAAAACTTCTAAACAACTCATAATTTTATATTTTTTTATTGCTAAATATTCGAAAAAGGGTAAAACAATAAATCTTATAAATATTTCATCAAAATTAAGAAAATATTACGTTTCTTAAAAAAAAATTAACATTTAGTGTTTTTCACAGTAATAGAATATGTATATGGCATCCACTCCATAAAACTTACAATAACCAACCTATCAGAAGACGTTTATGACAACTAATCCTATTTACTTCCATAGTTTTGACACAGAGCTAATCCTATTCGAATTCGTTATATTTCCTTTTCTTTGGGTCTGGTTCTGTTGCTCGTTCAGAAATCCTCACAAAGGAATCATATTAAGAGATCTTTTGCCTCTTCGGATTATAAGATATTTCGCCATGTCCCTGCTGCTCCGGACTCCACTTCAACCACCTCTTGCAAACCTGCCCGGCGCCGGCGACATTGCCTAGCATCTCCTCCATGCGCATGTACTTGTACCACAACTCATCCATCATCGGAAGAAGCGCCACGGCGCGCTCCCACACGTTGCGCGCGTGTTTTATGAACTTGTTCTTCATCTCGAACTCCGCGTACTTCACCCAGACCCTGTGGTTCTTGTAATGCACCTCCACCGCTCTCTCCCAAACGGAACGCGCGCGATTGAAGTCCTTCTGCAATTCCTCCCACTTCGCGTATTTCATCCACACCCCAATGTTCGACCGATCGCGGCGGATGCGGTCCTCGAACTCCTTGCGCACGCGAAGACGGTACTCCTCGAGCTCGGCGGCGTCGGTGATTTTCCGCCTAGGAGGGCGAGTCGCCGGCCCTTGACGCACCCGAGCCTCCCGGAGAATTTGGTCGGCGGTGATTTGGATTGGAGCGGGGGTTTTATTCTTGACCCTGGTTGGACGCTGAAGCTTGACTTCAGTGTTCTTCCGAGTGAGGTAACCCAGGGTTGGGTCCGCCTCTTTCCACAAAGACATCGTTGCAGGTTAACAGTATCTGATTAGGAATTTCTCAGGGTGCAATGTAGGATTGTGAGTGAACCCTAAGCAGATGGAAGAAAATATATATAGATTGTTTGAACCCTAATCAGATTGGGAAGATCACGTTATAAGATATGTTATAAGATATATATCGATAAGATATCATAACCCAAACATAATAAAAATATATTACGTATCTAAGAGAGTATATTGAAAATAAATGTTTTTTTTTTCATTTATAGTAACTATATACTTAAAAATTTAAACATGAATTTTATAGTAAATAAAATATTTTTAAACATGTAATTTTTTAAATTTATGATAAATATCTTGTGTTGATGTAATTTCAAAAATTATATGAAAATTTAATTTGATTGGATTCTGATTTGATTGATTCTTATATTATTATACATATTTATGATAATATATTTAAAAATAGGATGAGTTACTATAATTAACTCAAATAACTCATTAATAATTACAAAAAATTATAATATGTACTTAACTATATTAAAAGTTAGTTATATATTTTAAAATATAAATTAAATTTTATTGTAAATGTTTTTTCATTTTTGATCATATATATAATTTGAAAAGTAATAATACATTTTTAAAAAATTTAAATATGAATTTTGATCTTCTTCTAAAAGTATTTATCTTTTTGTTTTCCTAGAAGTAATTATATATTTAAAAAATTTAATCATATTCATTTTATCTTTTCTCTTCTCCTAGAAGTAATTATATATTTAAAAATATTGTGCATTTGAATAGCACAATGTAACCTCCCTTTCTATTTTTTTCTTTTCTGTCATATAACCTCTTTCTCCTCAACTTTCAAAAGTTTCTGTTGTGCATTAAAACGAAAATTGCTAGTATGACAAAATGCAATGAAAAAAAACCCACAGTTATTACAAAAGTATAGAGTTTAGAATGTATTTTTTCATATCTCACATTAAACAGAGATAAAATTTGTGAATAGCTTGAATACGTGTAAATTTTATTTTAAAATAAATCTTAAATTTTAATGTGTTTTTATAAATTGGTTTTATAAATTAAATCAAATTTAAAATATATTTTTTAAAATATTATTAAAATTTATCCTAATAAAATTAAGAGATCATCTTTAAATATATAATTTTATATTTAAAATGTTTTTACATAAAAAATATATATTAAAAATCTTTCTGTAAACTAAAATAAAATCTTTCAATATTTTATAATTAAATGTAAACATGACTTTATAAGATTGAGTTAATTTAAAATTCACTCTTTAAAATTTATTTGCACTTCCAATACAAGATATGTGTCAGATAAGGAATAATTATCAATAACCATGAGCTCTTAGCAAGGACAGGTTGTCTCCAGTTTCTTGGTTCTGTAAAACAGGAAATAACTTTGAATTATTGGTGTTAAAAGACAACTATCATATGACCACAGTACATATCATGCACTTGAAAATAATTCAATTAAATCCCAAGAAATTGTAATTAAAAGCTTTGGATGCTTCGCATTCTTCTGTTGCTCTTGAATCTCCAGCTACTGCTACAGAGCACTTGCACAAGTAAAACAAAATATAAATGGCAAACACACAGGGCACTAAATCACTGATGAATGAAAGAATTTTGATCAATACTGATTTGGTTGTGTTAATAACTATTAATATAATAACATTTTTTTAAATTTTGTTTTCTTTAAGTTTGAGATTCACTATCTGGTGTGATACAATTCTACTTCTTTAAAATAGAAATTAATGAAAATTATGTGTTTAAGAAAATTAAATTATTGTTAATTTAAAAAAGTATTGTGGTGCCTCTTTTAAGAGGAATGTGAAAAGAAAGGTCATAATTATAACTAAAGTAAATGGAAGATGAAGAGTTTAAACAAAAATATAGTAAAAAATTGAAACAAGCTTTAATTATGATGGAAATATTATTTAAATATTTATTAATTTTTGTAATATTTTGTTCATTGAAAAGAGATATTTAAGAATTCTAATACTGTGTAGCAGCAAAACCAAAATTTTCCTTTTCAAAGCCGTCTAAAAACTAGAACATCATCTTCTTTTATCGGTACCAGGTCCACCAAATCGAATATGAAAAGTTCTAATTTAAAATGATAATGCTCTATAAATAGAGTTTGGCAAAGCTGATGTGTGAGTGTGAAGCCACAATGGTTGGAAATGCAACTCGATCAGGGGATGAAGATCACATAGTTTCCCTGAAAGTTTTGGTGGACAAAGAGAAAAATAAAGTTGTGTTTGCTGAGGCAGGGAAAGATTTTGTGGATGTTCTACTGAGTTTCTTAACACTGCCTTTGGGGACTATTGCTAGACTCGTGGCTAAGGAGTCCAATCTACAACCACTGAAAGTTGGCAGCCTGAGCACGTTGTATGAAAGTGTGTCACATCTTGAAGAAAAACTTCTATGGACTCAAAGGTGCAAGGAAATGCTACTGCAACCAAGGAACTCTATGGAAGATTATTGCCAAGAACCGAAGCTGAATATTGATGACACTGAGCCTAAAACGTACTACTTTTGTGAGAACTTGTATCTGTGTAGTATAAAGCCGGGCCTTGTGAGCACTTTTAGTAATCAAAGATGTGGTTGTGGAAAGTTAATGAACAGGAAGTGGAGATCTTTAGGCAAATTGAGTTCAGAAAATGGCTTTGTGAAGGAATCTGCTTCTTTTTTAGTTTGTGATGATCTTTATATAATGCCTAATGTTTTTGGAGCAAGTGTAGATCTGTTTCTTAAGCTTGCAGTTGAAGACATGGAGACTCTTGAGGAACACGTTGTGGATATCACCAAGAAGGAGGTATGTCATTTGGTAACTTGGTTTTGTGAAAGGACCAGTAATGTACATGGTGACAGATGACTTGGTTGTGACTCCAATGTCATCCATTTCTGCTGTTTCATATCTAAATACACTGAAAGTACCACTTTCTGACTTGGAGGAAAGGGTCATTGCAATTGGTGTGAAGGAGGTAAGAAGTTGTGGGGCTTCTTACGTTGCATGCTGTTATTTTTTTGTATGAGAGTACATCACAATCTTTGTTTGAATGGTGCAGGGTCTTGGGATATTGAAAGCCTCATTGACCTCAACATTTGCTTTAACAGACGGTCTGAAACACTTGATAAGAGAAACACCCACTCAAGAGAAGAACATCTTGGTTGATGTTAAGAACATGATTCTGAAAATGTTTCAGCAAGTGCAATTTTGGCCACAATGTTTTTGGACTCTCTATGGCTGTATCACCGAAATTGTGGTGTTATTCACTTCATTTGTCCAAAATTCTCTTCCATGTCAAACATCACGACAAAACTGTTATTGCAGCCGCAGTTAAATCTTGGGTTAGATATCTTGAGGCCTAGCTTTTATAATTTATTATGCTTTGTATTTGGCATGAAACATTCTGATATTACAAAAGTTGCTCTGTCGAAACTGTTTCTAGTAGATTCCATTAAAAAATATTGCGTCCCCATTTATTCCTTCTTATTTTTTTATCTTTTTTTGGTATTTTGAGAATGAGATCAAATATTCACATGAAAGGAAAATAAGATATATGGGAAGTACAAATATTAAATGAACAAAACATTCACATTGAATAATATATATATATATATATATATATTATGTGTGTTTATCTATCTGACGCAAAAAAAAAAGCGAACAACATGGAATTAAAAAAACCAACTCAGTTTTTACTAAGTTCACATTTTTCATATTTTTTTGGGATAAAAGAGTGAAGTATTTACACGTCCGGAGAAAGAAGACTAAACAATACTTCTCAAGAAAACGAACTTTCTAAAGCTCTTTCTTAGTTCAAAACAGCACTCAAAACAAGGTAATAATAATAAAATTGAAAATGCCTAAACTTACTACTAAATTTTCCATCTTCACTCCTTGATGAAAATTTGTGACTACTTTATTAGAATACAATAACTCACATAATTAAAACAAGTGCATAACATTAGTGAATTAATATAATATAGTGTCTATTACATAGTTCTGCTCTGGAGGCCAATTTATTCCATGCTACTCTAAATTAGTTTAAATAGAAGTTTTTTTTTTCTTATTCATACTAAAATGTGTATTTTGGAAGTGGTAAGAATTGTTGTGTTATCTTTAATATTGTGTAATCTTTAAAGATTATATTTTCTCTAACAGATTTCAAATACAACAAGTAGATATCCTTTATTTTTTCCATAACAACCATTTGGATGATTCCATCTGAATATCTAATCCAAACTCAATCAAATACAAGTTGATATCCTTAATTTTTGCCTAAGATTCTGGATAATTAGTTATATTAAATTATCTGTTAAAGATTGAACCTTTAGATTATTTCCCTAACAATCCTATGGATGATCCGATCTGAATATCTAATCCAAACTCAATCAAGAGTTTCAAACTCAATCAAGAGTCATCAACCTACACAATTCCCTCTAGTCAAGTCTCGTCCAAAAGTCAATCCCATCATCTAATGAAAAACACCTTCACTTACCATCTTCGGAATGGTTAGCTAACTATCTCTAAAGTTCAAGATAGTTAAGTTGTTATACCTTTTCATAAGTGAATACTAATCATTTCTACATTTAATAACTTCTAAAATTATTTATTATAAAAATTTGAGTGAGAGTAATAGTTTATAAATAATTTCGTTGGGTGAAAACAGACATATAGTTTAGCAATAATTTTGTTGGATGAAAAGGTAGGTTAGTTATCATTATTTACTTATATTCTAATTTTAATTTTTTTTTCTTAGTCTAAAATGATAGATGCAACGATTAGAAAATTATTAATAAAGCAATTTGAACCGGAAGAAGATTATACATATTTAGTACAAAATTTATTTGTGGCTCGAGGATTTCAAATTTAATATCACAAACCAATTACAAACTGAATTTTGAAGTGCATAAAGATAACTAAAACTGAAGCTAAGAATATACCAAACTTCCTTCTTAATTTCATGTCCTTTAAAGATGTTCCTCCTTCTATAAAGAAAAACTTAATTATTGGTACTTCGGCATATCTATGCTTTATAATTTAAAAAGAAAAACACTCATGAAACTAGCTTACTGGTTTAAACATTAGAGAGATAATTAAGAGTGGAAAACCTACTAAACTTGATTATTGATACTTTAACATATATTTACTTTATATTTAAAAAAACTACTCATGAAACTAATTTATTTGTTCAAACATTAAAGAGGTTCTTAAAAGTAGGAAATCTACCAAACTAATTTAAAAATATATTTACATTGATATATTTATTTCTCAATGTAAATTTTTAATTCTATAGGTTCAACAATATTCAGTTTACATTATTGGAGAATGTAAAACAAATCCAAAGTCCAATCGTTATGATTTTATAAATGTGTTGATTAAAAAGAAAATATATAAGTATCTAATTTTACTAGACATATCCAAACATTCAGCATGTTTTGAAAGATATTTGACTTCTTTATAATACGTCAAACTATGAATTTCAGTTTCACTGTAATTTCAGAAAATCAACAAAATATTGCTTTACTATTTGAATGTTTGAATTTTAACATATTCAGATCATTTTCTTCATTTTTAGTAAAAACAATTTCAACTTGTAATTGTCATTTTATTTCATATTTATCACTTTATTCTATTTGAGCATTTCCAGTTTTACAGAAAATACAGAAGTTTCTCGAATTAAAAACTAATGTATAATTTTCAAAAAATATAATAACCAAATAATCCTGTAACAGTCCCCCGATTAGTTTACTTTAATAAAGTACTATTATTTTAATTTTGTCTTTAAAAAAATAGTCCAAAATTAAAGAAAAAGCAAACGATAATTATTCAACAAATATTTGCTAATCAAAATATTATAGTACCATTTAACATGTCAAAATAACAACTTTAGGCTGAAAATTAACTTTCAATGAATCTGAAAAAAAAAAATAAAAAAAATAGTAGGCTCATTAAGTTAGTTCTTCTTCATCTCCCACCAAATTACAAATCAAAATTGTCTTATTTCAAATTTATTTTATCCTTTTTTTCTTTTTTTCTTCTTGACTCTGTAAGTTTTTCTTCATCTCCCATCAAATTACTAATCAAATTTGTCATATATCTAATTTACTTTATCCTTTTTCTTCTTGACTCTCTGTGACCCTTTCTTTTTTTTCATTTGTTCTGTAAACAGCATTCATTCTCTGATACACAAGCTAACTAAAATCATTTTAATTCCTTTTTCCTAAACCCTAAAATTGAATCAAACCTTTGTTATCATCCGTTCATCAAATCAAGACACAGAAACATAACCAATAGCCACAGAATGTACTAAAAACAGAGGGCATAAACCCCTGGAGTTGTAGCTAAGCACAGAAATTGTCCTCAACAAGTACATAACAAGATCTTAAGTTCTTGGAAATCAAATTCAACATTCCATAACAGCAACACTGAAAAATACAGAAATTTTAAATATGCTAATAATAGCTTCTCTGTGAGCATTTAGTAGAAAATAGAATAAAATTAAAATCAACTTTTTTCTCTCAATTGTAGTAAATGTTTGTTTTCAATGTATACAAAAGTCAACTTTGTTCTTTTACTTCTATTTTCTAGAAATGCTGGCAGAGAAACCCTAGTGATCAATTAACTCACAGAACTCAATCTGCTTCCAATTTCGTAAGAGAGAAAGGCATCAACGGTGGCATACTGAACCTGGGGTGGAGTGAGCCAGAGATTATCCCACCTACTCCTCGTTATCCGATTGGGCTTTGCAACCTCCAAGCCCAGCACGCGGAGGCCCAACGACTTAATCCCGGCACGGTTCAGCTCCCTGTCACCAAGCTTCTGTGCAGCGAGAGAGCGAAGGTCACGAATATTAACAACATGGAGATTGTAGTCTTCTAGAAGTTTCTCAGCGTCTTCTTCGATCCCAACGCCAAGGAAGGTAACATTGGGATCAGCGAGGAAGGAGACGAGGGAAGGAGGGATGGAAGGGGAGTGAAGGATCTGGAAGATGAGGCAGTGTGGGCCGAGGCAGAGTTGGAGGGTGGCGACGGGGTTCTGCATGTTGCGCTGGGTGTTGGGCCGCCACTCGATGTCCAGGCCCACCAGGAGCCCAGTTGGGTTGGCGCGGACGTTGGTGGAGATCCAGGAGTGGACGAGGGAGGGATCGGAGGTGAGGAGGGTGTGGATGGTGTGGGTGTCGAAAGTGACGTCGTATAGGTTGTGGGTGTCGTAGGGGAGGCAGTGGTCCACCACGCCTGTGGTAGCCACGCGGGTGGCGGTGGCGTTTGCCGAGATGATCGGAACGCCGTTCTGGTCTAGCAGATCTGGCATCGCTCTGAATTGGGGAAAAGCAGAGAGGGATGGGGTTTGAAGCTAAATTTTGCACTGTTGGCTTTTGATTAAGGGTTTAAATAATTTTTTTCCTTGTAACTTTTTTTCAATTTGAATATTATTTTGAAATTTGGATTTTGGTTCTGTTTTTTTTTTAGCTCTTTTATCTTTTACGGGGAAACCAAATAACACAATAAATAAATAAATAAATACTAAAAAGATTACGGATAAAAAAAAGGAAAACTGACAAAACTTTTAGTATATATATTAAAAAGGTAATTTTTTTAACTGGTTATTCCTTATATTTTTAATGAAATAACTTAGAACTATGGTAGTTAAAATAGAAAGATTTTAAGATTTTACATAGAATTCAAGTTTTATGCATAATTGTTATAGAGTAAGATGATATGGATTTTGGAACAAAATCGCACAATGTGATACGATTTTTTTCATGTATTAAATTGTTCATCTTCTTATATATAAATTTATTCACGCTTATTTTATATTTTATTCATACTTAGATTAGAGTGTTTAACCTTCACATATCATTATTGTATATATCAGCTTTAAAAACTCTTAAAAAAGACATATTATTATAAAATCTTTTTAAAAAAATAGAGGGATAAACATTCTTTACATAAATAAATAATCATGTGTTTTCAATTAATATAAAAAATATTCAAGATTGTTAACTAAATATATTTATTATCTATCTAAATAAAAAAATTATCAAATAAATAAATATAAGTAAAATATTTGTGTTTGTTCTGTCATATACGTGTTAAGTTAAATAAGATATTTACATCTAAGATAACATAATATTTATAAAGATATATTTTACAGTTTATTAATACGTTAAGTTAAATAAGATATTTACATCTAAGACAACCTAATATTTATAAAGATATATTTTACAGTTTATTATTTAAGTGTAAAAATAAATAAAAATAAAATGTAGAACGTAACATTTTCATACTTTGTTTGTTGTTTATTTGTTTTGGTTTATGTGAAATGGCTTATAAAAGTATTGAAACATTATTTTCTATTGTCTAATTTCTGACTTTTGGAGGCCTTCTCCGATCAGTTACAAAAGGTCAATAGATTTATTTCTAACCAAACTTTTAAGATGGGAGGTTTCAAATTATTTGAGCCCCACCCAGAACCTAAGGATTGGTTAATCCCAGTTAAGATGGATTAGTTAATCAGAGTTAAGATAGTACTTTTATTAGAAGATTAGTTAATTTGTCAGTTTATTTATTTATTTTTTTTTAAAAAAACACACACATATATATTATATATATTAACTGAATAATTACGTATTTTTAATAGGATAAATTAGAAGATTACTACTAAATTACAATAAATAATTATAAAATTTTATATTACTAATATTTTTCGTGCCTTTATTTAGTTTTTTGAATTGTAAATACTTTTAAAAATTAGACTTAACTTGTTATAATGCTCAATATGAATAAAGTTTATTAAAATAATATAAAAGGAATTATATATATATATATATATATATATATATATATATATATATAAAATATATAGAACAGTATTTTAAACTTTTTTTCAGTTAAACAATAATTAAGATATTTAAGTAGTTAAAGAATAATAACTCCATCAAAAATATAATTTCATTTAAAAAAACATTAGGGAACATAAAAATGTATAATTAACAATGAATTTTCACATGGTTATTAAAAAAATCCTTTTACATGTATATAGATAGATAGATATATAACAAGATTAAGAAATTTATTAATTAGAAGTAGAACAAAAGTAAATATTAAATGTATAAGTACTAAGTCATATCTAAATAATTATTAACATCATTTTTAATCTTAATTATAGAAAATATTTTATTGATTTATTTTAATTCCTTAACATTATGAAATAAAGATGTGTATTGGATTGAATAATTATGACCAATTCAATCTAAATAAGAATAGGTTGAATTTATTTATGAGTAAGTAAAATCTAACTCAAAACAAATTGAGATAGTTTTCTATGAATGGATAACATATATATATATATATATATATATATATATATATATATATATATATATATATATATAAATTCCAGACGTAACATAATTTAGCAAAAAATATTGTAAAAATATTCATTAATTGATAATTTAATTATTTATAATTTATTTTAGTTTTAGTACTTAATTTATAATTATAATTCTTTTAATTTCACTTATAATATTATATAGTCTATCTTTTAAAAAAACTGTTTTGAAATATCTAGCAAAAAGAATTTGAAAATACAAATTAAAAAAAATTGAAAGTTTATTTTTCAACTGATATAACTTAGTCTAATCCAATTAAATATGGGTTCAGTAGGATTTGATCTTAAAAATATGCAGAGGCTTCGGTCAACCTAATTAAAAAAAAAAAATTACTTAAGAGTGATGAGTATGTTTAAATATGACTTGTTTATAAAACAAATATAAATAAATATTATATACTTAATAAAAGTTTATCCATTAGATAAAAAGTATAGTTTAAGTATAAAAAATATAAAAAGCAAATTTTTTAGTTTATTTATTCAAAATCTATAAAAAAAGTTATAATGAAATAAACCCCGTAAAAATGTTTTGAACTTGTTTTATTTATATATAATATTAATTAATAAATTCAGTATAAATATGATATGTTGCGCAATATTACGATATTATGATATCATCTTTCAATGTAAATACTAATTCGCAAATATAAACACTATATTATTGTTTGCTTTAATTTAATTTTTATATGGTTTAAAATTAATAACGAATTCAAATCCATTAAAAAAAATATACATAGATATTTATTACATTGTTTCAATCTCAAATTATACTATATATTTTTTAACATTGTCTAATGAAATTTAATATCAACCCAATTTGAGATTATTACTTTAATTACAATTTATTGTATAATTGCCTTTGTTTTTATTATTTCTTAAATAATGTGCAGATTAGTATTGAAAATCCTCAGTTAATAGTCATTTATAAATAGAATTTTGGATTTAAATTTAAAGTAGTTAATATATTTAAAGTTTCCATTATACTTTTTTAGTTTTTGTTATTGTTGAAGTTCATAAACAATTTTCATTTCATATGATTTAAAATAAATTTTCATATATAATTTTTTTTGTGATTAAATAAATTATTTATGAAACAGTGTTACATTTTAAAAAATAAAAATAATTGCTTGTGAAAGCACACTCACTTTCTTCAAATCCTACATGTAAAAAATTATGTTATAAAACTCAGCGGTGCAGATCACGAATTACATAATATAATATATATATATATATATATATATATATATATATATATATATCATGAATATTTTTTAGTTTTTTTGAATAATAAATATTTCTAAAATTTAGACTTAACATTTTATTGCAATAGAGTATGTTATCGTATTTCTCCTATAATAAGTTGCTTTTTGAATGAATAAAAAAACAAAATTATTTTTTAAGTTGTTTATTATAAACAAAATATAAAGAAGAAACATATTTTTTTCTGTTATCTCTTGTTTTATTGTATAGAAAATAAAAAATAGAAAATAATATGCGTAAATTACTTAAATTACAAAAGTATATAAATAAACACATTTTATCTTTTGTATATAAATATAATAAAATTATACATGAATAACCTTTTTTTAGACAACTATGTGTAATAAACTTATTTTAATAATAAAATATTATAATAAAGTGAAATAGTAACTAAAGTAATAAAAAATACACAAATTATCATAAATTAAATAAATTATACAATAGTTATATGAAATATATAATTTTGAAAAATCAACCAATAAAAATAGGATATGATACGTTGATCCTTTCATATTTTAAAATATACCGCCAATCAATAATTATGTATATCATTATTTAATTTCATAATTTTTTTATTTGGTCATAATATTTCATTATTAAATTATATAAATTGTTGTTTAAAAAAGGTATAACTTAATAATCGAACACGAGTTCACGAAAAAAAAAGTTGTATATAGAAAGAAAATATCAAAGTATTTTTTTAATAAAAAATTAATAATTATCAAATAATTTGAGAAGTAAGTATATTATAATAAAAACATAGGTGTGAAATGATTAGAGGTAAGGTATATTCCATTCTATATGGGACCAATGCATGTTTCCTTCATTCTTATAGAATTCCAAAGCATTGAACTCTGGAACCTTTTCATCCACTTTATTCCTTTACCCTTCACCATAACAAAGAACATAACATAAAAACCATTAATTTTTCTGGAGTTTCATGTTTCAGACATGGCTTCCAATCAAGAAGCAACAATCCCTTTGAAAATTTGGGAGGACAAAGAACAAAGCAGTGTAATTGTGGCAGAAGCGAGTGGATATTTCGTTGATGTTCTCTTCAGTTTCCTCTCTCTTCCACTAGGAACTATCATCAGGCTTGTGTCAAAAAACCAACCTCACCAACCTTTAGAAATCGGTTGCATCGACAATCTGTACCAGAGTGTGCAAAAGTTCAACACTAACGTCTTCTGGAACGGTATATGCCCGCAAATGTTGCTTTCTCCACGCAACCCTTTGGAATCCTCTTTCCAGAGACTGAAACTGAAGGTGGATGACACTGTGCCCACCAAGTATTTCGTGTGTCGCTACTGTTTAAAGGGCAGTGATTCGTTGCTGAGTACTTTTGCTGAGGCAAGTTGCCACTGTGGGAAGTTGATGACCAAAGAGATGAAGGTTCTGGAAGAGGGTTCTTGGGGAAATGGTGTTTTTGTTAAAGGGGATGCCATGTTCTTGATCTTTGATGGTTTGAGAGTGCTGAATAGCTCTCCAGGTAACACTGTTCAGCAACTCCTCCAACTTGGATACAAAGACGTCAACAAGTTGACAGAAAAGCAAGTAAATGTTGGCATGAAAGAGGTAACGTTATTTTGAAAATGACGTATGTGTTAGATATAATGTGAGTTTAGTCCCACATTAATAAGTAAGTCTTAAGAGTTTTGAATTGTAGGTGGTGTGATCTTTTTTTGTGAATCTTAATTATAAATCTTAATTATGTTTAATTGTATTCTTTTATCTTTCTGGTATCATTCTTGTAACATTATTTCAGGTTGCAATTATGCTAACTGGGTCATCTGATATGTTCAGGTTTCAATTGTGTGAATTGTTGATGATATCCTCGTGCAATTCCTTATTGCAAAGCTGTAGATAGATGGGCATGACCATTCCTTTACCATATAATACTTTAATAGTATTAAGAAATTACCTTGTTTAAATGAATTATAGCTATACAAGCTTAAAACTTCCTTTGTTTTTATTTATTTTTTCAGATATTTAGAATACTAAAGCAAGCATTAACCTCCAATTCTCCTCTGAGTGATGTATTCTTGGAAAACAGAGAATCTAAGCCAAGAATCCCTTCCTTCTCACCAGATAGCCCAAGTGACCATAAATGTTCTTTAAAACTCAAGATAACAGTGAGCAAATCACAGAACAAGATTCTGTTTGCTGAAGCAGAGGGAGATTTTGTGGATTTTCTGTTCAGCTTCCTCACCATACCTCTTGGATCTATTATAAACCTCATGAGTGGCAAATCATCCTTGGGAAGCATTGATAACTTGTACAGAAGTGTGAAGGATCTTAATTCATCTTGGTTCATAGGGTCAGCAAAAAGTTCCTTACTGAATCCATGTGTCCCTCATCAATTTGGTTGTACAAGCCAGGCATTACATGTTCCAGAAGAAGACACTCCTCGTTATTGGTATGGCACTAAGGTAGTGAGTGTGAATATCAAAAGTGAAGTGATTTCAAAGAATCCAGACATGTTACAAGATCCAGTGGCTATGAAATTATTTGAACCAAGATGTTCTGATGGAGCAAGAGAACCTGCTGTGGGATTTATGAAGAGGCCGTGTGTATTTGTTGTGAGGGATGATCTTCAAGTGACACCAATAACAACTAATTCTAGCATTTCCTTCGTGCAAGAGTTGCATGTGCCATTGGATGATTTTGACGAACATTTGGTGGAAATTAAGAACTCACGTGAGGTAATCATATTCACAATCCACTCTCAAGAAAACTGATTCATACATTGTTGTATGAAAATTTGATTCATATAAATGGTTTTGGTGTATATTTACTTTCATAATGAATTGTGAATATGTAGTTATTATGAAGTAACTTTAGGTTGAAAGCTTACACTAAAATCTACATCAAATTTGCTTTTACAGTGAAATTATCCAAAATTAGATTATATTATTTTAAAATCAATTTAAACAAAAAATAATTTTACAAATAGCTGGTTATAATATAGTGAACTTTCTATAACTTTTCTTCATGCTACTCTCTTGACACTTATTTTTCAATTCATAGTATGTTAATTATGTCTATTTGGTCAGGCCCTGAACCTGTTGAGAGCTTCTTTGACGTCTAAAGCTGCTTTGACAAATAGCCTATTCTACTTACTGAAGAAAAGGAAATGGGAAATATCTATTTTGGGATGTCTTGGGTGGAAGGAAGAAAGAAATGAAAAGAAAAAAGATGGAAAAAGAACAGAAAAAGAGGGTGGAAAATAGAGAAATGTGTTAGTAAATAAAGGGAGAAATAAAGATGAAGGTGGAAAGAAAAGAAAAGTATATGTAATAACAACTCCTTGAACTCCAAGAAAGAAACTAAATCCTAAACCTGGTTATAATTGATGAGGGGGTACGCAGCAATCCTGCTAATATTGGTTTGTGAAACATGGTCACTTGATATTGAATTTTCAGTGTTTTAAGAAGAAAGCAGTTAAAATCTTGGTGAGTAATTCTACAAGTACTATTAGGAGCCATCACTTGTCACAAGTTAAAGTGTTTGGTTAGTTTTTATATATATATATATATATGTACTCATACTAAGGTTATTCAAGAAAAATATTTATATGTAATATCATAACTTCATAACTGTCAATAATATCACTTAGAATTAAATTTTGATCTAATGATAAATATATAAAATTATTCATTGTGAAACTTCATTAAGAACAATACCAACGCTCTAGGAAATTAGGAAATTCCAAAAGTGAAAAAGTATCGTTGTTGTACCATATTTAACACCGACATTGGTAGATAATTTAATAAGGCGGATGTGTCCTAAAATTATCCTTTTTAAAAAATTTGAACACAATCTGAATGGGGCTTGTCATGGTTGGACACGGTTTCGACACTTGTAAGAAATGACTCAGTACTTTGGTTATTCTTGTTTCGGCAGCTGTAACATGTCTTGGTTAAAGTTTACATGGATTTTGAAAATACAAAAAAAAATAAAAAAGTATTCACGTGTGTTGTCACTGTTGATTAAAAAACCAATGATTGAAAAAAATTATTTTGTTTGTGTAGTAAAGTTTATAATAAATATATAAATTATATTATAATATAATTAGCATTTATAATCAACAACTTGAACTTATAAATTATACTCTAGATTTATAATAGATATGTCATATTGTGATACAAAATTGTTTTTAATTATTTAAAATTTTGGAAATATATATTTATTATCCACGTTTTGGAAACGTACAGGATCCTTAATTTAAAAAAAACAAAACAAAAGAGTTGTATCCACGTGTCCGTGGTTGCATTATCAATGTTTTTATCCTGTCTATTTACCATCGAAATCGTGTGGTGAATACTAAGTTTGAGCATTTGATATGATTTTAATTTAACAAATATATAATTTATGAATAAATAATAAATTTCCACACCAAAAGTTCGGTTTCTGTAATTTGACAGGTATTTGACAAGTGTCACGCGGTTTGTCAACCGCGGGGTCCTTCACAGCGATCAAATCATAACACCATCTGGCTCGTGTGATTGTATATCCACAATTCTATTTTCTTAATGGCAAAGTTATTAACTCGATTATAAGGCACCAAAGTCAATTACTGGTTCTCAACTCTCAACTATCCACCCCGCCATGGAGGAGCCTCTGCTATCAGGTACAATTTCACTTCTTTGATGGCAAAGTTTCAATTTTAACTGCTGATTTTTAATATTTGCAACGATTTTGATTCTGGGTAGTTTTTAATTTTTGTTGGGTTTGAATTAGATAAGAGAAGTGGATTGGTTGCTGAGGACAGTGGAAAATGGAGCTCGTATCAGTATGTGGGTCGAACCGGTTCTGCGAGGCCAACTGCTTCATTGGCTGGAACTGAGGTAAGTGTGGATGAAATACGATCTGCTGCTGCTGCTTCTTCTGGTCACTATCCCCCTTCTCTTCATGGGGCTTTGGTTGGTTCACCTGAGCCTGATCCTACAGGTGTGTGCTCTTGTGGTTCCTGATTCTCATTTCAATTATGATGATTGCCAAGGTTTTAAATTGCAGTCACAGCCGCAGTTTCATCTCCACCCTTGAAATTGTGGATAAATGCAGCTAAAGTAGCCACAGTTGCGTTCGCAAAGACTCCAAGGACATTGATGTTGTGGCTGTAATTGACTGTTTTTTTATGACCTTGGTTTTGATCTTGTATTTTTTATTTCATATCACCACTAATTCATGCAAACGTTGACCCGTATGTGTTCTTTGTCGTGTAATAATTAAAAAGTTGTAGGCTTCAAAGTAATAATCATTGTGCAACGGCTAGCATTAGAGATTGAGTAGGGGGAATTTTCTGGTTTTTCTTTAGCATTGTCTTCTATTAAAATTTTGACACAAATGGAGATTTACTGGTTTAAGTTTATTGTCAGAAAATACTTTTCCTGTATAACCTGGATGCTGAATACAGTATTACCTGTTGCAGAGCAAGCTCTTGTTTATCAGGGTGGATATGGAGGAGATTATGGTGGACCAAGACCCCAATTCCAGAGGTATAACATCTACAACAAATCCATAAAACATTTGTTTCATGTAAATTCTCATATTGGAACTGGGCTGTACAATAAGCTGTTTAATGTTTTGGTTTCATTGTCTGAAAGAATTAATGGAGGGTTTTATTCTACAATCATTCAAACCTTATTGTTACAGAAGTTAGATGGTGGAAATAAAATAAATGTATAGAACTGTGGACAGGTAGGCAATGTTTTATGAGGCAGAAAGATAGAGAATCATATTAGATGTGGAAATAACACAAATGTATAGATTGTTATGGTGTACAATGTAGAGTTGCAAAGTGCTTTCTAGGTGGTAGCTTTTTAAGTGATCAGAGGGGTCTAGCTAAGACTTAAGAGCAGAAAACATAAACAAAGATGTTTGGAGTTTGATATTTAAGGGCTGATTTATAAGTCGGTTTGATTAAAAAGGATATCCATCAAACGAAGGTATCTTTGCTACCTGAAAATGTGTGAGTGAATATATCTGATCTTGGTGGTGGTGTTATGCAGCACTTTTTGAAACATTAAGAAATAAGTGAAATCATATATACAGCACAAAACAACTATTTATTCATAAGATAGAGTCTATTTTACAGTGAAAATGGTTCTATTAATAAGATAGCTTATCTCTCCCTTTATGTGCTTGAGAAAATAGCAATAGCTCAAAAGGATTTGCAAGGGAGAGAAATTAGCATGGTTCATCACGGTAAATTTCTGTCATCGCTAATGACTTAATTAAAATGTTGCTTCCCTTCATTTCCTATTGATTGACGTTTATGGTTTTTTCAGATAAATCAAGAAAAACAATTACTTCAAGAAAATAGTATTTATTAGGGACCAATTTTACTAAAACATATGTACTCTCTTTTTTAAAGCTAAAAGGATAATTAATATGAAATGGAAGGACTTCTAGATTGTCCTGTTTCCTCTAATAGGTCAAGGAATTGGCAGCCCATTTAATTAAAGTATGCATTTTGATAAAGGCCGTTATGATATGGACTTCTCAAGATCAATAATATATTGGCAAATAATCTTTGTTTACTGGGTGATCCTCTTTTAGGAAAATTCTGGATGAAGTGGAGATACGAGAGTTGCTCATTGATCATGTTGGTCATCGTTGCTGTTGGGGTAGCCATCCTGCTCGGACATGGAGGATTCATGCAGTGGAAGACTGTAATGTTTATGTAGGAACACTGGATACATTTATAGAGGAAAGAGAGATCATAAGAGAGACTGAACCATACCTTGGCGGCGGTATTGATGGAAAGGATAATGGAGCTGAACTTGGTATTTGGGAATTGGATCTAAGATCTCAGTTCCCTATTCTATTTGTACCCTACAACGAAGTCCGGCAAAAGATTCCTCATTCTGAAGTTATCGAGAAATGCTCAGGTAAATGCTGGATTTTTCACCTCCAAGATTCACAAATAAAATATGTAGGCACATACACTACTATTTCCTTTTACCTCTCCTAACGAAATTGTCGAAATTATTCAGTTTGTGCTGGAAGAGGAAGTACAGTCTGTGCCACATGCAATGCAGACCAAGAACCTGGATTTTATAAGGAAAACCAAATGACTCAGTGTGCAACTTGTTATGGGAGGGGTTTAATAGCTCATAAAGATGGTTCTGACACAGAGTGAGTAATTTGTTTGTTCATATAATAGATCAATGTTGAATTCAAGCAGAAGTCAAATGTCATGGCCACATTGCTTTCTCTCAAGGTTGAAGTTTATACTTGTAATTGATTTATTCAAGTTACATTATCTTGCAGATGTGTGAAATGTAAGGGCAGGGGAAAGATTCCTTGTGTGACTTGTGGATCACGTGGGCTAATTAAGTGTGCAACATGTAATGGAAGTGGTTCTCTTCTAGCACGCAATATAGCCATTATTCGGTGGTATGTCAATCTGGCTGTGTCTAATCATACCTTTCCTAATTTTGTTCCTTTAATAGATAGCTAGGAGGAGTACAATGGTATAATATTATTACTCGAACTTTGCATAAAAATAAAATAATATATTATCAGGAGTAGTTGCTTTAGCAGGCACTCGTTTTCATGATTTGTGTGCCTTACTTATAATTTCAACAAGTGTGACATGCATTCAAAAAGTCTCTGTAGAATGAACTGCATCAGTAGTTATTATGAACCGTTTTATGATTTATCTGTTACAGTGGCTGAATAAAACAATCCTGCATTTTATTAGCTCTATAGTCCCCTGCCTCCACCTTTTTATACCAAAAGGGGCTATTGTTTAGGTAAGCCAAGATAGGAAAGCAGAAGAGCTTTGAATTTTTTGACGGGGAAGTTGTCTAAAATGGTTTTGAGATCCATAGAACATATAAAATTTAATCGAGAAAAGTAGTATCAGAGGTTCTCATGATGATTTAAAGTTGAACTTAATTGAAATAAAGATTCTGATGTCCTAATAAAAGTTCAAGCCAAACACACAAAAGATGATTGAATGTAGGAAATCAATTGAAAATATACGAACAGACTTTGCAGAAAATGGATCCTTATATGTAGTTGAATGGTCATTGTGTATCCATGATAAAGATTGTGTACTGTTTAAAGTGGTGAATACAAATTTAGTTAGAGACCAAGGCCTATGTAACAATTTGATGTGAGCATTACTGCCCAATCCTTTCTGCAGAAATGTCATCTGCCACTAGAAATGTGTGACTTCTAATATATAATCCCGTTTAAAAGATTCATAGACAACCAATTTCCTGTTGTTATGCATAATATTGATTCCTTTTAGTGACAATTCTAAAAGAACCAGTGTTTGCGCTGCTACAGGAAGACTCTTTCAACTCGGAAAGTAAATGCAACTAGTGGAGCAGCATCGGTACCAGATGAGGTTTTCCAAAGGTCCAAAGGGGTTGAATTGTGCAACACTCAGGCACACCAATGCACACCAGCCTTTTTTGCAGATTCTTATTTTCTCAACAAGTTTTCTTCTGATGTCATTGCTGAAAGAGCACAAGTACCTGCCACTGCAAGGGTCATATGTGAGAGGCACACAATCTCAGTTGTGCCAGTAACTCGTGTAACCATGTGTCACCGTCGACAATCCTTCAGTTTCTATATCATAGAATATGGCAGGGAGGTGTACCTTAAGGATTATTACCCTGCTAGATTTTGTTGGGGCCTGTGTCCATGTCTGGAGTGGTTGAAGTTGTAATGTCTGAACCTTTTCATCCTGGCAGCATTGAGGGTATACAGTTTCCATCCTGCAAAATTACAAGTTCTGTGCTTCTTTGTTCAGTTTGATAATAACAGAAAGAGATTTCAGGGTTTGAGAGGTGTGAAGGTGAAGAGTGTACTATTTATGTTTTTTTGCCATTTGAATAAATCTTATCAAGTACTTGGTTTATGTTTTACATGAAGAAATCATCACCTAGTTGGAGTTCTAGCTGGTTTTATTAAAGCTTCAATCTGTGCTACATTCCTTGCTTTCTTGTCTCCATGGAATGGAAATAATGAAGAGCAGTTTCAAGTCTAAAACACAAGTCCTCCATGAGATAATTACAGCAAAATATGTGTTGTGAAAGGAAAATCAAGTTAGCAAATACTGAACACATGTTTGTATTTTCAACTTTTTATGAGTCTAATCTATCAGTAATCTTAATTTTGATAAGATTTAGATATGTTTTTAGTCTTTCTACAATGTGAATTTTGATTTAATTCATATATAATATTATTATTTATTTTTATCCCTGAAAATTTTGAAATATCTACTTTTTTAGTTTTAATAAATATTTTTATCCTTCAAAATTTGAAATCATTACTTTAATTTCTAATTTTCATTTCTAACATAGATAAATAAGAGGAATTTTAAAATTTTATCACTGGTGTCATATGTTTGATATTATACTACAAACATTATATGTACTTGGATTTTTTTTTCAACATATAACTATCAAATATTACATGATATTAGGGACTAAAACTTAAAATTAGCTGATTTTAGGCAAAGTAAAAAAAATACTTAAACCATTTTTCATAATATTATATTAGATATTGAATTTTAAAATAAATTAATAGTTACTGTGGAACAAGCTGAATTTTGAACATAAAAGGAAAGAAATAGCATAACAATTTGAAAGTATTTAATTATCTTTAAAAATCCATTTGTGTCAAGTTAATTTTTAAATTTTAAAAATATTTTAATAAATAATATTTGAATTGAAGTGAGATAAAATATCTATTCTTATATTATAAATTAAGTTATATACGAAGTACATTTGGAACGTTGTCTTTCCATATACCAAAAGTATATTTCTTATTAGTATATTTTTTTTTTAACTTTGTATTTGCTCTAATCATTTTATTTTATCTCTATTTCACTGTCTATTTGTTTAAGGAGAAAAAAAATTGTATCCACTTGTTACCATAAAAATATGAAAACTTACAAAAGTTTTTTTTTAAAAAAAAAAAAAATTTCAAAAA
>Ga0209700_102173_pt1 | contig 40187 bp, 24 predicted proteins | sample SiratroredBW_FD_187528 | JGI IMG/M metagenome (GOLD analysis project Ga0209700, IMG submission 187528) | Root nodule microbial communities of legume samples collected from California, USA - Siratro red BW (SPAdes) (version 2) | ecosystem: Host-associated > Plants > Roots > Nodule | place: USA...
ATATATATATATATATATATATATATATATATATATATATATATATATATATATATATATATATATATATATATATTCTTTTAAAAAATAAAATTTTTTTCGATAATTACAACTCAAATAATTAACTTGTGTAAATAAACCTTTTAAACTATTAAATTAGTTTTACATGTTTTTAAAAATGCTTATTCAAAATCTTAAATCATTGCATCTATCACTATATTACAAATTACAGTGCACAATATTTAAAGGGTGTGACTCCCTTTTTTTTCACCTTCTCATCGACATACCCGTCATACTTTTTTTTTCTTCTTTCTGTGTTGAGTTGTACATCTTTTACAACCAATTTTTTTTTTCAACGTATCCTTATCAATCTACCACTTTTACTTTGCGTCTCTAAATTGAATATCAACAAATTAATAATTAAAATTTATAATAAATATACAATTTATATGATTTATTAATGATATTTAGTTAATAATACTTTCATGTAATTATAGATAAAATTGATATAAGACGAGAATTATTTTCGCAAAATAGGTTTATAAATTTTGTTAGAATATATTCTTATATTATATTAGAGAAGTGAGGTAAAGTGAAAATTAGCTTAATTTATATTGACGTGGGATCTCAACTAATTACAATTTTTTTTTTCATAAACTCCAAAATAGAAAATAAGTGATGTACTCCTTTTATAGGTTGGTCCATAGCACACCTCTTTGTCTCCCATTAGGTCTAAGAACTTTTCTTCACCAACAGAAGTGCTGTACTAAGTGGAGCAAGTTGGACATATATGAGAGGGTTTTCATTAGTTAATTAATTCCAAAATTCCAATATATTTACTTCTTTATTTTTCTTTTCTTAAATTAAGATTTTAGACGCAGCAATGCAGTACACCACAAAACTTTTAAAATGTATTGTTTTGGAGTGTTTGCATTATCACTAAAGTGGGTTCATCAATGGAAAGTAGCCAGAGAGGAGGTGGGGTTCCTTGTTACGATTTTGGTGCTGCATTTTCATATTTTTTTTTCATCAAAAGGAGAAAATATACTTGTCATCATGTTGAACGGGAAAACTTTGTGATTACGACAATCTAGATGTGTAAAAAAGTAAACAACGCAAAACTGCGTCGACTACTTTTCCCTCTTCTTTTCTGAACTTGATATTATAAAATGTATAAAGAAAAAAAATTCACTATAATTGGTCTAGTGGTGAGAAATTAGTAATTTATCTGAGTTTTTAAGTTTTAATCTCAGTTGTTATTGTAAATAAATAAAAGAAAAGAAAAGAAAACAGTATAGCATAAAAATGGGAACAGTGACATGTTGAAGATGAAATATATATAACAGGCAAAATGTAGCTTCTCGGAGTGGTTGTGCTTCTTTGAGATAGCGACTGCATACTATACTAAGGTAGATTATATCCTTATTAGGGAAATAAATTTAACTGATTATCATTTGGAGTAAAAATGATAAATTTGAATGACATATAAAAAAATCTACGAATTTAATATTTTGAAAGCTTTGTAATGTTTTATAGGAATTAACATAATTCAGCATACTGAAATATTCCTTTAGAAGGACCTAATAATAATGTTGGAAGGAAAATAAGTGTATCTGCTCACAAGGACCTAAGAATGCTTTTGACTATACCTAATCTTGAACAACACACCAAAGGAGATAAACCTTGTGAACATTACATTGTAGCACAAAAAGTGTTACAAACCTGAGAGAGATTTTGTTTAAGATTATTGACACGTATAATTTGATATGAATATTATATTAATAAATATTATTATTCATATTTATTATTGTTTGAATATAATATTTTGTTATTAAAATGAGGTATTGTTTATCAGCATAAAAGTTGAGCTATTAGATGGATAGCTGTTTGAAAAAAAAAAAAAAAAAGTGAGTTATCAACTAATTATGTTCTTCTTTTAAACCAGCGGATAATGCGAGACTTATCGCATCCATTTATATATTTATTTGCCATATTTTCATCCATTAAAGAAGTTGGGGCTAAATGTACTGATAATTTATAGTCAAGGTAAGTGACATTCAACTGTCAATTTTCTTACATTATATAAAATTGCAAATAGATAGTTCTCACTTATCTAAGTAAAAGAAATAGGCTAAGATTTATTTTGAACCACACAGGGCCGGGCTCAAAAAGTTGAAAAATAATGAATTTTTATTAATAATAATAACTTTTCATTTTATTTAATAAATTTTAATAATCAAGTTTTATTATTATGAAGAAATAAAATTATTATTAATATGATATTTAAAGTAGTTATCCTAAACGTGGCGTGTTCATTGCACACACTTATGTGTGAATGTGTATATCAACTGTGGACATATCTTTGTGATATTTTAGTAGGCTTTCTAAGTTTCTTAGTCTACTTAAAGTCAGGACTCATGATTGAGACTCCCTCTCTTAAATATCTTCTTAAACTTTTTTTTTTTGGTATAAGAAAAAAATTATTTAAAAATTAATTTTTAATTATTTAATTATCAAATAAAATGATTGTTAATTGTGACTAAAATAGTCATCAAATTATATTTTGATTGTTAAATAACTATAAAATATAAGTAATGATTGAATTTAATAACTAACTAAGTCAAGATAATTGATATTTAACATTAACTACCAAAGGTTGTAGTGACCTTAGTATTGGATTCTAAATTAGTCTCTAACCCAATTAGATACCAATTTAAAATCTAATGGCATAGGATACTAAAACTTTGGTATCAATGTTAGATACCACTTATCTTAACTTATTGATTACTAAATTACCATTATTTTTATTTTGTAGTTACTTAGTAACTAAAATTTAATTTATCTAATATTTTGATTATAATTAGTAATCATTTTATTTGGTAGTTAAAAATTAGTTTTTAAATAATTTTTTTTTGTACTTTTTTTTTCAATGTAAATCTGCTTTTGTCTATGAATTGGGACAAATCTTTCTTTGTTCCATCATTTACAAAATTTCTTGTCGCTCAAAAAAAAAAGAAAAAGTAATTATTATAAAAATGGTTAAATATCTTATCTAGTTTCTAACAAATTTTACTCGGAATTTTTATTTAAAATATATATAAGGATTAAAAAATATTAAAATCATGTGATAGAATGTTAAATGAATGGTTTTTAGGTATAAATACCAACTCGTATATGTTACCAGCATAATAGACATCACACAGTAACTAAACTAAAAAGTTAATAAATTTGGCATAATCATACCCGTTAGTGTAAGTCATTTCTCTTAAATTTTTATTATATTTTCTTCTTTCCTTCTTCTTTTCTGTCTTCTACTTACATCCACCCAAAATGGGATAGATGATGAATGTTTAAATAAAAGTAGTGGAACTTCTATTTAGTTTTTTTTTTTTTTTAAGTAAAAAAATTTTTAAAAGTTGCTGTAGTTTTATATCAGAGAAACTTTAGGTAAGAAAACAAAAGGTGTGGGAAGAAGTGTACCTAAGACCAGAAGGCTTAGAAGGAGCATTAAAGTGAGGATGAACAAGACATTTGAGATAATCCCTCCAGAAAAGTGCCTTGTCCACAGTGAGATTGAAACTCGTCCCATATCTTATTGGATCAAGAATCTTCTCTCCTGCGAACTCCATTTTTTCTTCCTTGCTCAGATCAAAGAAGCTCTCACCTTCCCTAATCACCTTCTCCCTTATTGTCTCCGATACACCGTGATTGATTAGCTATATAAAGCAGTTCAAAGTTAACACAACAAACAAAAGTGCATGCATGAGGAAAGAAACTCTAATACGCACGTGGAAAAGTTAAAACATGTTGAGGTTAAATATATATACCATAAAGAAACCCCAATCACGGCATGCATCGCCTAGTTGTTGGATTGCCTTAGATCGTTCATTGGGATTGGAAGAGGTGAGTTGGGAAAAATCAATGGCCGGAATGTTCTCTGTCTCATGATACAGCATGGAATCTTCGGTGTTTTCGTGGAAAACGTAGTTGGAGGGAACAGAACTCATAGTACTCGATTCGACTAATTCCTTAACACTAAACATCTTTAATTTCTCTCCAAGTGAATATGCTCTTTCTGGGTTTAGGTTGCAGAATGGAGTAATTTCAGTAAAACCGGTAACTTTGTATGCTGTGTGTATTAATTTTCCTATGCAGGGATTTATATAGACAAAGAAAAGGAATTTCATATTATAGAAAAAAGTAGATTCATGATTGGTGTGGTTATAAAATAACTTTAGTGCTAAATTATTAATTCGTGAGTGGCAGTTTTTTATTTTTTGTTTTAATCAGGAAAGAATAAAAGTAAATAGGAACATTTCAAAAAGCAGAAATAGTTTCATGGACTGAATTGATGTGAAATAATGATTGATTAACGAAAAAAAAGTGAAATATCCATGTTTTTTTTATCGGCGCATGAGACTTATCCCTGTGGGAAGAAGCAACATGAAAAGAAAGAATGGGAGCCAAACAAAGAAAAGGATATTAAGCAATTTATTTAAGTGCTAGAAATCACTGTTTTCTCCAAAGGGGAACAAAAAAACGTGTGGAATAAATATATTCGGACATGAGATGGTCTATCAACTAAAAAACATTATATTTGACATTCACAAATAAAACACAACCATTTTAAAAACTGGATATATTAATATTTTAATTATATTTATTTTATTTTAAATTAATATATATATATATATATATAATATTATAATATATATATATATATATATTATAATATTATTAAAATAGGTTGTTAATTCAGTGTCTTAGAAAGTGTCAAAGTACATTTTTGTTAAAAAAAATAAAAATAAAAGTGTTTTGAGTCTGGCAACGATTTCAAAGACTGAAATTACACATAAAAGATCAATCTTCGAAACACTAGAATCGGTACTACTACGCGTAACGCTTACATGGATTCAAAAAGGATTTCTATATATTTTTGTATGATAATTTTCTATATTGAGTATATACATAAACAATTTTTATTTTTAATTAGCTTTAAGTCAGTTTTGTATGTCTGATATGGTACTGTAGGTTCGCACCACAGAGTGAGAGAGTGAATATGTGAGATTTATTCTAGGTTTTTGTCAACACACCCGTCATCTTTGTTCTGATGTTTTGCATATGGACTAAAACATTTCTTCTTTGTGCTCTTTATTCAATTCTATTATTTTTATTAAATAAAAAAATTAACTATTTTTAATTAGTCGATGCAATGATTCATATGAAAGTATTTTATGTCAATGATATAATTAATTTAGAAATACAATTTTTAGTAATGTGTTTGCTTATAGATAATGAACTTGTAAACGAGAAAAAAATAAATAAAGCATTATGCATTCAGTGTGTTTGAGTAATGATTTCTTTTCATATACAATTTATTAATAATTTTTTTCAAAATAATAATAATAATAATAATAATAATAATAATAATAATAATTGAGTTAATCAATGATATTTTAATAAGTAATTAGGTAAGTTATTATCAAGTGGTAATATAAATAATATTTAGTTATCAATATATTTTTTTTTCTAAGTTAATATTAAACATATATTTGTAGATAGGGATATCAATGAATATGCTTCCGTATTCTGTAATACTCTAGAAAATAGCTATAGAACAAAAACTAATCTAGAATTTAGTTTTAGAGATAAATAAGATAATACCTATTTTTTTTTAAATAGAAGAGTTGTTTAAGTAAACAAAAGATAGTTACTATTATCTCTCTCAGAAGATATTTTATCTTTATGAGAAGATATTCTGTTTTATTCTAATAAAAACTACCAAACCTCTCTTTAAGAATATATACAGTTTTATTCTTATGAAAACCACCATCTCTGAAACAAATTCTCTTTAAAGTTTTTTACCTTCTCTCTAGATTTGTGATCTCATAGGTTATCAGATTGACAATCCAGAGGACATTCCTAGATTCGTAGCGTTGACTAGATCAAGAGTGTCCGATCAAATTCTTAACAGAGTTAGGTTGCCCGTGATTTTAGGGTTTTTTTGAGTATCTTTACTCTATAGAGGTAAGGGAAGCTAGTTTGACTATTTTTTATATATACTGTAATTATTTATTTTATTAAATATGAATTGGATGAATTTGAATTGAATGGAATGAATGTTTATGTATAGTATGATGTAATATCAATGTTTGTGAATGATGTGGTGTGTGATCGAGACATAGTATCGTTAGGAAAGGAGATACCCGTGTTGAGATTATTAGGACGTGCATTGTTTGGGGATTCGATCTATCTAAGGAAGTATCCTGACTCTACTGGTATATTGGATTCATATAGATGAAGTTTACCAGTTGGTGAAGAGTCGAAGAAGGTTTATATGGCTATGTCCGAGGTTTGAAATAATAGGACATATAGATTAACCTTGTGCATATGGGAACTGTACCCGACGTTTGAAATAGGAACTGATCGGGACAGTCTGTATCTGAGGTTTGAAATATGAGTTGATCGGAACAGATAAATGATATATGACAGGTGCACAGTCTAACTCAATGCACTAGTGTCTTCTAGAAGTGGTAGAGAGTCTAGTGTCTTTGTTTGTGAGTTAGTGTATGTATGATGTGAGATGAATTATAAAAGATTGGATTGTTGTTGTTTTGTTTAGATAGAAATCCAATTTGCGAAAATATATATTTTTTGAAAACTCTCTAGCTTACCCTTCTTTTTGTGTGTTGTTTGTTTTGTTTTTAAAATTGCGATAATCGTATATATTATCCAGGAGCAGAGAAAGTGAATTGTGATGGAGAAACTTCATTTTATTTTATTTGTAATTTTAAAAAAATATTTTATTAAATCTTATACAGAGAAATATAATTTGAAATACATGATGAATGTATGAATTTTTATATTCAAGTTTATTATATAAATTTTTATGCAATAAAGTTTTTATTATATGAAAAATATAAAATGTTACATATCGTCTAAACTGTCCTGATTTTAATAGGAGAGTTCTGCTACAGTAACTGGATACAAATATATGTATGAGTAATATTTTTAATTTTTAAAATTGGATATAGATGTGTATGTATATATATGCATCTCCATCTTTTTCTCCATCCCTATGTTGATCTAATATTATTTTCGTTTTCATACCGGTCCTCATCTCAAATTAATAAACAGTTTTAATTTATTGGATAACTTTAAAAACTTTTTAGTAATTTTTGTTTCTTCATTTCGTAACTTATTTTGAGATTATATATGATTATTTTTATCTTTTATAATTATTTAACTTTTTTTAATTATTATTTGATATTCTAATTTCTTTCTTAATATTTAATATATAAGAAATATATATATATCCTTTTAAAATTGAATATTTAACAATGTTATGTTTTTTTTATTGTTATGTGATTTTTACTTTTTATAAAAAAATTATTTAATAAATATTTTAAACACTCAAAAAACAAAATATACTAATAATATGAAATTTATTGATTTGATAAAATTAAACAAAAATGAGCATTAAAAGTAAAATTAAATAGAAATATCTGGATGCACCAATCCTTTTATAGTCAAAAAGCAGAAATAATTTCGAAGACTGAATTGATGTGAAATAGTGATAGATTCACGAAAAATGTGATCCATGTTTTTTTATCCGCATGAGACTTATCCATGTGGGAGGAAGCAAACACGAAAGAAAAAATAGGAGCCGAGCATAGAAAAAAGATATTAAGCAATTTATTTAAGTGATAGAAACCACGCTTTTTCTCCTAGGTGGAAAAAAACGTGGAATAAATTTATTCGCACGTGACATGGTCTATCAACTAAAATAAAATGATATTTTGACATTTATAAATAAAAAAATCATTTAAAAAATGAATATATTGATATTTTAATTAAGTTTCCTTTTTTAACTTGAAATATTAATATATATTAGATTATAAAAAATAGAGAAAAACAAAAGTTAAAAAAGAAAACAAAAAAAGTATATATGAGGATGAAAAGATTTTCTTATTTTTCTATTGAGAACAAAAATAAAAAAATGAGTATATACAAGACAAAATAATGGAATTGATGACAACTTAATTCTGTCACAAAAGCAAAAGCAAAATAATAAAATTGATATTAGCTTCCTTCTCTAAGCTTATCTGTATCCTTAAAATCTCCCGTAAGTTGGGAAACAAATATTCATGAGATTGAGCTTGAAAAAAATAATCTTGAAAAATTAAGGGTTTAAGGCTTTGGTATAAATGTCAGCGAGTTGCTTTGTGGTAGAAATGAGAAGCAAATGAAAGAAATTCGTCTTTAATTTTTTATCTAACAATGTAACAATATTTCTATGTGTACACTTGTGAAATAATGGATTTGTTACAATGTATCTTGTTGAGACATTGTCACATTATAAAAGAGATGAATTTTCAAAAGGGACTTTCAAATATTGAAGAAGATAAACAAATCATTGAATTTCACATTAAACAGTGGTCATTGTTTTGTATTCAACTTTACAGGAACTCTTTTGATATTGTTTCTTACTTCTTTGATTTTTATGATATAAGAAATTTCTAAAATGTCCCCAATCACTATCACAAAAGAAGTTTTTAGATGGATAGAAGTGCTAGAAGAGAAAAATAAACCAAGACTTGTAACTCCTTTAATATATCTAAGAATTCTAATTGTTGCATATAGTAAAAGTTTATAGGTTTAGCAAGAAACTGAAAAAGTTACCAAACAAAAAAGGTTATCTCAAGTTAGGTATTAATGAGATACATAAGTCTTCCAATCAACTTGTTGTAGGCTTGAACATCTATGAAAGACACACTTCTAGTAGAAGACAATTTAACAAGATTATCAATAAGAGTGATTGCATGTTTACAGGCTAAAAAACCTACATTTGTTAATAATTTCAATGAATACTCTTTTGATTTATCATTATACCTTTCTTACTTCTTGCTACTTCAAGACCAAGAAAATATCTTAAATCTCCAATATCCTTAATCTTGAATGTCTTATTCAAATCTTGTTTGGCTTAATCAATCTTTTCCATTTCCTGCCAAAATTATATCATTCACATATATCAATAATGTCATGAAAGATCCTTCAGAAGAATAAATGAACAAGAAATGATCATTCATAAATTGAACCAATGAAGTCGTAAAAGATTCTTCAGAAGAATCAATGTGATCATTCATAGATTGAGTATATCTCACAGAAAGCAAAAGCAAAAATGATAACAATTTAGCAAATCAGGCCTTGCTTGATTGCTTAAAGTCATATAAATTCTTTTTTTAAATTTACAAAATTGTCCTGGTTTAATAGAAGCCAATTTAAGAGGAATAACCATGTATATATATATATATATATATATATATATATATATATATATATATATATATATATATATATCTTTTTTGAACTCTCTATGTAAGAAGGCATTTTATGTCTATTTGTTTCGATTCCCATTTACATATATAAAAGCTAGAGAAGGAAGCAACCTTACAGTGGTCATCTTTGCTATTGGAGATAAAATTTCAATGTAGTCCATGCGTTCTGTTTGTGTGTATCCCTTCGCCACTAACCTTGCTTTATACCTTTCAATAGTCCTATTAGCATTATATTTTATTTTAAATACCCAAATGCAACCTAGGACAATTTTTTCATTAGGTAGAAGAGTAGTCTTCCATGTTTGATTTGACTTCAAAACAAATATCTCACACTATATAGCCTTTCTCCAATAGCCATGTTTCATAACTTTAGAATAAATGTTTGGCTCAACTTGTGAAGAAAAAGACATAACAAAATATGCGTAAGAAGATAATAATTTGTTATAAGACAAAACAAAATTCAAAGAATATAAAAAAAGAGAGATGAACAAAAGATAAAAATGAAGACAAAAAATATGGGGATGAAAAGATTCTGTATACTTTTTTATTGAGAACAAAAGTAAAGGAATGAATACGTACAAGGAGTGTATCTATTCTAAGTCTAACTAAGGAGAGAAAACAAAACAAAGGACTAATGGAGGCTATACACCTCTACAAAGACACACAAGTCAAAATAAAATAAAAATTACAATTTGATTATGTAATAAAAGACGAAATAATACACACTATAAGAAAAAAAATATTTAGAGACCAATTTTTAACTATCAAATAAGATGGTTGCTAATTGTGACTAAAATAATCACCAAATTAGGTTTTGGTTACTAAATAACCACAAAATAAAAGTAATGATTGAATTTAGCGACAAATTAAGTAAGGTAATTGATATTAAACATTAGTTACCAAGGTTTTAGCCACTTATATCATTATATTCTAAACTAGTCTCTAACTTAATTAGATACCAATTTAGAATCTAATGGTATGGTAGCTAATGTTAGATACTAATTATCTTAACTTTATTGGTTACTAAATTTCATCATTATTTTTATTTTATAGTTATTTAGCAACCAAAACGTAATATGGTGATTATTTTGATCACAATTAGCAACTATTTTATTTGGTAGTTAAAAATTAGTTTCTAAAATAGTTTTTCTTTTATAGTGAGTTGATAACAATTTGATTATATCATCAAAATAAAATAATAGAATTAATATTAATTTTCTTCTAAAAGTCTTATACTCTTATCTTTTAAAATATTATTATATTATTAAAATAGGTTGTTAATTAAGTATTAAAGTATCAAAGTACATTTTTTGTAAAAAAAAAAAAAGTCTTGAGTCTTGCAACGATTTAAAAACTAAAATTACACACAAAAGATCAATCTTCGGAACACTAGAATCGGCACTTTTAATAACATTTACATGGATTGAAAAGAATTTCTATATAATTTTCGATATCCATACATATAAAGAGGGAGATAGAGAGAAGTATACAATAAGGAACAAATTTTTCCACCTTGATTGTTGTAATAAACAGGTAGAAAGTGTTCACTTTTATCGTCATCAAAGAGAATGATAATTTTCTGTATTGAATATATACATCAACTATTTTTAATTAACTTTAGATCATTTTTGTATGTGTGATATGGTGCAATAGGTTCGCATCACAGAGTTAGAGAGGGTGAATATGTGAGATTTATCCTAGAATTTTGTCGAGGTATAAAAAAAAAATTCAAATTATCTACGAAAATTATATACGGATAAAAATTCGTATATAAAATTTATATTATATACAGAATTTTATTTATGGATTTATATCCATGTGTAAAATCAGCATTACATACGAAATTATTTACGGATTCAAATCTCTATATAAAATTAACAATACATATAGATTTTTACATATAAATTTGCATCCAGGATATTACATACGTATGTAATACTCTGGACAAAAAATCCGTATGTAATTTCGTATGTAATGTTGATTTTTAGTATAGATTATATTACATATGAATTACATACGAATTTAATCCGTATGTAAATACATATATAATATAATTCATATTAAAAATCAATATTATACGAAATTACATACGAATTTATATCCAGACTTATTACAAAAAGATTAAATTCGTATATAAATTTATATACAAATATTTATGTTATTATTTTTAATATATTATTATTATTAACATTAATAATATTATTATTAATATTATTGATATTATTATTAATACTATTAATTATTATTATCATAATTATTAATATTATCATTATTAATATTATTATTATTAAATGCTAATATTATTATTATTATTATCAATATTATTACTAATATAATAAATTAATAATATTATTATATTATTGTATTATTACTACTATTGATATTATTACTATATTATTAATAGTATTGTTATTATTATTATTATAAATATTATTAATATTATTTATATTTAAATAAAATTATTGTTATTATTAATAATATTATCATTATTATTATTATTAATGTTAATATTAGTATTATTATTAATTATAGAAAATATAATTATAATAATAATAATAACAATAATTATAATAAGAATGGTAATAATCATATTATGATAATAATTGTCGTTCTAGTTTAGTGGTAAGTTCAGTTATTTTGGTGTATATGGTGTACATTATCAATAATATTAATAAAACTAACTAAGATAATAGTAAAAATAATCTTAAAAAACGGATATTCTAAAAATAAAAATAAAATATACAAGTAGCAATTAAATTTAAAAGAAAAAAATTGTAAATAAATTTGTTTAAACAATATTCATTACATACGGAATAAATTGGTATGTAAAATTCTGTCTGTAAATTATATACGAAATAAATTTGTATATAAATCACTTTCGAGCATATTATATACAGATTTTTATCTATATGTAAATCCGTATATAAAATAATTATATACAAATTGTTAGGTATTACATACGGATTTTACCCATATGTAATTTCATTTTTGTTTTTAATTGGATCACTTCTGTATTTTGATATATTAGTTGGATCACTTCTCTATGTTCCTTATTCAGTTTTATTATTTTTATTGATAAAAAAATCATATATTTTTAATCAGTTATTCATATATAAAAGTATTCTATGATAATGATATAATAATTTGAAATACAATTTTTAATAATATGTTTGCTTTATTTATAATGAACTTGTAAATGGGAAACAGATCTGAGTAGATGCATTCAGTGTTTTGAGTAATGAATTCTTTTCATATACAATCTATTAATAACTTTTTATTAATAATAATTATAATAATAATAATTGAACTAATCAATGGTATTATAATAAGTTATTAGGTAAGTTATTATCAAGTGAGTATATAAATAATATTAGTTATTAATATATTTTTTTCTAATTAATAATAACATATAAGTATATAAGAATGACAAATAATCATCTTAATGTGGATATTGTTCAAACGCGTCCGGATTTTAATAAGAAATTTTTGTACTAATCTAGTATGGATATGAATATATGTACTCCTATTTTTAATATTGGGTCAAAATTAGGTATAGGATGCAAATAGACATATACATATATCTTTATTCTGGTTCTTATCCTTATTTCAATACTCATTTTCGTCTCTATTTTAAATTAATAAAACAACTTTAATTTATTATATGATCTTACAAAATTTTATTAGCTTTTAATTTTTTTAGTTTTATAACTTATTTATTATTAATATTTTTAATTTTTTTAGTTTTATAACTTTTTTTATTGTTAATATATTTGATTTTTTTTACTTTTTTAATAATTATTTAACTTTTTGCAGTTGTTATACTCTAATTTTTCTTAAATTTCACATTAGAGAAAAGAGAGAAAATATATATCTTTTTTAAATTAAATACTTAACTATATTATGTTTTTTTACGTAATTTTTATTTTTTATAAAAATTATTTAAGAAATTTTTGAAACATTAAAAAAATAAATACAAGTATACTAGTTATCTAATAATTAAATATAAAACAAAAAAACTCACATTATTGAATACGAGGAGAGGAATATAAATAGAAATAATATAAATTTTTACTTAAAAATAGATATGAGATAAGGCTCTACTCATTCTACGCCACCCTCATCCTATACAACTAAAATTCAATTCATATATGTTAATCATAAATGCAAATTATTTTTGTAACAGAATGATTATTTTCTCACTGATTTCTTCCATTTAAGTAGTATATTTTCTGTCATGTATTTAAACAATGTCATTAACTCTAAAAATAATAATTTAACATATAATAAATAAAGAGAAATTATACTTAATCTAGATTTTAAAGTAAAACATAATAATATTTAAGACCAAAAAACTACTAGTGTAAAGAGAATAATTTATTGGAAAAAACTTAGACTAAAAAAAAAAAGTGGTAGCAATTAATCTTATTTGTGTCGGCTAAACAAGAGAGGATGTACGAAACGCACTCAGCGTTTCGTACGCTATAGTGGGCCTTGTCGTCCCCGTTGACAGTCCATTCGTTGCACTGAACAATCCACATCAACCCTCTCTTCTCCACCTTCTTTTACATCACGCCTTTTTCAATTACGGGTACAAATTATTTGTCCCCTCTCATTGTTGCATATATATTTTATTTGTATAATATATCTTAATATTAATTTCATTATATAGTTGTAAAAATTGATATTTTAATTATTTTAATATAAATTCTTTGCTAATATTTTGTAATGTATTTTAGAGGTTTGAAAATTACCCATTAAAAATGAATAGATGAGTATGATAGTGAAACAGAGAATGTTTAACATGTATTCATTTAGTTTTTTTTTTTTTCTGTTACAATTAGTCCTAAGATTAATGTTTATAATTTTTAAAATATATTTGGATTAAATTATTTTAGTCTCGTATTCACAACTCAAATTACTATCTACATAGTTAATATATTTAATTAATATTTTGTATTTATTTTAATAATTTTGTATTCAGGTAAACATTGAACAGACTTAGTTCCGGGTTGAAATTTAATATAATTAAATAGTAATTATTTGCACTAAATTTTGAATTGTAGATTTGAATAATTTACTAAAGTAACTTATTATAGTTTATAAATGTGTAGACATTAAATCTAATTTTAAATTTGATAGAATTTTGGATCAATCCATTTTTTCCCCATATGCATACTTAATTAATTGAAGTGTGTTATTCGACATGATTATCATTTCATATGTTTTGGAGACCAATATTAAATGTTGTTGAGGTTTTGTCAAATTTAAGTTATATATATATATTATGATTATGAAAAATAATTTTTTTGAATAGGATTTTCTTTATGAGTATTCTTTGAATAGGGTTTTACTTTTAAGTATAAAAGTGAGAATTATATTGAATGACTTCTAACAATAGAGTTTTTAATATTTGTAGTTTCACGTGGTTGTTAGGGTATAATAACAAGTTACAAGGTGACTAGAACATCCTAATCCTGTTTATGTTGTTGGTGTAGCTCTTGATAGTAATTTGAGACATCATCATATTACATCCACACCAAAGTATCACTGAGCAAAGAAAAACGAGTTGACATCAATTATTACCACATCGTCAACATCCGATTTTGTCAGGTAATCTTTTAAATTAAGGCATATTGATAAAAATAAAGAATAAAAAAAACTAATAAAAATATAGAACATATATTTATTAATTTAAGTGTTCTTGAAAAAATAATAAATAATTTTTTTTAATTTTTCATTAAAAAAACTTAAAAAAAAAAAGAAAAAAAAAAAAAAGACAAAAAATAAAAAATAAAAAAAAAAAAAAAAAAAAAAAAAAAAAAATAAAAAAAAAAGAGAAAAGGTAGTGAGTCAAAAAATAATTAATAATAGAAAAACGAAAATTACAAAAAAAATAATAAATAAAAATATATATAAATTGAAAATAACAGAATCCAAGAATAAAAAAAATAAAATAATAAAAATAACAAGAAAAGAAAACTGTTTTATTCATTTGTACTTTCAAGAAAATAAAGATAATAATAAAAAAAGAACCAATCAATCTCACTAAATCTTAACTTACTCAATCGTAACTTCTCACAAAAAAGAATAAAGATAATAATAATAATAAAAAAGAATCAGTCAATCCATCCATGTTCTCCATTTCACAATAATAAAAAATAAAAATAAAAATAAAATATGACCGTTCTCAAACTGTTTCATCTCACGTTCATCTACACTTCATCTTTAATAATAAAAATAAGAAAAAGAAAAAAGAAAGGGTCAATATTTCAAAACTGCTCTAAACTACTTTCAAAATAAAAATAAATTAAATAATAAAAAAGAAGATTCACTTAAGGGAGAACGACTCTGACGTTAAAAGAAAAAAAAACTACGTATCATTAGTAACGGGGAGGAACGAAGAAAAAAAAAACAGAGAGAGAAAGTAGAGAAGAAGAGAAAATTGACTCTCCTGTCTTACTATCCACAAACTGAGAAGCACAGAACTTTTGAAAAGAAGACAATCATTTTTAAAGAACACTCACAGGTATGATTTGTAAGCTTTAGATTTTCATATGGATCTTGAAGTTTGAAATTATGTGTTCTTATCTTCTTATAATGTTTTTTTTTATTTCTCCATCATTTTATTTTCATATAAAGATAAAAATAAAAAAAAAGAGGTCCTTTAGCTCTTTATGACATTTTATTTTTTTTTCTTATTTCTTAAATAATAAAAAATTCATCATATTCCATCTTCCATACATTAGTCTCTGTATTTTGTGCTCCCAAAACCACTCCAAAACAGTCCCAAAACGACTTCCTCCGACACCGCCATTTTTCCGTGCCACCAACAGCCACCATTTACCTTCAAAAATAGCCATCATGTAGTCCCTTTAATCCCAACAAGATGCACCCAAAACAACAACCAAACAATACCTAAAACAGAACCATTTTTTCCCAAAAATAGCATCAGTTTTATCTCCAAAACGACACCACTTTACCTTCAAAACAACACTGAAACAACCATGAAAACTCCATAAAAACGGTGCAAAAAACGTCCCGTCGACGCCATCGCCATCGGCGGCGGCGGCAGCCGCCGTCGCGCCACCTCCGTCGACGGCGTTCATCGTTGCCTGCCGCCTGCCGCCGCCGCCTGCACCATACCCCTCACCGCTGCCGCCTTCATGTCTCCACAACATGTGCCCTCAAACCCTAATGAGTTTCTGGTTAGTGGGGTGCTCTCTATACCCCACCTGTTGGAGCTTGCACCCCAATTTGTTGCAATTCCCAAAATGCCCCTAGCCACTAGTTGGATTTCTGATTAGCAAATCTACTTCCGGCACCCCCATTAATTAAGTTCTGTACCATACTCCTCTCAATTACCAAAATGCCCTTAACCCAAGTTGAGTTTCTGATTGGTGGGGTTACTTCCTGCACCCCATTGATTAAGTTCTGCACCCATACTCCTCTCAATTACCAAAATGTCTTTAACCCAAGTGGAGTTTCTGATTGGTGGGGTTACTTCCTGCACCCCCATGGATTAAGTTCTGCACCCATACACCTCTAAATTACCAAAATGCCCTTAACCCTTTTTGATTGGTGGGGTTACTTCCTGCACCCCCATTAATTAAGTTCTGCACCCATACACCTCTCAATTACCAAAATACCCTTAACCCAAGTTGAGTTTCTGATTGGTGGGGTTACTTTCTACACCTCCATTAATTAGGATCTGTACCCACACTTTTTTTCAATTCCAAAACTGCCTCCACAAATACCCAAAAAAGTCACCGTGCACCACTTAAAACTCATATATCTAAGTTTTGCATTGCCACGAATTCATTCAGTCACGTTCCGTGTTTGCATGCATGATCCCACTAAAATTAAAGTGTCAATTTCATGTTACATATAACTGTTGCATGTTATTTTTCAACACCGAATTTGATATATATCCCAATGCCCAAAGCCCAGGCTTTAAACCTGGCACCATTTCTCAAAGCCCAGGCCTTAAACCTGACACTGTTTCTCAAAGCCCAGGCTTTAGACCTGGCACCGTTTCTCAAAGCCCAAGCCTAACACCATTTCTCAAAGCCCAAGCTTTAAACCTGGCACCGTTTCTCAAAGCCCAGGCTTTAAACCTGGCACCAATACTCAAAGCCCAAGCTTTAAATCTGGCATTGTTTCTCAAAGCCCAGGCTTTAAACCTGGCACCGTTCCTCAAAGCCCAGGCTTTAAACCTGGCACTGCTCCTCAAAGGCCAGGCTTTAAACCTAGCATTGTATCTCAAAAGCCCAGGCTTTAAACCTGGTACTGACAACATTCAATTACTCTATTTTCAAACATAAACTTTCAAAAATACAAATCAAGACAACCAACAATTTTATCAACAAAGAACTACGTAACCCTGATTCTTCATCCCTGATGGAGATACGTAGGAGCAAGGTCAAACCTTGTCAGGCTCCCTGAAACAAAAACAAATATTTTGTTTGTTTTATCTTAATCTCTTTCTTGGGAAAATAAATGTTTTAAAAATATCACACTCAGATTACTTATTTAATTAAAGGTACCGTCTTAGGACGGGCGTTATGGGGGTGCTAACACTTTCCCCACACGTAACCGACTCTCGGACTCGAAATCCATTTTCGCAAACTTGCCTTATCTTATTTTTGGTTTTCCATAGTTTTTCCTAATAAAACTATGGTGGCGACTCCACTATTTTAAAAATCAAAATTATTTTTTGTTTGCCGTCCCCGTCATGGCCCCGGTTGCGACACACACGAGTTCAGTTTCAATTCATACATTTATTTGGCCCAAGCTTAGCTTCTATGGGTACCTTGTAGCGTAGTCATCCAACTATGGATGTTTAAGCTCCATTAATTGCATATGTTACCATAAATTGTAGCTATGTGGAGTTAATGCTTCAAATTCTACATTGGAGGACACTTATAGTAATTAGTCAAATTGGTGTGAGCTGTATGTTGATGAAAATCCCATCCATCCATCTACACTTAATAGTCATTAGTACAATTTACCAAGAGGATTCAACCATACATAATATGTTTTTAACACCTAATTAAGTTGGATTAGAAGTTGCAGAGGCTTGAGATGTTAATACTCAAGTTGTGTTCATTAAAGGAGTAAAGTTAAGGAGACAAGTTTTGCATTCTAGACATCTAATAAGATATATTTCAAGCAAGTTACATATACTTTTTTTAACTATGACATTGTTGTTTTACTATTATGGACCATGTAAATTATTCATTTTATTATTTAAATTGTACTAATAATAAGGTATAATTAACAATAAATTTCACTATTTTAGGAATTTTAAATGAATTAACTAATGAGAAAGTAAATGTTAATGTGTATGACTTATTGGACCTTCAATCAATACAAAAATTAGCAAATAAAAGAGAAGATACTTAAAAATACATTAAAAATGGACTCCTTCAATCAGAGAGAGATGTTTACCTTGATGTTATTTTATTTCAATAAATTGATCATAATAATTAGGTTTTTATATTTAATTTTTTATTTTGACCAAACTATGAATAATACATACATCATTGGTATCTTATAGTCATCTTTACTAATCACAATATTGTTTGTTATTTTTTTTTCATCGTATAAGTTTGACAATGACATAAAAAAAATGGATATTTTTTTTTTTACATTTTTTAGTTACATTTTCTAACTATTAATTTTCAACTACATTAATATTTATTCATTTTTACTCATGAATATTGTTTTCAAGGCTTGTAATACAATAGATGGAAAACACACATATAAAATCAACAAGCCACAATGGATTATATATGATGAAATGTAATTGGTGGAAATCATCCAACCACAAAACTTTTGGCGAAGAGGATAGAGAAAGACGAAAACTTCAAGGAAGAAGATCCTATATTTGAAGAGTAGAACATTAGGATTTTTTTCTTTAGTCTTAGTCTTGTACAAATTGTATAGGTGTATATTAAATTTATCTTTTTGTAGGATTTTGTAGAAACTTAGGTGTGCTTCTTTTGGGTTTGAAAATTTAGATAAGAGCCCTAGTAAAATTCAACCAAAGCAGAGAAGAGAGCTTGAAACATGGAAGTCCCACATCACTTGGGAGAGGCCAAAATTAGCCCATTTTGAGTTGTTAGGGTTCAACATTTGGGATGTCAGGTTGAAGCCTTTTTAGTCCCACATCTTTTGTTTAATTTAGTGGTAAGGGGTTAGACATCTATAAGTAAAAGTCCTTGGTCAATATAACACTCACCTTTGATGAATAAAAATTGATTTAGCTAAAATACTTGTCTTATTGTTCTTAAGATCATACATAGAATAATATTCTCCTAGTTCTCCTTCAATGATCTTTCCTTGAAAAAGTTTAAGAATTTTCATTAGTCTTTCGCTGCAAGGGAAAAGTGTTTTCCACCATTTAGACCATAGTTAGGCTTGGAGGTCTTAAAAAGATAAGTCATCATTGTCATTATTCTTTCGTTCTTATTATCTCACTGTCTTAATTGCATATGTTTAAGAAAGTCTCCAACATGTTTTGCTCATTTCTTTTGTCATAATTTGGTTTGGTCCTTCACATGTATTATTGCTTTGACTTTTGGAATCTTATAAGTTGTTTGGAGGCTTGTTTAGTCTATTTATATATTCATAAAATTAAAATTAAAAGTTGTCCTCAAATTTTTGCACGATTTTTCTAAGAATAAAACATGAAAATTGAATTATTTTGGCTTGTACTTCTTAGTTTGAGTTTTTTTTTTTCTTTTTTTACTGTTAGATCATTAGCAAAATTCTAAAAGTTTTATCATAAAAATAGTGCAAGACGAGAGCTTTTGAGTCCAATTTCCTTGAGTTTTAACTTAAATCTCTTGCTTAAAACATGTTATATCTTTTGTTAGTAATTTTGGAGTTGAATTTGAGCAAAACTTGTGAGTTGTTCTTGAAACTAAATTGAAAAAGCAAAAAAGTGTCTCATAATATGAGAAAAGAAAAAAAAAAAGAAAGGCATAGGCCAAGATATATATTGCCTAAAAACAAAGGAACAAATCAACTCATACTATAAATCACACTCTAGAGTTGTTTTATGAGTTGAATTGTATAGTGAAACATCTTTGAGTGTAAAATTCTTTTTAATTCTATAATGAAATTGCAACTATATGTTCTTGATTCAACTTGTATTTTATTTTTTTTGTTCTTACTTTAAATTTGCCTTAATTTTGCTTTTTCATTTCTTTTGGAATTCGTTGAGTTTTTTTTTTTTTTTTTTTTTTTTTTTTAAATTTTTTCATTTTTTTTTTTTTTTTTTTTTTTTTTTTTTTTTAAATTTTTTTTTTTTTTTTTTTTTTTTTTTTTTTTTTTTTTTTTTTTTTTTTTTTTTTTTTTAATCTTTTATTTAAAACTATTCCAATTCTAACTAAGCTTTTCTTGATTTTATTTTCTTACTCTTGAGTTGATTGAAAATGTTTAATTCTTATTCTGTTTCTTGAGAACTCAAATCTTCCTAAAAAGTAGTATTTTAAATATTGTTGGAGTTTTGTTGAAGATACTATTATTGGGAAGAACATAAGAAAAAAAAAAGTGCAAGCAGTTGTGAGAAGAATCAATTTGAGAGTTGGACAGAAAAAGCCACACAAAAATACATTAAATACATTGAAAGCTGACAAAAGTTTTCTCAAAAACACCAAATATTTGTAGCAAAATTCGTTGCTAATAATATCTTATGTTTTAAGTTGTTTTTTGGGACAGAAATTTTGTTATAAATTGTATTTTTCTAATTTTGTGTATTTTTTTTTTCTTTTATTCCATGTTTTCGGAAAATGTCTCATCTCTGAAAGTAAATTTTCAATACCTTTCATGTGTGAGTTAATTTTAGTCATAATGAGTTCTTTTCCCCTAATTTTAGTTTTTAGCTTCTCTTACACATTTTAAGAATTTTCGTGAACTCACTTGTATTCTATAAATAAAAAGTACTCATTTGGTAATATTTTTGTGAATTTGAGTATTTTGAGAATTTGATTCTCTTTTACCAATATTTTTGTCTTGTAAAACTTCTTTGAGTGTTTAAAGTGGTGTATTCCTCTATCTCTCACCTTTTTTAATTGATTTTATTTTTACCTTTTGTTCTGCGTTCTTCTCCTTGTGGTTAAGACATGTCAGATGTGTTTGAATGAGTTTCTTGATACCAAATCCTTCTATATATCATTAATATTAAAGAGAATTTTATAAATAATCAACTTAAAATTTGTAATTGTAGGATATGATAATTTACATTAATTATCTACGCGACCGAGAATTATGTGTATTCTATATTAATATAAGTGTGGTAAAAATATATATATTTATTATGAGAAAAGTTAAAAATTTTACTTATGTTTTTTAACTAAGTACATTAAAATATAATTTTACAGAAATTTAATTATTCGTGAGTGTTCTCTTTATCATAAAATATTTCAAGGTTCAGGGAAATAAGTATAAATTTTTAATTTTACTAATTTTTAATGATTAATTAAAAATTATTTTTTCGAGGCGTATTTTTGCTAAAATTATATATATAAATATATATATTTCTTAATTTTTACTTTCGTATGTTATTTATAGTAATTATTTTATATAAAAGATTTATTAATTAGTTGTTAAATCCAATTTTTTCCAAATAAATATAATCTTTTTAAAAATCTGAACTGTAATTTTAAAATCATGTGTATTAGATTCAAATAAGCTAATTATAGTTTATCAAAGTGTTTTTCTCTCTAATGGGTTGTTTATTTCGTAGTTTTGTTAGGGTATTAATTCAAAAAAAACTGTCTTAATAATTTTTCGGAAAATTCTCATCATATTATTAATTATTTAGAATGAGTTGATGATTTAAGAATAATTTTTAAAACTCTAAACATTTTTACATTTCTTCTATTATACATCTTTCTAGGAATTACTAACCAGATATCAATGCTTATATACTAAAAATATAAATCAAGTAGACTCTCTAATATCAATGTAATATGAAAGTCTAACTTCTAATATTCTTATGTGCATATGAAAAAAATTAGCTAATTAATAGAGTTATTTTTTAAAATTAATATATTTTTATAATATCATAGTGTTTAATAAATATGATCAATTGTGTAATTAAATTAGATTTAAAGAACAACAATTGGACTTTAAACTTGCTTTAATTTCAGTTCATATTAACACAAAATGTTTAATATTTTATATTTATGCTTGAAATTTGTATCTATTTAAATACATTTAAAAAATAACAATATATATATATGCTAATACTATAATCTATAACGAAATGAAATATTTTTTTAATAAATAATAAATACCTCTTTAATAATGAAATTTTTGACTTAGTTAAATATATGAAAATGATTCAATATCTCAATGTAGTAAAAAAAATTTATATTTCTAATACTATTCAAACAGGATTAAAACGATTTGTTGACTTAATATAAGATTATGTGGTTTCGTGTAATAATAATGTATTACACCGGCATGTACTAATTTTATTTTTTTTTAAAATGAGTATTGTTTCATAAAAACATACTATAAGGAATCAATTTATTTCTAATCAATTTGGAATTAATTAATTCCAAATAATATTTTGCAATATTAATTATAATAATGTTTATAAAAATATTACTTATATTAATAATTATAATAATAATGTTATTAATGTTTATAATAATAATATTTATAATAATAATAATAGTATTGTAATAATAATATAATAATTATAAAAATAATAATAATTTTTATAATAATATATATAATAATATTATGAATAATATTTATAATAATAATATAATAGTAATAATATAATAATAATCAGAATAATAATAATATTATTATTAATAATAATTATAATAATATTATTATTAATATTTTTACTAATATTATTATTACTATTAATATTAGTATTATTATTATTATTAATTATAATAATTGTAATTGAATTGTAATAATAAGTATTATAATAATCGTAACATGACAGAAAAATTCTTTTGGTATGATGGTTAAGGGTTTTGTCCAGCTATTGAGAAGTTAAGCCTCCACCCAACAGACCCACGCAACCTCGGCTTTGTGTCAAGGACTCTAGCGTCGTTCTCTCCCCCACAGTGTGCCACGCATATACGTCGATTTTTGGTACGTTGCGTGGGCTTGTTGATTTTTGGTAAGTTGCGTGTGCTTTTGGCCTACGCTATATCACTGAGTTTTTGTGGTGATGGGATTGCACCATCTCTCTTTAGGGCAAAGATAAATTTTAAAAAACCCTTTATCTAAGGTCAAACAACCATACAACCTTCCTCGTCACTATAAATGGGTTACTTGACATCAACTTAGAGAAGATGTGTGATGAAGTATACAACCTTCTTGCATATAAGAATTGTGAAAATTGATTAAATAAAATCTTTTCTTAAGGTTCCTAGTCCAAGTTTAATATGTAGTTTTTATCATATTTGTTAGATGATCTTAATAGATTGTCTAGTCTCTTAGGATCTATTGAGACTTGGACTGCCTTTTAAAACCATCTAATCTAATTTAGTAATGGAAAACACTAGTTTAGAAACGTTTAACATAAATCATTTATAACTTAATTGTTGTGAGTAGAACTTTTGTATTATCAAAAGCTAGTGAGTTGTACTTGAATAGTAAAAATTTGTTGTTTGAAAGAGAATTGTGAAATTGTAATATTTGGATTTAATAAATTTTTTTATAAATGTAAATTGAAACTTATTAACACTTTAATTGAATCATATTAATTTCTGTGTGATTCTTTTTGTTTTTCTTTTTACTTTTATTATTTACCTTTATGTAGTAGATATTTTTTTGGAGTGGATTTGATCAAGTTAACTTCTTACTAGGATGGTGAGAACATGTTTTGAATTAAGTACTCAAAGGAATTTTTGCATTGGGTTATGCAACCTCTAGATATTTTAGGAGTTGGCATATTTGTGTTCGTGTTAAAGTATCAAGAAGATGGTTGCTTTCATAGCGGGTATTCCTGCTAGAATTCGAGTTCATGATGAGGTTGTTCATATTGCAGAGATCAATTTCCTATGTATTCATAAGAAATTTTGAACAAAGAGGCTTGTTTCTGTCATGATCAAAAGGTAACCATGAGGGAGCATCTGGAAAACATGTGACAGGCAATTTACAGTGTAGGAGTAATTTTTTCCTGTTAGGAATTTAAGTGTGAGTCTAAGTCTCATATTGAGTAGTAGAAGTGAGAAACTTGAATAACATATAAAAAAGAAAACTCACACACCTATTGTTTTAAGATTTTGGATTAAAGATAACGTCCATTTCGTGATAAGTCTGACTCATTGGTGCACTAATGTCAAAAAGAAGAACCATCAAGCTTTAGGAGGTCGCCTTTGGAGCTCACCTCGGAAACTAGGTTATGGAGGTTCACTTTGTAAAGTTTGGGTAAGATGCTTGGCTATGTAAGGTTTGTAAAATGATTTTTTTTAATAGAGTTGAAACATTCCTAAAATACTTCCATTAATTTTATTCTTCACGGTTTCTAAAAAAAAACTTTCAGAATCAATTGTTACCCTAGAGTTTAAAAGTTGGAAATTGATGTTCATGCAGTTACACGCTAATTAGGACTCATTTAAGCCGTTTATTTGTTGCACCCGATTTTGATGAAAATAATGTGGAGCATCGGCTTCTGTCGAAGGAGGATGTTATTGATAATTATCTGGTTGAAAGTCCTGAAACTCAGGAGGTCACTTCTGTAGTTTTTGCACACTTCCTACTACTAATTTTGGCCACCAATGTTCTTCACTTTTGAAAGCACATTCATTCTATAATGTTTCCACTGTCACTCCTTTGCTTCGGCTGATGAATGATGATCTCATTGCTGCAAAACAGAAGGATTATGATGTTTCCTATGCGCTGGATGTCATGCAGAATGACACCTTCTTAGGAAACTGAAGTTTGGACCAAGTTATGGAAAACTTCATTATTATCTTTACAACTACCAAATAAGGCATTGTGCTTCTGTAGTCTAATTTTTTGAAATTTGTCATGTTATGGGTGAATTGGAATTCATGATGGTTTTGTTGTAGACATTTTATGGTTGCGAATTATGTGGTGATCAAGGTACACCTTAGATTTTGCTTTTTCCTTTTGAACAAACTACTTGGAGGCAACCTGGAGTGCCTATGATGCCACAATCAGGTATAACTTAAAGATTTCCAATTCCTTTTTTTTTTTTTAAGAAAAAAGGAATATAAATGCAATTTATATCTTTTAAACATACCCTATAATAACTGATTTATGTATTTTATAAAATGGTGTACTTCTTATTTTATTGAAATTGGGTAAAAAAATATTTTAAAAAAATATGAAAATATATGTAAGTAATATTTAGAAGTATAATTTCATTGAAAAGAATGTTCGCTTCCAAAACTTGATTCTTTTTAATTATAAAGAAGTCATGTGCCGAAGTTAATTATTTTATCGTTACAGTTAATTCAAATAAATAGATAGTTTGGAATGGTTAGCCAGGAAGATTGATCCTTAAAGTGTTATAAGCAAACCAAAAGAAACCCTTTTTATAGCTGTTGAGGTTATTCAAGAATTAAAAATACTACTTAGTAGATCATTTTATACAACTTGTCCAAATAATTTAGGCCCAATAATCAATGTTATTTACACCATAGTTACTTCCTGCACCTCATTATTTACTTCTTGCACAGTGTCTCTAATATGAAAAACCTCATTATTTACTTCTTGCACAGTGTCTCTAATATGAAAAGATAAAAGTATCTTTTGAAAAGGCTATTCTAAAATACATTTTTTAACTTTCGGAAAGTTCTTTCCATAATACAATTTTTGACTTTCGAAAAATCTTTTTTGGAATATATTATTTTACTTTTGGAAAAAATATTTCGAAATGCATCAGTGAACCCCATTTGTCTTCTAGAATGAAAAAAATAAAATTTTGGAATATCTATTCTGAAACACACCTCTTCACTCTCTAAATTGACTTCCAGAATACTCATTCCGAAACCTAATTTTTGAAAGCTTGTAACGTAACTAAATTAAAAGAAAAATGTACAACTTACTTACACCACTTTCTCTTACATCCAAACTCCTCCGCAACAAGTCATTGGAGAAAAATGCTACCACCTACTCTCGCCGCCACCACCGGAGTTGCCACCACCAACAAGTGAACCACAATACACCTCTTCTCTCATTTAAAATTGTTAAGGGTATAATTGGAATTTTGGAAAGTTGATGAGGTGTAGGAAGCATTTGATGGTGTGCAGAAAGCAATTTCCTTACACCAAATATAATGAGTATTGGATTCTGCACCCATGATTTTACACCTGTATGCTCATGAAGAGCTAAAATGACAAACATGTGCCTAAGAAAATATATTTTGTATTGCATATTTTGGTATGTATTTTCAAATTTGGAGAGAATATGTTTCAGAATGTAAAATTTAGAATGTATTAATATATTCTAGATTGTATAATTCAATACGTATTTTTATATTTAGAAGGTATATTCTTCATTAATAAAGTCATATAAGAATAAAATGAATAGTCTACATGAATAAAGTTAATTGTCTGCAAGACTAATATATATACGTGTAATTTATAATATCTAAGTAAACAATTGCATCCTACAAACATAATATGAAGACTATAAGTTAATCTCAGACCACAATATGTCTATTATTAGTATGGGACAATCATCCTACAATTTCACTTATACCAATTTCTATCGTATAATATAATTAATAAGTAGTTGGGAATATGAATGTAAAACATGACACACACATTAAAAAAAAATACTTGAACAAATGTGAATCGTGCACATGTCCTATACATATGAATCGATGCATATTGACATCCATGGGAAACTTACTTCATAATGAGAATATCATTATGTTTGATAAAAAACAACATTATATCTACTAGCAATCTGTATCTTATATCGGGCATAGTCATCCACTTTTTTATACTAGCATGAGACATCATGTCAATTAGAGAATCACCATTATAGCGTAAAAGTTGAAAAAAAGTTTGTGATGTGTGTCATAACTTACTGTTGGCAGCCCATCCACCAGTAATGATCTTTTTAGTTGGTTTACTGGTTCATAATCACCCAACAAAGCCCATCCACCAGTAATGATCTTTTTAGTTGGTTTACTGGTTCATAATCACCCAACAATGTAGCATATTTATCATGCTAATGTCCAATTTCTTTAAACAAATTCATTCTAAAGTGGCCATAAATCTTCCTCATTCCCAATAATGTAGCTATAGATTGATAACCACAAGGACAATTAACTTTAACATCAATGACATCATGTTTGTAAGGGTGAGTATTGAGATGGAACTGGTCAAACAATGGAATTGCTTTAATCTTCAAGGGGTCAGTCATTTTTTCCCTTCCTTACTTGACTTCTATGTAGAATAACTATTATTTATTGAATGAATGATATCGACATGCTTAAAATATGAGGAGTTATGCTTTGTAGATCTCACCAATCTATTTGGTCAATATTTTTGGGGATCCCTTGATTTTATCCACTAGTGCACACATTGATGTCATGTTTAGGTATGTTCTTTAACATAATTTGGTCTTAATTATCATTTGTCTACAATGTCAACTTCTTTAAAAGGATTCAAAATAATATTAAATTTTAGCTTAATAGACAACTCAAAGGATGAACCACATGATGATATATCAGAAAAACTTAGTTTAGTCTACATAAAATGAATTGCATTTAAGGAATGCTATTAAGGTCATATCTTACTAATTTGCATACACAAGGTAGAGTATGAGTATGTCTGAGTGTGCAACCACAATGTTCACTATCAATATTAATATGTCTAACTCTATCAAACTCTTTGAAAAGATGCATCAAAACATATTTGAAAACAAATTCTCATATGTTTATATAAACTAACCTTAAAAGTGTAACCCACAATGTATAGACTCTTCTCAAAGGATATTTTAATTTCATTATATTACAAGATAATGACGTTGTTCATTGGGTCCAACAAATATACAAGTCTTATATACTAAAATATATTATGTATTATGAAACATAAAAAATGTTACAAAATATATATTTTATATTTCAAATTCTATTTTTTTAAATATAAAAATCTAACTTCTAACATTTTAAATTATACAATGTAAAAAGTCACCGGATTGTAAATTCTAAATTATACAATTCATAAACTCACTGTTTATTTTTTTTTATAAGGTTAAAGTAGTCATTTAAAATTATATACGGGTGCATGATTAAAATATGGGGTGCCAACCCCAATGCAACGCCATGATTGAAAAGCCCCAATCCATTGTTGCTAATGTGGTTGTCAATCATGAATCTGATTCGTAATTTGTTAACACTGAACAACGAAAATCACAAGGTTCAACTCTAGAGGCACCTTAACTTCCACTTAATAAACACTAAATTGAGCATTAAAACCTTTACTACTACACCACTAGAATTTAGATTGTGTAATTGAAAATTTTTCATCTCTTATGTTAATATCTAATACTATTAATTAGGTCACACTTTATAATTGACCATCAATAATCAATTTCGCAGGATAAGATAATATTTTTAATTCATCAGTTATGTTCAATTTATACCTTAGCCCGCTGGATCACATAAATAGAGGAGCACGAATTGATCCACTGATTTTTTTTTTTTTTATATTATGTATAAAAGTATTAAATTAAAAAGTATTAAATTAAAAAATATATTAATTATTTCTCTCTATATATTGTATTGTTTAAAATATTTAAATATATAATAATATTATAATTTAAATAATCAATACTTATAAATTAAATTTTAATTATTAATTATAAATAAAATAATTTAACATTTTAACCTAATGTATTGACTTATTTGTGCTCATTTTAACAAGTAAAAAACAAAACAAATTGACGGATTTTATCACAGTAATACTTTTATTTATACTTATATATATATATATATATATATATATATATATATATATATATATATATATATATATATATGAGAATTCACATTTTACAAATTACGTATTTATTCATCATACGAGTGTAAATTTTTCAAAATAAATACATGTAATAAAAACATGTTTTCCAAAATGATTAGTACAAAGTGATTTTATACTTTTTTTTTCTTTGTTATTTGAAGAATGAGATTTGATCCCAATTCGAATAAGAAAAACCTCAAATATCTTCTAATTATAAAAATGTGTTAATTTATAAATTATTGAAGGAAATGTTTGCATTATAAGAAAAAAAAAAACTGAAAACTAGTAATAACACTCATAAACGTAAATTTTTTTTAAAAAAAATTGTGTTATATATTTATGCTTAATTTGTATTTACTTGCTATAATGAAAATATTAATAGTTGAACACGTCCGCGTATGTCAAGAAATAAATACTTTACAAAAATTAATGCATTTTTAAAGGGTTTGAAAATTTAGAAGTATAAGTGAGTTTTACATTTTCTTTTGCGTTGTTTTTGAGGGAATATTTCCCTGTTTTGAACCAAGTTACAAATGATGTAAATCTAAATCTAAAAAGTTGAAATGGAATACTATGAAACGAAATCTGTATATGTATAAAATGATAATAAGAAAGCCAAGTGATTTTTGAGCACACACAATCTCATCCTCAATCTCTGGGAAATAGAAGATCAGAGGAACGTTCTCCCACGTCCACTTCGTCCTTCGTAGTCGTTGACTTTGGTGATCTCCTCGAACCGGTCCTACCCCAAAACGGTGGGGTCCACATGAACCCCCACCGGTCTAACCGGCCTTCCCCACCGAACCGCTCGTATTGCAGATAGCTTCTCCCCACACTCCTCGTTCTGTAACCCCTCCTTCCACTACTCTGCCGCTGCCACGTCAACCCACAACTCTTGGTCCGGTTCAGCATCCCAGAACTCATGAGCCGGTTCCGCACATCCTCTGGCAACCGCAGTGTGAACCGCTCGCAGTCCTCTCCCGGTCGAACCAGAGAGTGACCCGTTGAGTGAGAGCGCGGAAACAGCCTTGAAATTCCAAAACCGGTCGATCTAGAGCGAACGGGACGGGCCCGGTTCGGATCATCTAAACTAAGAGGCTCCGTAACCATTCTGTTTCGTTCACCTTCAACTTCACCTTCACCTTCGTCGACGGGGTTGATGTAATTGGGATCATAACTGGGCTCTTCGTTGGGCCCAATGGGCCGGCCCGAATCCGGAATGTGATTCTCAACGGGAGGAGACGCGTCGTCGGGCTTCGGCGCGAGGTTGGCGCGGCAAACGGGACAAGTGGAGTGATTCACCAACCATGCATCGATGCAATCTGGGTGGAACACGTGGCAGCATTTGGGGATCAAACGCAGCGTTTCGTCGTCGCGGAACTCGTTCAGACACACAGCGCATTCCAGCGTGGCCCTCCCGATCTTCAGGGCTTTAACCTCGGAGTACACGAACGTCGGGAACGTGTCCACGACCGCCCGGTCGAGCCCCTGGTGCTGCCTCCGCTCCATCCCGCCGGCGATCGCCACGGCCAGGTCCAGCCTCCCTCTGATCCGCCGCTCAGCGCATTGGCGCGTGTAGATGGACACGAATCCCAACGCAAAGAAGACTACAACGAGGATCACCAGAACCGCAGCCATGGTCTTGTCGAACCTCAGCCTCGTGAAAGGATCCAGCTGCGACGGTGACGGCGGCGGGTTTTGAAACTGTGCCGTGGCTGGCGGCACGAGAAGGAGGATGAGAAGGCAGAAACATGCACGGTCATGATCGATATTCATGAACCGCGGTGCAGGTGGAGGTGCAGGGCATTCCATGTGGATGCCCATAGGTGATGATCATAAAGGTGGGTGCAGATGGATTTTGCTGCAAAAGCAAGTGAGGAATGTTTAGCGCATGAGAAAGCCTAATTAATACCCACCGTACGTGTCAGTGATTGCACCCTGAGTTTTTTATTCTCTTTAAGATGTGGATTTGAGAATAGTAATGGGTTTTTCTTGATGGTAGCTAACACATAAGATAAGTTTGAATTGTTGAACATTTTTTTATGTTTGGAAGGTGACAATGTGTTAAGGACATGGCTTTTGATGGAGTCGTAGACTTTACTCTCTGAGAAGGCACGATAGAAAGGTAGGGTAGACTTGAAATGATTGGGTTTTGGGTTTTGACTTCTCCAATCTTGGGGGGCCCGTGAACGATGATTTTGAATGTTTTCCGTTACGGTGATTCCTGCGGTTCTCTGATGCGAGTGTAGCCGTAAAAATCAAAATTGTTCTCATTATATGTTGCCTTGCCACCACCGTTCGTGGAAACGGAGCTTGTTAGGGTTTAACCTGTTAATTGTTAATTTTTTGTTCATTGCAACGAATTGAACAAGGACTATGTTTGTTGTGTACGAAAATATACATTTGCGTCTCAATGAATCTTCGTCATTTTTCTTGTTTCTCCCGTGATCCAACATTTCGTTGAGATTGGTTTCAGAAATCGGTATTTGGATTATTGTAATTTGTTTTTAGTGTTGTTTGTATGATCAATCTACAATTGTTTATGAATATAGATAAAAGAATTTGATTTTCGTGGCATGCAGTATGAGTTTTTTTTATGTTATATATTAACTATACTATAAAGTTATTTTAGATATAATTTTTAATGTAATTATATAATTAACAAATTTATTTAGGAGGAGAGGCACGTAGTTCCTTTTGTCCATATTTTTTAGTTTTAAAATTATTTTTACATGCAGTTTATTGTTACATACTGTCTAACATAAATGAGAAGTTGAAATGTAGTATGGATGCTTGCAATAGGTAAAGCTGCGTAAACCAAAAAAAAAATAAGTCGTATCCTTTTGTCATATTGTAGAGGACAATTTGTGTGATTGAATGTACATTCTAATTAAATTTTAGATGGAAATTAAAAATATAATATTTAAAATTATTTAAAAATGCTTAGAATGATAAAATGCGTTTACTTTAATAAATTTAAAAGTATATTGACTAAAATGAAGGTGTTGCCCACTACCAGCTGGCATAAATCCTAGAATTATAATCTCTGTCCTTAGAATAATGTAGTGGTATTAAAATCTTAGAGGCAGAGTTTTGCAACTTATAATAATTCTATTAATTCAATCTAGATTAGTTGAATATTTAATGTAAAGTTGGAGCTTAATATTATGATTTTCTGCAGTTGTTTTTTACTGCTACAGATCTGAAACGGTAATACAATTTTACATCTGTCCATTAATGCGTGTTTAAAACCTTCTGTAAAATGGGGAATATTTTCTTATGGTTAAGATTAATGAATAAAAGTGAGGAAAGTCTAAATGTGAAGGCACAAGAGAAAGGCATGGCAGCTATTAGAGGAAAGAGGGGGGTATGGATGGAATGATTCTACAATCTCTTCTTTGGACTGATTCCTGTTTTTTGCCACTTCCTCCTTCTTCAATAGTGCAAAATAAAGAGTTTTCCTCATACACTCGCCATTTGCAATTGTTCAGACGTATTCCATACTTATAACGTTATTTGATACGTAAAGATAGAAAAACAAAAAGTAAAAAAAAAAAGAAAAACTTTCTTCTGCGCTTTTATTCTAAGATTTGTCTTATAAAGATCTTCAATAAAATATCTTCCTAGTACGACACCTAATGTTTATTCTGACAGAATAATTCCTTAAGACAGAAATATTACAGCTGTAACTTAGAATAGTCAAACGTATAAAATATAATGGTTGAACCATTTGGACTTGGTGATGGACTGAGTAGGCATGGATTGAAGGATGCTATTATCAATACCGCCGGCTGGGGAAGGAACCTTGTCCCCAAGGTTTGGTTGGAGAGTTGGACTTAATGGGTTTGGGGCAGAAGTAGGTTAAACCGTTGCTGGTTGGGCCTCTTTAATGTGGGTTGAGTTTTGTTTTGGGTGAAAATTGTGGATTTATTTCTGGACGAATTCTTCCTCCACTATCATACCTTCTTCTTGCACTTTAATACAAAAGTTTAATTTTAAAAGTAATTTCGTTAAAATGTTAAAAATACTCTTATTTATTAAAAAAAATAGTCTTTTTCTTTTCCACTTATCCACCCACGTTGAACGTGAACAGTGAAGCAACCTTTTATTTTTTTGAAATACTTCTTTTATAGTGTTTTGTTTTGAAGATTTTGAGGGTGATCGAACTATAGGAAAGACTTTCCGATCATTGTGTAACGTTGATCGGTGACAAGAAATGACAGGGAGGTAAGATTTTTTTTATTTTGGTGGATTTTTTAAGTTTTTGGTAGGCACTCGGATGAAGTCATCCGGTTGACATTTTTTTGAATTTTGAGAACCAGACAGCCAGACGTCCGGTTCATAAAATGTTAACTGGATGCACTGGAGGGGGTGTCATCCGGTTTGTAATTTGTAAACCGGACGCCACCCCTTCCGGTTGTCAAAATTCAAGAAAATATGAATCGAATGGGTAGTGGGTGGGCCTCATTCGGTTTGCAAATTTGTGAACTAGATAAGGAGGCCATCCGGTTGTCAAACACCCAAATTGGAAAAGTCACTATTCGTCGTTGACAGCCCCCAAACACCAAATTAACTACTCTAATCAATAATATCACTCACAAATTGCTAATAAACATCAATAATTGCTTACCTATGACTTGTTTGAATGTTTAATTGAAGATTGGGGAAAAACGAACGAAACGGATGCAGGATAAAGGGTATTTTTGTCTTTGCAATTTTTACTTAAGGACATATTAGTATTTTTACATTGAGTATGGAGGTGCAGGAAGAGGGTATGGGGGTGGAGGAAGAACTCGTCTTATTTCTGGAATGATATTAGTTCTCTCTTGAGTAGGAGGGAGAGTTTGTTGTGTGGGTTCTCTTTAAGTTACACTCAACAACATTTTATATTTAAAATAAAAAAATACTTTAGTGGCCTAAGGATTTTTAGGTGAGTAACCTAATGTGATTCAGTACCTTTTCACTCACAAAAAAAAAAAAAAAAAGTGGGAAGATTGTATAGTCTTTGCCAATTTTGGAGTTTTTGCTTATTTTGTGAGGTTGTTTACGTATTCATTTGTGCTCTGTTTTGGATGAAAATTCATCCACTTGTTCTTCTCACTATAAGCATCAATATGGCATATTTAGATTTTATTTCTCTCATTGTTTGGATACACTCTATTTATCCACTGAGTGTTTATGTTGGTGATTTATTGAACTAATGATTTCCGCTATTTGCTTGTGAGAAAAGTGTTTATTTGTGAGGTTTTTTGGTAGAAGCTCTGTGTTGTATTCTTTGATATTTTGTAGTGAAGATTTTTTTGGACTAGGTCTTGTAGTTTTTGTCCTTCTCATTAAGGGTTTCCATATTAAATTTTTTCTGTACTCTTCTTACTATTGCATATTTATTTTTTTTACTATTTGAAATTTTTTGACTGTCGTATATTAGACTTTTATTGTGTCTTTCAAGTGGGAAAACGTTTTATTTTAAACACATGTAATTTGAATAATCTTTTCGTTGCGTAACCTCGATTTTCTTAGTAAGCCCATGGTTCAACTTGGCGACTGGCTCAGATAACTACAATTTTATCCTTGTATCAAAATTCTTCTTGACGGATGTTTGAGGCAGCGTGTCCCGTTAAATGAATGAACAGTGGTACAAGTAAAGATCATTTGTGAGGTACTCGTATTTAAAAATATTTTCACTCGAAGGGGAATGTAATGTGGAAGGGACTCCCACTTAAGAGAAAGATTGTTAAGTATCCAAGTGTGATAAGTCTCACATTGAGTAGAAATGAGAAAGTTGGGTAATATATAAAAGACCCACAAACCCAATCCCTAAGGTTTTGGGTTGAAGGTGGCGTTAATTCCTTGTGTGGGTTTGGTTCAAGTCTTATTGTTGTGAGATCTTCTCGATATTTTCATCCCTAAACTTTCTCAACAAGAAGTGTAACATAAACATTAATGGTGTAACACAAGTATGAAATTCATCAAACAAATCTAGACCACTTGATGAAGCTTATTAGATCAAAATTTGAATTTTCTTTTTAAAATGCATTGGAATTTTTAGCCAAAGTGGTTGTAAATATTAAATAGCTACCACCTTTATTTGTATACATTATAAATATATGAGTGTCACAACTAAGGTTACAATGAGACAACATAAATCTAATAAAATAAGAGCGGAAGAGATACCACCATAGTTTATTAAGAAAAAATATGAAAAAACCTTTAAAAAAATGATCTTCTAAACCAGATTTTGGGTTCAGAAGAATTACATGTATGAAAGATATTAACACTCTACAACTTCCATTTTAAAATGATTACCTTTAAGTAAATATGAAAAATGAATATAATTTTTAAAATATTTATTTTCCCTCAAAATTAAAACAAAAATGTATGTGAAAATTATTTTTTAAAACTAAGAAAATATTTATGAAATTATTTATTTAAACCTAACAATGATTAACCTTACTTTTACATATTCACAATAAAAAAGTCAATGTTACGTGTTTTTTTTTTAAAAAAATGTTATTTTTATTGATATTTTTTATTTTTAAAATTTTAATATTTTTTATACTTTATTTTTTGCAAACTAAAGTATTAGATAGTGCGAACATGCTCTCGTACAATAAAAGAAAATATTGTAAATTATTTATCAATACATATTATTACGTGAGTTTTGTTTCAAAAATTATATTTTAATTTTTACTGAAATAAAATATTGTGTATAATATACACAATTAAAATTTATCTTTTAATTATATTATATTTTTTTAATTTTTATTTATTTTTAAATAATTAAATATTAAATACAAAATGATGAATGCGTTTATACAATTACATGTAGTCATGTATATATTAGTGTATACTCATATTTTAGATAAAAGATTTATATAAAAGAATATGTGCTAAATACAAAATAAACGAAAATAACAAAACTAATTATATTCCACCCTGTTATTGGTTGATGCATGTGACTAATAAAGAGAATAAAAAACTAGAAAGACAAAAACCTGCAAATAAACAACCACATATTAAAGCGAACAAAAAGATTTAAAAATCTAAAAAAACAAAAACCTGCAAAAAAACCCAATAACATACTAAAGCGAATAAAAAGATTTAAAAATCTAAAAAGAAAAAAGCTGAAAACAAAAAAAAACCAATAACATATTAAAGCGAAATAAATAATAATCATAAAATCTAGAAAGACAAAAACTTGGAAGAACCATTTTTCACATTTGCAACCTGTATCAGAACTATACGTGCCTTTAATGCCCCCACAGCATACACCCTTAAAGCAAACAAAATGGATTAGCAGACCTACATGCACTCTCAATGGAAACAAAATCACCCTCGTATTATTCCAAACAGTGACCACAAAATCGAGTAGAAGATATCCTCCTACATGAAGTGTTAAGCTTATGATTAAGTGTTTAAGTAAAGTTAATTTTTAATTAGAAATGTAATAATTATAGGCTTTAAATAAATAGTAATAATATAAGGGTGTCTTTCTTCGATAAATATTAAAGATTGAGAATAAGAAAAATACAAACAAAAAAGTGAGTCTCACATTATAGACTTGTATCGACCTAATATCCATTTTCAGAAACTCAAATTATAACCAAAAATATATTGAAGATAGAGACTTCAAATAAAACATTTTCTACTCCATTTTATATTATAAAGGTTGAGATAACCAAATGAAAAATGTTATAAATAAACTAAAACAAATTTATAGTGATGCTTAACGTAAGTATTTTATATAAAAAAATTAAATAGAATTTATAATATTTCTCACTAATTTTATTCTCAATTTTTAGCTTGTACATCAATTGAATGTCAAAATTTTATAAATATGCTACCAAAGTTTTACCTATGTAAACTACCAAAGTTTTACTAATGTAAATTTGTGAATGTTCTTTCAAAATATTTTAGTTTTAAAAGCTAATATCATCGACTTTGGTGAGAATGAGGACGATTATTGTAGTTGTAATTGTAATAATACGGTGTTGGTGATAAGAATTGTTATAGTGATAGTAACCTAATAAGTACTAAAATAATTAAGGATTTGTATCTAGGTATTACTTTATTACTTTAGTGATGGTTGTTATTAATTGTTCTCGTATTCTATATATTCTCGGTAGAATGATATATAGTTTGTTATAGTTTCATTGTCTGTATCCCTTTTTAAGTACAATGATTTAGGATACATGCGTGCAGTTTAAGCTAAAATGATATATTCTTTATATGTTTAATATTGGTAATATTATTGACGGTGTATATTTATATTTTTAATTTATTATTATCATTATTATTTGAAAAACAGTGACATTAAAAGTACAAAATATATATTTAACCAGTATATAATTCCTAATAACTATTTTTTCAGATTTTACCTGAATTTCTACTGGTTTTTTTATTCATAAAATTTTATAAAATTGATTTTTCATAGGTATTACTGAAAGCTTCTAATTAATAATGTAGCCACGATTTATTTTACTTGCGGCCTTTGGTTATTGGTAATAATTAATTTTCTTAAGGAAAAAGTTAATTTTTAATATTAATTTAGGAAATAACTTAATAAAAGTCCCTAACATCTCTTTAAAATAATCTATTTTCTCTTTATGTTTGAATATGTATTTTGTTTTACATAGTAAATAACATGTTTGTCTTTTAAGTTTTAATGATTAGTAATGCCAAAAAGGAAGTTGTCCTCACATTTACTTCTTCCACCCTCACATTTGCTTCCTGCATTATGGAAATTATTTTTCAAAAAAATTTTAAAACCCAATTTCTGAAAATTTTTCGGAACCCAATTTCTGTAAAACGCTTCTCTCACCACGGACTGCACCCCCACTGAAGTCGGAACAGTGAAGATCAAAGCATCCATTTCCTTCCTTTTAATAAACTGTGAAGGATAACATAGCCATTTCGAAAAATTATGGGGTGCAATAAATAAATGCTAATGTGCAGGAAGCAATTATCCGATTACAATCCATAAAATTGTCCAAAATTGTTCTAGAGTGACCCATTTAGTTGTTTAAGCGTATTGCACTTAGCAGTTACTTTCTGCACCATATAAATTCTGATCTGCACTTATAGTCTTTTTAAAATATCAAAAATATCATTAGTGTCATCAACAAATATTCTGTCATCGATGTCATGCTCTATATCTGATCTTCCGTGACGCTGAGTAATTTAGTTTCTTGGTCTTTGGCGTCTTCTTAGTGTCACAGACGCAATGACAATGTTTCTAGAAAAACAAATTAGCATCAATATATTGTTACGCTGTTATATATGATTTACTGGTTTTTATATTCATAATTATTATTAATGCTGAGTAGTATTTTAAAAAAAATAAAATTGAAGAGACTGATTTTAAAACAAAAATCACATAAACGTTTTTGACATTTAAAAAATTTATTTAGTGCAGGTAAATTTGTACCTTCTAGGAAGAACAGCCATTGCACTTTAGTGCACGATAGGCTGGTCACTAAGGATGTTTCGGCTAGCCCAATTAATGTAGGTGTACTTCAACGGAGTTAAAGTAGCCTTTTTTCCTTCTACCCCTACAATTTTGAAATGCACCACCATAGTTTTAAAATGCCTACTTTACCTTTTGTAAAGTAACTTCCATTTTATTTGTTGAAAATCTTTTACAATAAGCTTTTTAGAATTTTCATAATAAAATTTTCTGAAATAGAATTTCTAAGATACGCTTTCTGAAATACATGAAATATATTTCATAATAAACTTTTTAAAATAGAAGTTTAGAATAGACTTTCCAAAACATAAATGATATATTTTAGAACAAGTTTTTTAAACTAATTTTTTTTAAATAAGTTTTTCAAAGTAGAATTTATAAAACAACTTTTTCAAAACTTATATGTATACTTTTCAGAACGAATTTTTTCAAAATGATCTCTATTTATTTTTCTTCTTCTAAAAGAACACAATAAAAAACAGAGGTGTGGTGATGATTGTGGCAGCTGCAACGGTGGCAACAATGGTGTCAACGGCAATGAAATGGTGCAGAGAGGGTATTCTTGGTTTTTTATTTTCTCTTAATATGAAAGTGCAATTAGGAATAATGGGGTGCAGGAAGAAAATACCGTTTCAACTGAGTTGAATTAATTTGCGACCAGATATTACATACTACAAGAGTCGCTGCGGGGATAAAATGTGTCAACTTTGTAGGTCCACTTTTTTTTTTTTCTTAAAAACAAATTTTAATTTTCATAATTTTTTCAACGAATCTATAAAATTTTAGCTAGAGCATTGATTTTATAGTATTTAAAAATAACTAATTTTAATTTAATATTAATATGCTATCTAATTATTAATAGATAATACTAAAACAAATACCAAATCTTATTTTTAAATATTATTATTAATCTTTTACCTAGATAAGTAAATGAAATTTTGTTATAACGACCTATTAGCTAGCCATACATCAATTTTTTTTTTTTTTTTTACTTTTAAAACTCAAATTATAACTAAATTTTTATAGAATCAAAATTAGGCATTCACAGAATTATCAACCAACTGAAGATTACTAGTTAAATCAAAGTAATCTTCCTTTTTTATTCCTGCATCCATGATAAAGTTTTTAGCATTACTTTTATTATTAAAAATAAAAAAAATATTAAAATATTAAAATTTTAACTTTTAAATCTAAATCAATATTTTTACCTCACTTTTTTTATTCTAAACCCAAAAGTTTACTGAAAAAAAAAATAAAGAACAAGCAACTTAAATGAAAAAAAAAATCATTAAAAGAATAGTCCACAATTAGTCAAATTCAGACTCAAATCATTATGTTGGTTAGTTAAATTAGGTTAACATGTTTAAACTCATTCCTACTTTTTGCTTTTTTGTGTGCCTC
>Ga0209700_102174_pt1 | contig 40186 bp, 14 predicted proteins | sample SiratroredBW_FD_187528 | JGI IMG/M metagenome (GOLD analysis project Ga0209700, IMG submission 187528) | Root nodule microbial communities of legume samples collected from California, USA - Siratro red BW (SPAdes) (version 2) | ecosystem: Host-associated > Plants > Roots > Nodule | place: USA...
TTGTAAATCTAATCACTTCAATTCTTTTCACTCTTATAAGCTAAAAACATTATTTCGTTAGCTTACCCTTGCTTTTCTTGTTGTTTTGTGAACTGCGATGATTGTACTATGTACATGAGCAGGTACATATGCAGGTTTAGGAGCACATTAAAGATGATATACTCTTAAATCGATCTCCTTTTGTCTTGTATATATGTTTTTGTTGTAGTTAAAGACTCTATGACCTTGAGATGGTTTTCCTTTTGTCATGAGAATAGTTATACATAACTCTGATGTATCTGAACACTTTTTATAGTACCTTGAACCTTAAATGGATGTTAATACTTGGTAACAGACAAAAGTTATAGAATTTTTGGGCTGTTACATATAGTATTTACTCTTCTTATAATTGTTAGAATTCAACATATCTTTCGTATACAAATATCAAGATTGACCCGCATGCTATGAAAATCTTAAGGAAAAAAAATAGATATTGAAAATTTGTTGATTTAATTTTAAAGTTGTAATCGTAGTAAAGCAATTATTTCAAATTTAATTGTTTTTAAAATATAATTAATAATATTTTTATAGAAAATATAGCTAATATTTCAACTTTTATTTTAAATTCGTGAAAGTTATTAGTAACATGTGAGATTAGTGATTGTTATTTACAGGTTTAATACATTTTCTATTTGTTCTTTATAATTTCTATATAAATGCGATAATTGTGTTCAAACAGTCGCGTGCTTAATCTTTTAACCCAATTTTTTATTACCCATTCATCTTATAATGTTAAAAGTAAATACGTAATTAATTCGAATAAAATAGAATTCAGTCTTTTTAAATAAAATTTTAAATTTAAAGTTCAGAAAGATGAAAAAAATTGATTAAGAAAAATATTACTTTAAAAGAAATATGCGACGATGATTTATGATGATATTATAAGTACTGACGAATTGTAAGATGGAATAGTTAATTATGTTATGAGGTTTGGAGATAATAACTATTTTTGCGAATTTTGTGGTTAAAGTAATTTATGGTTAAGTGCTTAGTAACAAAATTTGTTAACAAATAAATTTATAGTGTGAATTTAGAGTTTGTTAGTGATTGAATTTTATGATGAAATTAATTATGTCATGTTTTTCACAAATTCGGTATAAAACTTTTGAAAAGATATTTGTTAAGTCAAAAGTTCATTTAATTAATGTTTAAAATAATAAAATATGAAATATAATTACACTTTAATTCTAAGACGATAGTTTTATAGAAATAACAAATTATATAAAATATAAATGTTTTGTTTGATAAATCGTACAACACTAAGAATTTTTTTTTTTTTTTTAAGTTTGAGAAGACACATATAAAAAAAGAAGAAACGTGAATTAGACGATTAGATGATATATAAACTAAACAAATCTCGTACTTAAATAAATAGTCATATCTTTATTCTATGATTGCAAGAAATGTCTATTTACCAAATAGATCCATTCAAGATTAAATATAAAATAAATATTGAAGATCTTTCATTACACAATCTAAAGTTGTTTTCTTCACCAACCTACTAACATAAAGAGTCTTTCAACTCTGACCCAATTATCTGTTATGTTATATATAATATACACATTAGTCATGAATTGGTGCAAAAGAATATGCTACTTAAGGAGATAAATGTTGTTAGTTATCAAGGGCATTGGAAGAAAAAAAAGCCTAAATAAAAATTGCATTAAATGAACAATCACATTAAAGCTCCTTATGCAAAGAGAACATGCATAAAAGTTAAAGTTGTTCAATGGTTATGAGCCAAAATAATACTCTAATGTATTTCACTTCCTTAGTCTGTCAACTGGATGTAGTTCTTGCGATGGATGAACTACTATAAATTATTGCATCCATAGTCTTTCCTCCTTATCTTCTTCATATTACATGTTATTATCATTTGCACTAACCTAAGAAGAAGAGTTATTGTGAGAATTTTTTTTTAAAACATATCTTTTGTCAAAGGATTTTTAGATAGGATTTTTTACGTTTACATATGAGGAGGTTGGTTAGACACAAAAATTGTGATCTAATCACATGTTAAAGTAAACGTGAAAACATATCGGTAAATTGATTCAATTGAGTTACAAAATCTACATTTGATGTGACCATTTAGACTGAAAGAGTTGAGGATACAATGAGTGTTTGGATATGCTCAACTAATCATAATATTTCATTAGATGAAACTTATTGAAAATTTTTTGATCGAGTGCTTACCACTAAGCCAAAAGTTAAGAGTATAACATTTTTTACTTAAGAGCGTAGTAGCCGAAGTGCCACGATTCGATTGTGACTTGGCCCACCTGGCCTCCGCCATGGAACAATTGATGTCACCCACAACAATCTCCCCCTCAACAATTGTCCCACTGGCCTTCGATTGTGACTTGAACCACCTGACCACAGAACCATTGTACAACCTGCAATAGTCTATCCCTGAATAATTGTCCCATTGGAAATCAAACTCGTGACCTTGGCTTTCATACCATTTGTTGGATCGAGTACTTATCACTAGGCCAAAAGTTATAATCATTAGTCAAAGCACAACTCTTTCTACTTAAGAGTGTAGCAGCCCAAGTGTCACAATTTTATTGTGACTTGACCCATATGGCCTCCACCACTGGACAATTGATGTCACTCATAACAAAAATTATTTATGCAAATATCTCGTTCAGAGTTTGTTTATTTCAACCAATAAACTTAGATTAAGTGTACATCAATTGTGATATTTCAAACACAAGACAAACGATTTATTAGAATAAAATAGTTGTGCTTGACAAGATATATCAAATGAAATAGTTATAGTCAGATTGCTTCAAAAAATAAATCTTCATTTGAATATCATCAATAAAATAATATTTCAAAAAGGTTTAATAATTAAATCACAATTCAACCATCTCTTATTATGATTTTCTTATTTTTCATAGGATTATTGATACTTTTGTAATGGCAGCCACAACTGCCACAAATATATCGTCACAAAATCCATCATAAATTAATTTTGTGCTTAAGTGAAACAAAAAGTTTGCTCAAAGTGAGCGAAAAAATAAAATCTTATAAAAAAAAATAAAGTAAATTAGGTTAAAGTGAGATCATGATCACTTTAAGTGACAAAGCTTAAACGACATTATTCTACTTAAGCAATGTCGCTTAAATAATTGCATATTCTCTCTTGAGGCAATATCACTCGAATAAAAAAGATGTTTGTTATTTTTTTCTTTAGTGAATACATGTGAGAGATTAAGTTTGTTTTTGAAGAAGTGACTTAAAGTGACTTTTAACAAATGTTAAGGTATTCACGATTTCGCTTAAGAAATTTTGCTAAAAGAGAGGAATAAGACACTTAAAAATGAAATTTTTTAGTGTAAATGAATATGTTGGTTACCATGTATAATTTGATTTTAATGTGTTAATTTTGGATATGAGTTTATCTTAGCTAATTTTAATTTATATGAAAGTTACATAAAAATTATTGAAATTAGAATGTTACTTGGTATTATTAAATTAAAGAATGTAATTTTTTAAATTATGAAAGAATAATATGTTATCTATTTTATAGGTGTTCGCTTCATTTAAAGAGATAAATTAATACAAGTTTATACAAAATATTAGTTAAAATGATATTAAAAATTTTGTAATATTTAATTTTAGAATATGATGTTAGGCTATTATTGGTTTGAATATGTAACATATATTTAAATTTTTTAATAATATTTTGACAATATTACTAAAAAAATTGAAAGACATACAACCAAAGCAATTAATTTTAAATATTTGATTTAAATGATGACAATAATTTACAGAAAATATAAACAAATAACTTAAAAATAATAATGATTGATCTTTTCAGTCTTATCTATTGCCTCGTCATTATCAATGTCATAGTTAATGTTTTCAAAGCTTAAAGATTCAATTGGAGGTTAATGTCCTTACTATGTAGCTTGCAACCAAGAGTTTGTTGGTCAATTAACATGAGCAACATATTTAACTTATGTAGAACATGTGAATGACCTAATAACACGAGCAGATATTTAAAAAAAATCCACATAGTGAGTCTACAACGAGGTTGGTGATGCTATAATTTAATGCAATTGCAACTATCATATGATGCATCTCATGTGTTAGAGGGTGTGTTGGAGGGAATGATGATTGATAGAGGAGCTCCTTGGTGCTTTTGGCTTCTTGAATCCACACGTGATGTTGTAAAGTATGGAGGAAGCTTTTGCATCGAACAAATCAATGGAAAAACTCCTCAAAGAAAGCAGAAGCAATGGACATGGAAGAATGAACCGTGGAGAGCAAGAGTATAGTAAAAGCTTACAGTTGAAGCTTCAATGATGGTGAACTAGGCGATGAAAGGGAACTTGAAGGAGGTTGGTCCAACCTTCAAGAGAGAGTCTCAAGCTTCTTGGAGAAGAAACTCAATTGGAAACTTAATAATGTGCTGAAAAATTGGCAGCATTCCATTAGGTAATTTAAGCTTGAAATATAAGGATCCTACACATCTATTTATAGAGAATGAGAAACTTGCACTAAAAGTTCTCCCCTAAGTAGCGTATGAAGTAAGCTACCTACATAACCCTAGCGGAGGGACTCTAGGTATAGACTCCTTGAGTTACCCATTAGAAATATGTTGTATGGTTGGTGCATATTTATTGATGTATTGGAAACTTATTTTTGTTGCTTGTTTCAAGGAAGAGTGCTCACGTTGCTTGAAGTCTAGTTAATGCATAGGTTGCATGCTTGGTTATTTCCAAGAGAGCTTGTTGATTGGAGTGGTCCCCACGTTCCTTTTTGTGTCATTGGTGTATTATGCAGCCCAACATAGCTGTTTTCTCACTTTGTATGTTGAAAGTGGACCCTACCTTCATATTGGATAGCCAAATGACATCTTCATCTCGAGGGTGGGTACAGCCCAACATAGCTCTCTTCTCAATTTATTTATTAAAGTGGACCCCACCTTTATCTTGGTTCCCTTTATTTATTGAAGTGGACCCCACCTTCATCTTGGCAAGTCAAATGTTTTGTATTTCTTAGAATGACCATGTATTTCACCTTCCATATGGGTCATACATGAATCTTCTATTATCTCCTAAAAAATTAAATCCAAACAAAAAAAATTAGAATACCAAAAATACCAAACACATATACCAAATTAAAATCTAAATTATACTATCAATTTGGGTTAGACCTTAACCATCAATGATGCTTGTGGTTGAGGTTCTTCTTCCTCCTTAACAAATACATAATAATGTTCTATAAAAGAGCATGTGATCAACGAACAAGGTGGAGTTTAAGGTTCTTCTACCTTCTTCTTTCGAACCCACACTCCCATAATCGATTGCGATATCAATTATCCTTACCATAATTGATTATTATAATTAATTATCGTCCACCACAACAACCCATAATCAATTAGGTTAATCAATTATCTTGGATATTTGACGTAGATAATCAATTATGCACCATCCATGTTATTCGTGTGTGCTTGTTATTTTTAAGCATCATTCTTACATGAAACCTTACTTGTAGGTGAAGAACCAACAAACCAACCATTGCCAATAATGATCCACACATCGCCTACAATTTCACTCTCACCAGTCACACCTTCATTCTGAAAAAAAAAAACATTGCATAGTGAAAAAAAAAGGGATGGGAAACTTCATCATTTGATTTTGGACATTTGTAAATTCACTTCAATCTTTGTTGATATTTGCAAAATGAGAAACCATCTCCTGCAAATCATGACCTACTAATCCACACAAATCACCGCTCCCAAACGACCACAATTAGTACAAATCTATCCTCGCCTACAGTTGACCCATTTAACCAAACGCAATGTAAATGTCATTGCATCTAGCGAATAACCAAATGAAGAATCATATGTCAATATTATACGAAGAAAATAAACACTTAAACAAGGTGTTTATTACCTCAATAGTTATGTTTGATTTGAGAACAAATGACATAGTTTATCCTCAATCTCACATTGTGTTAGACATCTTCATCAAGCTCACCTCCTCTTTTACAAGTCTGACCTCCTCTCATACAACATGATAACAAAGATGATGATGATGATAATGAATCTAATGACAAATTGTCCATAAATGACTATGAACACATCTACCTAAAGCTAACAAGGACTCTCTGAACAATCGTAGAGATGTCCTTAGAAGTGCCAACGTAGGTCAAAAAATGTTTTGGCAAAGCAAACACCATGAATGTCACCATCGCGGAAAGGTGACGAGATGCCTAAAGAAGGAAACTAGTACTCCAAATATTGGGAAAATCCTATGGGATCATGCTTCAAGAAACCTATGTAGAGATTACTTTGCATCAAAGCTTTTGAAGTATTTCAACCTCGTTATGAAGGCCAAGATATAGCAATAAGTTTGCAAAATTAACATTTTACATAATCTAAGGTCCAAGGATTTGATGATGAGCATGCACCGCTTTTTAGTGTTCCACCTATTGGAAGGTATTCCTTTCAATATCTCTTAAACAATTGACCTAAACATGTTCCATATGGTAAGAAGATTATAGAGCAAGGATAACATGTATTACATGGAATTGCTTAACAATTGTTAGAAGTTTGTTATTTTTTCCTTTACACAAAAATAATATTATTTATTATAATTAAAAAAAAGAGAGAGATTATCGAGGCATAGACAAGAATTCATATGATTAGGTATAAGTTTAAATATAAGAGTTTTGCAAAGATACTTATGGTTTTGATGATAATAAATACTATCATATTTTGGTGGGTCTAACAAAGTTAGTTATATTATGTAACAAAGAGATAATGAACACTTTGTTTTTATACTTGTCACTCCTAACATGGGTATGTTCAGTTTTCTAATGTCAAATGCAATGGATTCTACTAAATAATCAAGTGTTTACAAGTATTCTTACTCACTTTTGACTTGTAATGAGTACACAAACTGAATCATGATTATTTACTAAATTGTCCTAAAGTTTAAGCACGAATTTAGAAGGCCTTTCAGGTAAAGTGTCGAAGTCTCTCTAGGATATACAATGAAATATTGTTGTTTAAAAGGTTCACACTCAAACAAGTAGATATTAAATATGAACACTCCTTATTCTAAAATATAATTAATAAAGATAATTTTCTCTTTCTAATACATCTAGCAAATGACTTTACTAAGAGCTTATAAACTTAAAAGAATGAAAGAATTGTAATCATATGCATATTCGTTAATCTTATGTAAAGAGTGTTTAATTCATATATCCTCTTTTTGAGATCTTTCCTTTTAAACACCTAAAAAACTTTTGTTATATAATTAAGAGTGACTTTGTTGACTCAATCAAGAGTGACATAGTGTACTCCTCCTTTATCTCAAGAGGAGACAAAAAAGATCGTCAAAAGTGATTTTATGTACTTACTTATAAGTTAGAAACAATAGTAAATAATGATTTTAATCATATTTATTATTAAAATCCTTTGTAACTGACAAAAGAAAATTGGACATAGTCAAAGTTGGGGTGAATTAAATATAAAGTAAAGTCTCCACTATTATTTTATATTACTCGTATACAAACTCTTACTGATTTTATCAAACATTTATGAAAATATTTGTGAACATATTTTAAAATTATTAAATAATCTCCGATCAACATTTAATAAACATGTGAAAAATATTTCCAATGTATTTTTCTTACTTTATTCAACTTCCTTTCCCAACTTTTTATATTTATCCATTGATTTCAACAAACCCTTTGCTATTTATGACAAAAAGAGGAGAATTGTTGAATTTTTTTTAAATTCATTTCTTGTATAAGATGTTGTTTCCCTTGTTGCGTGCATAAACTCATTTATACACACTTATCTAAGTAAACACGATTAAATGATTTAAATGATCTAACATGTAGTTGTTGATGACATTATTTTATAGATTTTTACCTTTTATTTTCTTTGGTAATAGATTAGGTTTTCTTTGCATAAATATTTTAATTTCGTATTTTTAGCTAATACATACACTTCTCTAAGTAAACACAACTAAATGGTCTGACATGTAGTTGTTGATAACATTATTTTGTAGATTTTTACCTTTTATTTTCTTTGATAATAGATTAGGTTTCCTTTGCATAAATAGTTTAATTTCTTATTTTAAGCTAATATAACATTTGTCTAGTCTTTCCACGACAACTTTTGCTATATGTGTTATTTTTTTTATTCTTTTTGTGTTGGTTATGATTCACTACATTTAGAGTTTCATACCATTTTATATGATATTTTGAAACTTAATTAGATTAGTTATATTTTACCATGTGAAATTAGGATAGAACATTTGTAATCGAGTTAATCTAGTGTCTATAGCTAAAAAGTAATATGCTTTACTAAACCTTTTTCTAAGCATGCTTGTTACTTCCACAAAATTGTGAAGTCTCATTACAATTATCATTCATATATGTGTTGTCATACTTTCTCTAGATCTCTTCCATATGAAACTTTTGAGGATGTTTACAATAGATCATCTTTCCTTCTTTTTTGCTAGATGAATGTGATATATTTTAACTTTTCATCAAAATAATGAGCTGTGTGGCTTGCAAAAAAATTATTAGGTCTCCACATTGTGGTGTTAAATATTCTTTAAAAGAAATAAAATATCATTGGTTAAGTTGCTAATAAGATTAAAATTTCCATCTTTATAGCTCGACTTGTAGATAACAATAAGAAATTAATTCTATTGTAATAGTAATGAACAAAATTAAATGTAATTTCACTTTCAAATAATGTTTTAATACTCAAATCACTAAGTAAACAAAAATAAATATGTGAACACAATAAATGAATAATTATAAATATTAAGAGTTTGAATTTAAGTGAGTTTCTCTATCCTTAGTGTTCTTATATGAACTTTGGTAGTTTTATTTCTTATATTAAACAATAAAAAAATTATATGATTTACTATATATATATATATATATATATATATATATATATATATATTGTAAGGCTTATATTATTATTAATAGTTATCTTATATGGTTTTTGTCCTTTTAATATTTTCTTTTATTTGGTATTTTTATATAAAAAAATATTTTAATTCATGTCTTTGTCAAGTGGTTATATACTGCTAACATTAATAGAAAAACACATCTAATATTTCATAAAAGTACAGGGAATAAAATAAAAAAAATATGAGAGACCTGTCTTAAATTTTTTATAATTTAATAGAAAGTAATATTAAAACTAAAATAAAATAAAAAAACTTATGGGTGGCAAAACAGATACAAATTAAGAACAATAAACTAAAAAGATCACAAAAAATCATTTTCACCCTCTAATGTCGGTCTATATTTTATCTTTAAGTTAAATGTAAATAAAATAATAATTAATTCAATTCCTAAAATTGTATCGATTAGTTCTTATTTTTTTTAAATACAAAAATAAGCTCTAGATTTAAAAAAATATATTTAAATTCGTAAAATTAATTCACTTTTCATTAAACATAATAATAATAAATTTATATACTAAAATGAAATCTCAAAAAAAATCAAAAATTTATTTAGGTTTTGTTTATATTATTTTCAAATGGCTAATATAATAATAGAGTGAACCTTCAGAAATTAAATTGTTAAATTTAGTTAATGTTTGGAAAACACTGAAGAAAAGAAAAATATATCCTAACACGTCTCTCGTCTAATACATGCACACACATAGGGAGACTCTCCTTTCTTTCTTGCTCTCACACCTATGTATGTGTGGGTAGAAATCCAATAAAGATAACATTTATGGAGCAATCACTGTTTTGACATTTATGTTCGCCTGGAGCTTTGTACAGCCCTACTGTAAAACAACAACGTACATGCGTAGTTGGTCCTCAGCTACCATTACCATACAAAACTACCTAAGAACCCCTACTGCTCTAACCTACAATACTACAGCCATAGATTAGAGAGAGAGAGAGAGGTACCTAACCTTCTTCCTCAAGCTTTGTGGCTTCCCTTGCTGCTTAGGCATGTCTTACTCGACATGAAATGAAACCTAGTGTCCTTCTCTTCTTTCCTGCTTCAAAATACTGCAGGACCACGTGTCCTGATTCTCCATAAATAGCATCAAGTCAGCTTCCTCATGTGGATTTTAGTTACTATATTTTCCAGAAACACTGCAAGTCATCAAAGCTCAGTCCCAATAGAGCCACTCTTGCTGACTACACATTTCCTATTATGACTTCCAACATTACCAACTAATACTTCATATCTATTTACTTTTTTGGTTAATTTTATAAAATATAGTCTTAATCCAATAAAATAAGATTACCGACCGTAACAACACTTTGTTTTCAATATTTAATAGACAGTATTAAGTTATAACAAATTTGTGTCAATTAACTACACGTAGGACATTATGTACACCTGTACATAATTTCATTTTGGTTTTTAAAAATAATATACATTTATGCTATTATGTACTTCCTATTGACCCTCCTCTACCTCTTTTGTCATAAATAATTAGTTGAGTATTGTACACAAATAACAGCATGTGTGCAAAACACTTTAAATTAAATATTTGAGCCACATTATGACTTCAATGAATGCTCTGAGCAGTGATATGTAATTCAAGTGATACGTCTTCAATCGAACATTAAAGTCCTCATAATCCAGGAGGCCGACATGATAATAGCGTACTGATTAAATATATGTTTCAGATTTTTTTTAGGAGACAAGATGAGATAGCACATGCTGGGGGAGATCTAAAAGCTATTAGAAGACACATTACATTGTTAAGCTGATAGGAATGTTGAACAAGGACCACAACAGCATCAAGACATGAAGGGACCACGCACCAGCAGGGAAAGAAAAATTGCCAGCAAGTGCATGCACGGCAAGCTGGTCTTATGGACAAATAGAGACAAGAAGCAAGTAGTAGTAGTGATTTCACGTGTTCAATCAAATCATGTGCTGTGTAAAATCCAAAAGAAAAACGCTTGCTACTACAAATTGTGAAGAAATTTTTTAGGGGTGCAGTTCCCAGACCCACTCTACAGTTATGTCAACTTTCATTCACTCATTGCTTAAGTCAGCCTTCCTAACTTGTTCCAAGCTTACTCGTTTCATCTGCTGTGGACAAATGATTTTTTTTCCATCACAATTTGGTAAATATAACCCAATGGCCGAGCCCCATGCTATCATACGAGAAAAACTAAGGTTATCCTGATATCTCAAACTCAAGTACTAATGAGATATATAAAAAATTACCAACTAGTAATTTTGAGCTTAGTATGATGTATTGAAATCAACATGAACATCTAAAATTTTCACATATTATATACTTTTAACATGTTATAAATGGGTTATCAAACACGAAAACTGAAGATTGCAACGCTAAGAAAATAAGTTGAATGCGTATTGTTTGTTGAAGAAGGTAAATCAGCCTAATGAAAAGCAGCTTTCCCGATTCCTAGCTATGAACTTCAGTTTGTTATCAGGAGCTAAATTTATAAGTACTGCTGGCCACTCTGTATCTTAAGCTACTTGGTACCCGCGGGTTTCCTAAAAGAAAAGTATTCAGAAAACTATAATCTATACTTGACATAAGACCGAAATAATGTGGAATTTACTATTTGATACTGATTTATATAAAAAATCAAATAAATTTTTTTAATGTAAACAACTGACATACAAATATGAGGCTCCTAGACAGTGGATTGAAAAAAAAAAAAAAAATCCTACTCTCCCCCTCCCCTAAAAAACAAGATAAAAAAGCCAGACAGAAGCGGAAAAATTCAATGGATAGAAGTACCATAATTCATAATGTGTTACAAAATATTTTGGTCACTTTGAAAGCCAATAAATGATGAGAAACAACGTACAAGCAGCAATTACTGCTGACAGAATAAGAGTATCCCTTGAACGCCGCCTTCTTATCGAACCTGCAAATGCACATACTTGATCAACAAAGAGAGGTGAATCTGAAAATCAATGGAAAATTAGAAGATTAAAACTGCAACATACCAAGAAGGCTTCGAATCATGGGGAACTTGTCACCAAGACCTTTCACTTTTCCTTGAACATCACTAAACAAGACTCTCTGAGAACCCAACACAGCTCTTGTTGCTTGAGCTTGACTAATCACATCATCTATCTGAAAAAAAATGCAGGGAAAGTGAATAAACACTTCCTTAAAATCCAGATTATAGTCTCACGTTTAAACGATCTGAAAAAAAAAGTGTTTCTACAAGGCCCATTATTATGACAATGTGGCAGCACTAAGCGGAGAAATCTCAAAAAGAACACAGCCATTCACATATAAAGCAAATGGGTTTCCAAGATTTTTTTTTGTTAAAAGAGAAGAAAAATTATTATAAGATATTCTTCCTGAATGGATAAATACAGTACTGCAAATTGAGAATTTATTATTAGAAGTCAACAATATGCTTTAAGATTTAACAATATCAAACTAAACATCAATGCCACACCATGTAGGAACCAAGGACTGCATAGATGCAATAGTTTGTGCTACAGTTTGGGCAGCCATTATTGATGGAACCTTAAGAATAATTTGATATACGGAGAAGGATATGATTATTGAAAAAGAAAATTATATTTGAGAACCACTGGGATATTGATTACTGAATATTATATAAATATCCAGTTAAATTTAAACATTGGTAAGCCTCTGATTGTGGTTTAAACCTTAGATATGATTTGAAAGACACCATATGATATGCAGCGAAATATATTGTACAAAAAAAGAAGACACCGTATGACAAAACTGAGCTACAGCTGACTGTATGACATTAGTTCAAACTTTGTGTAAACCCCAGAGCAACTACGGTTTGTCCCGAATAGTGTAACTTTCTAGGGATCAATGCATATTTAGCTGTCACCACTGGCCAATAAAGAAGTATTCACCAAATGAGAATTTAATTAGAATACAATCTTGTTATATTTCATAGAAGAAATACTTACATGAGATATATTTCCATGGATGGCGGCCCTCTCCCGTAGCAACTGCATCCTTGGTGACATACTGCCCGATGACTGCCAGAAGAAGGTAAGTCTAGTACAGCAATTATGAGAAAATTTCTGTTATTTAATTCAAATCATACTAGTGATTCACCTTAAAGTCAGTAATATCATCCCTGACAGAACTCAAAAGCTCTGCATGTTCCCTCATTGAGTTTATGTTCCCCTTGATACGCCTAAATTCCTGAGAATTAACAAATAATAAGGTAAACATCTTTTAAGTCAACTTATTGAAGTAGTAGAGTTTTTTAAAGTATGAATGTCTAATTTATTACAGTAACATTTTAATTTATAAAATCTTTCTAGTTCCTATATAAGCTTTATCAAGTCTTGACTGAAAATTAGCATTACAGTAGGTAGGGAGTTGGCCACAATATATCATGTTAAAGTGACAAGATAAATAAATCATGGTAGTATGGTAGGTCAGCATGATGCGTGATTACACTCGGAAGGAATTTCTTAAAGCATGTAGAGTAAGATCACCATCAGAAAACTTATGTTGCAATATCTGTAGAACAGACCTTAATTTCATAGCACAAATATTATGCCACTTTTTAATACATCGTTTGAAGCTTAAAAAGGGTCTCAACTGGAACTTTGACAACCGGACCTAAACATTTCACCCCTCCTATCCATAGTAGCCACTAGCATGAAATGGACTACAAGTATATCTAAACATTAAATTTTCCATCTCTTACTATTGGAGGATAAGCTGGTTTGGATATACACAAAAAGGGCCACAGGGATGCAAGAGTGAGTATGAAATGGACTACAAATATATCTAAAGATCAAATTTTCCATTTCTTACTATTGGAGGGTAAGCTGGTTTGGATACACACAAAAAAGAGGACAATGTTGAAGATCCCTCTTCGATTAAGAATTAAGCCTAGTCGATATGAAATCTTCAATACACAGAATGCATTAGTGAGAAGAACAGATCACACAGTTCTAATCCTATTAAGAGGAAGAATGGGAGACCAAAATGTATATTGGAAGATGTTGTCAAAAGGAATTTCACAGTAAATAACATTTAAAACTTTGGTCTTTAACCAAGCCAAATGGCATCATGTTATTCGCATAATAGACATCATATGGCATAAGGTTTTGTCATTATTATAGGAGGATAAATCTTGTGATTTTATCCCATACTTCATTCTTCAATTGAACACATTCACAAGAGCTCAAGTTAGATAATATGCAGTTTACTTTATCCTTGTTCATCATTATTAAACTCAAAGGAATAGAGAAACAAATGGGAATAAATAAAAACGTTCTTAATAATACAAATATAATTTAGATACTCCTGATTATATAGGATTAACTCCTCATTTCTATAATTATAACACTCTCCCTCGAGCAAAGCATATAGGGAGTATGTGCCTAGCTTATAGCAAATATAATCAATCTTAAGTCCTCTTAGAGACTCGGTGACTATTCATTAGAATTGACTAATCTAGTTGTGATATCTCAGAAACTTTATTTTTTTATTATGAAATAGCAATCCACCTATATGTTTGGTCCTCATGAAAGACAATATTGGAAACAATGTGTAATGCAACCTAGTTGTCATATACAAGGTGCATTTGGGAACTTTCTTCAAATTTAAGCTCTTTGAGAAGTTGTTTCAGTCATATGAGCTCACAGGTGACTAAGATCGTCGCCTTGTATTCCGCTCTTGCACTTGACATTGCCACAACATTTTGTTTCTTATTTTTCTATAATATTAAGTTACCTCCAACAAAAATATAGTATCCTGAAGTGGAGTGTTATCAATTGAAGACCCTACCCAATTAGCATCAAAATACCCAACAATTTGAGCATTTCCTTTATCTTCATAAATGATATCTCATATTGACTAGAGATATTGCCAAATATTACTATATAAGTGAAGTGTAAACTTCACCTTATTAAGCCAATTTTACAAGTTTGAATTAGGTTTAAAGTATACTTTTCAAGATGGTATCAAAGCTTATCAAAGTCTATCTTAAAGAGTTTTGTTGGGTCACTCACTATTGGGCCACCTTCTATTCCCACGCTTAAAATGTCCAATCCTCGATATGAGTAGATGTATTGGAGATCTAATATTGATTAGAGATGTGGTCAAACTATACTATATAAGTGTGGTGCAAACCTTATTTTACCAAGTCAGTTTGTGAGGTTGAATTAAACTTATGGTCTACTTTCTAAGAATCATCATTTGCTTAAAAAGCCTACACTAAGGACAAGAGAATAATAACAGTCAAAGCACATTTTTATTCTTCATTATTGTCAATCATATTCTAAATAAATGAAATTGAAATATATCAAATTTAATCTATTCATTTCCATCTTCCCAAAAGACAAAGACTTTAGAAGTTCTTTTTATTTTCAAGTGTTTCATTTTGCTAAGAATAGCATAAAGTATATGTAGTGACAGGTTTTAAAAATCACCACATCTGATTAACTAGCTTACCCAAAGTTACACCCTTGATATGACCTAATATGTGATAACTAAGGTACTAAACACATGGTATTGTTGAAATTAAGACTCGCGGCAATGTCTTAACAACTATCTATATGTTGTTAGTAGGATATGAAGTGTACTAATAGAAGATAAGTTGCTAGATGTTGTTTGAAGATTCTGGAGATCTCTCTATAGTCATTAATTTAGGATGGGAGTTCTCTATATATAGAAGTTGATGTACTGTTTTAAATAAATCAATTGAATAAAAAATCTTCTTTCATTCAAATTAATTCTTTCAACTTGGTATCAACAGTCCCGATCTTACGGGTCGTCCTTCCACATTTCTTCTTTACAATCTTAGCTACAGTTCTTTTGTAGGGTTGCTTGAAGTGCACTCATTTCCTTTGATTGTTGGGGTTGCCTAAAGTACACCCAACTTGTGGTTCTATCACTGTTATTTCTGCCGCCACCACCAACCATCATTGTCCACCGGTCGTCTGCCATCGTCAAGTCACACCCATTGTCATCGTTTTCTTCACCATCATTGGAGCAGTGACGAGAGTTGTTGTTGAAGCTTTCTATCTTATTGTTTTGTTTTATTTAGAAGGGGGCTAAGTAATCCCTATTATTTATTTTAGCATGATAACTTCATAAGCAATGCTAATCTTCCACTCTTGTCCAATGACAATTGCTTTAATAATCAGAATTATCTTCTGCAGGCTCAATTTATCAGACGCACATTAAAGGAAACAAGTAGACTCAACCATCTTGAAGGAGAGGTCATAACTGCTATGTTCTCTAAAAAGGCTTCCAAACCTGGGACTTCAAATCCTGTAAAATTGAACATTTAAGATCTCTCATGGACATTTAGTAAGCCACCTTTTGGTACTTGTTCTCTAACCATAACTAGTAAGAACTCCAATTCCTCATTTAACGTTGTTAAAACTTTATGTAAGGACTCTTGGGTTCTAGACTCTGGTGTGATAGACCATATGACCCCTCATTCATCTCGTTTAACATCATTTCTCTTTCAGGTAACCACATTACCGTTGTCGATGAGACTCGAATCCAAATAACTGGACATGGTAATATTTCTCCTTTATCATCCCTTAGCCTCTAATAACCTTATTTTCGTTCAAAAACTTACTCATGACCTAAACTGTTTTGTAACCTTCTTTCCCACTCGTTGTGTTTCTCACAATCTTCTCACAGGAAGGACGATTCGCACTATTAAGGAACAGAGAGGGTTGTATTGATTTAACAACTTAGGAACTAAGAATAGTATTAGTGGACGACTACCTCTGTTCTTCAATCTTACACTACTTTTGAGTCCTCTCAAATTTGGCTTCTCCACTTCCCTCTAGAACATCCATCATTTTTTGTTCTAAAGTCTATGTCCCCTTCCTTATTTTCTAAAGAGTTTGTTAAGTCATTTAAATGTGATGTATATCAACTTGCAAAACATCATTGTGCCACATATCCTCTTAGTAATACAAAGAGTATTCATCCTTTCGATTTGGTTCATTTTGACGTTTGGGGGCCTGCATCAAACTCCAGTATATCTGGTACTAAATGGTTTGTCACTTTTATTGATGATTGTACTTGTGTTACACGGATTTTCCTCATGAAAGAAAAATCTGAATTTTTAACCTTATTTGTCAAATTCTTCCATATGATAAAAATACAATTTGAAAAGTCAATTAAACACTTGCATTTTGATAATGGGAGAGAATATATAAATCATGACATGTCTAAATTCCTTTTCAAAAATGGTGTTGTTCATGAATTCACATGGGTGGATACAGCACAACAAAATGGCATTGCTAAAAGAAAAAATAGGCATTTTCTTGAGGTGACATAGGCACTTCTCCAAATGTATGTCCCTAAATCTTATTGGGGCGAGGTGGTCATTACTGTTGCTTATCTTATTAATTGATTAATTGATTATTGTACAAGAGGAATGAAAAATTAAAGTGAAAGTGTATACTAATGCAAATTATGCAAGGTCTGTCTTAGATAGGAAATCCACCTCAGAATTTTGCATGTTCTTAGGTGAAAATTTGGTGACTTGGGAAAGTAACAAACAAAATGTTCTTGCAAGGTCTAGCACATAGGTTAAATTCCAAGCTATGACACGTGGGGTACGTGAATTGTTATGGTTGATAGTTGTTTTAAATGATCTTAAAGTGGCATGTGAAGAGTCTGTGATTATTTATTGTGATAATAAGTAGTTATTAGCATTGCTCACAATCCAATTCAGTAAGATAGGACACAAAGTTGTTCTAGAAATCTCTTTGTAATCATTGTTTTAGGGTTACAGCTCTCTATTTATAAAGGTTGATATACTGTTTCAAATCAATCAATTGAATAAAAAATCTTCTTTATTCAGATTAAATATTTCAAATCTATATATAATAGATGTCATAAATACAAAAGAAAACAATTAGCGTCATTACATAAGTATATATATCATCAACACAATTACCCTCTTTACACTATTTCCAACACCCCCACACCATTTCCGTCAAGTTGGAGCATATTATCATATACACTTAACTTGTTAGACATGCAACCAATTTGAGAACCTCTCAGTGATTTAATAAAGACATCTACAAGTTGATCATTAGAAGTGACAAAGTGAGTAACAATGTGTTGTAAATAGGGGATTATTTATTAGGATAAAAATATCCTAATATCCCTATAGTAAATAGAATAAAATTTCCTTAGAATCTTCACATTCATTCTCACAGATTTTATTTCCTTTTCTAAGAGAATGTAATCGTTACAAAATAGAGTAGTTGAGAATGTAATTATCATGATTGAAATTAATAATATATTTCTTTATTGTCTCATTATTCAAGTCAATGACTCGCGGCAAAGATCTTCTCCACCTAATGAAATGACAATCTATCTCCATTTAGTATAACACTGAATTTGAGACAAATGCAAAGCAGCCTTATTTAGTCATGTACTAACCTCCTTAAACCCTAATTCTCTAACCAATTGTTTGAGCCAAATATATTCACCGGTGGTAGAAGCCATGCCTTGATATTTCACTAACATAGCTACAAAGCTCAGTTTCTTGCTTTTACAAGAGATCAAATTATTACCATTTTGTGCAAGACCAAATTATTACTAATTAAAATGCAATGCTCAAAAGCAAATCTCCTATATGTGGAAAATCCTACCTAATATGCATTTAAATATCAATAACTCCTGTGTGACCTTTTATGTTCTTATAAAAGATCATTTCAGCACAAAAGTTGATGATTAATACATGGTGCTGGTTTTAACAGGAATACATCCATATTTTGATCATATCCATGACCAATTCTTAAAAGGCCACAGTTCTTAAAAGGCCAAGAGGTTCCTTCAATTAAGAACTTAGTTACTCGACTATTTTGAGCCCCTCCACCAAAATTTGACATCCATTCGAGGAGGATGAGGCAGGAGGAGACCTGGTTGTCCTCAATGCAGATATTACTAAATAAAGGACACACCCAAGAAAATTAGTAATTAAATGCACAAATGAATTTTCTAGCTATTCTTGTACCTAGAACATACCATACATGTACTTACAAACTAGAGTCATCATTAATCTAGTAAACACAATTGTAATCACTTAGAAAGTGTTTATAAATACTAGAGAAGCTGAGCAACACAACCTATCCAGAAAATTCACTCTCATAAGCCCTATATCTTAGATGATCTCTTAATATATAATTTTGATTTGTTTCCTTATTAAATTTGAACACTTAAAAGTATAGATTGCAAGGTAAATAAAATGAATTGTTTTCTCTCAAAAGGAAACTTAAAAGAAGCCTTTATGAGTGGTTTTAAGCCAATAAACAATGCTATTGAGTATTGACACTAATCAAAAGCTCGGAATGATTAGGGGGATTTCGACACTTCTAAATGTCAGAGATTAGTAGGAAGTGATTTACTTGTCACATACATGACCTAATATTGTCTTTGCAACAAGTTTAGTAAATCAATTTATGCATTCACCCTATCAAGAACACCTAGTGCTATATCAGATCTAGACATACTTGAAGAGGGCAATAGGCAAATGTCTTTTCTTCTATACAAACACACAAACAACAGGCAATCAAGGCCTACACGAATGTTGACTGGGTATGGTCTACCACTGATAGAAGGTCTATAGCAGGCTATTACACATTTGGGGTAACTTGGTTACCAAAGCAAAAAACAGAGATCGTGGTAGCAAGAAGCAGGGCCAAAACAGAACAAAGAGCCATGAAAAGCAACCCACCAATGGTTGGAAATTGAGAGATGCTTCAAAAAAGAGATGATAGATGATGAGCCCGTTTGTATGGCATTTGTATCAAACTATGCAACATGTGGAAAATATCCTCACCAAAGAATTCTTCTAGCCTAAATTTGAACTTGTAAGCATGTTGGCAACAATAGATATCCATGCATCAATTTGAAGGTTGATGTTGGTTAGGAATAAATTCTTAGGATGTTTAGGAAAAATTGTCAATAGTAAAAACTAAATATACCAATTCAATTGTTGTTAAGTATGCTATCTTTAAACCCTTGCTTTCTTTATTTGTTCTTTATACCTAATTCTCCTAAGCAGGAGTAAATAGAGTATATGCAATGCATTTCAGTAAGAGACAAGAATAATATGACTTCAAAGTAAAAAATGGGAGATGATGTCACATTACAATTTTCTGTGTTTAAATATCTGAGATCAATACTCCAAAATGATAAAAATTAGCAAGGATGTCAAATAAAGGATAGAAATGAGGATGTCACACGACGAGCTGACATAAATTGGCATATCTTGTTAACAGAGTAACTTAGCTCAGGTCTGGTGATAGTAATATATTACGAACCACACATAATAGATCTATAAAATGTAGGATCTTAAAGAATATCTCAACCAGATTTTGTCAACTTGCACCTAGAAATCATAGGAGTAGTTACAGGTTTAGAATCAATCATATTTGTCTAAGCACGTAAATCATTGATATATTTCGTTTGTGTGAGGAAAAGAGAACCATTAGATTGTTGTCTGAGCTCTATTCCCAGAAAGCAATCAAGTGAACCAAGCTATTTAAGGGAGAAAATTGCATTCAATTGAGTGACTAATTTGTTAGTAGAAGTAGAACTTTATGTGACAATGAAACTATCAACGTATAGTTTCTCTATTATTACAATAGATGAATAAAGAAGGATCACATTTACTGTCAGTGAATCCAAATTGCAACAGAGTAATTTTGAGCCTTTCAAACAATGCTCGTGGTGTTTTCTTAAGCCCAAGATAGATTTATTTAATTTGCAGACTAAAGACTTGTGAGTTGATTGGTTGAGTGATGTAGAATTCCTCTTGTACCAAACAATTTAGGACAGCATTATTAACATGTAACTGTATCAGTGACAATTTGTGTGTTAAAGCTATAGTTAGAATGATACGAATGCTAAATGGCTTTATAACAGGAGAAACTGTCTCAGAAAAATCAAATTCAGGTTGTTGAGTGAATCCTTTAACGACAAGCCATGCCTTGTACTTATTTAAAGATCCATCAACATTTTCTTTAACTTTGAAAATCTGTATACAACCAAAAAAAACCCTATAGGAGGAAGAGGGACCAGTGACCAAGAATTATTTCTCTAGAGAGCTGAAAATTCATCGTTCATAAAAGTAACCCATTTTGGATCTTGAATAGTAGCTTTGGTACTCTTAGGTTCCACAAGCGTTAGGAAAAGGACTGGGAGTACTTTAGGTTTAAAAACACCAGATTTAGAATGAGTTTGCGTATGGTGAGTATTTGAGGGTTGTGAACTAATATGGATAGTAATGAAATTCATAGGCTGAGACACGGAGTGGTCGAGATAATGTGCAAGTAGGAGATAACAAAATAGGATTATCAATATCGTTAGAGATTGTTAGAGATTCTATATTGACTAGAGATATACTCAAATTATAGTATAAAAGTGAATATAAATCTTACCTTATAAGCCAATTTTATAAGATTGAGTTAGGATTAAAGTTCAATTTCTAAGATAGTATCACAATATATTCAAGAAAGGTTATTAGGTCTATCATGTCACCCACAATCAAGTACTCCTTTATTCTCACGCTCAAAATATTCAATCCTCAGCGTGAGAGGATGTATTGAAAATTCCACATCAATTAGAAATATGATCAAATTATAGTATAAAAGTTAATAAAAATCTTATCTTATAAGCCGGTTTTGTGAAGTTAAGCTTAAAAGTACACTTTCGAAGAGAGATATTATTGGTGTGACTAGCTAGTTGTGAGGGACTAGAATTGTATTCAGTAATATGAGGGGATTCATTTTGAGCAGAGACACTAGGGTAAGAGGACAATTGTTTAACAATATTAGATGAGGACGAAGAAGGCTTTCAAAAAACAAATCAGTATAAGGAAATTTATCACTGAAAATAATATCATGGGATCTGTAAAGAGGACTAGAAGGGGAGAAACATTTATAGCCTTTATAAGAAGTAGAAATACCAAAGAAATAAGCATTTTTGAGATATGAATTAAATTTTCTGATTATGATAGGGTCTCAGAAGAGGAAAACAAAAACAACCAAAAGCTTTTAAGAAAGCGTTGTCATAAGGAGAGTTAAACAACTTTTTATAGTGTATGTCAAAACTAACAACAATAGAAGGAAGTTTTTGTTTATTAGATAAACAGATGAGGAGAAAGCATGATCCTAGAAGGATAGAGCTAAGAACAATAAGACCTAAATCAACAAAGTGATGATGCTTTCTCTAAATGACAACATTTCTGTAATGCATATGACGACATATGAATAATGCCATACTAATTTAGGTAATTAGTAAAGGACCTAAATCCACCACCGCAGTTAGTTTGGATAGATTTGATAGAGGTGTTCAACTGAAGTTCTGTCATGGTTTTAAATTGCTTGAAAATAGAGAGAACTTCAAAACTTGCTTTTCAATAAGTATAACCAAGTAAACAAAGAATAAGCATTAACAAAAGAATAATAATTAAAACCATAATTTTAAGAACCAGAAGTTCCCCACAAATCATTGAGCACCAATTCTAAAAGAGAAATATGTTAAGTTGTAGACAAATGTGAAGGAAAATTGTGTGATATTCCCATACAACAATTTGAACAAAAGGGAATAGCAGCTTTCTTAGGAATGGAAATATTACACTTTTGAAGAACAAGTTTCATTACTTAAAAACTTGGTGTCCTAGTCTACAATGCCAATCAAGAACGTTATTTGACAAACTGGAATAACACAAAACAGTATATTTTACAAAAGGGGACAAATTTTGATAAATCTGTTATGCCTTGAGAGGTGAACTACAATCTTGGAAACTGATAGAGGTCGTAACCTCCAACACAACCATAAAGTAAGATCTTATTAGCTTTCCTACGATTTAACTAGACAAAAATCATTATTGAACTCGAAGAAAACATTATTATCATGTGCAAACGTACTAACACTAAGGTGATAGAAGGAGCGTGCAATAAGTTATGAAGAACACCATGAATTTTGGGATCGAGGGGAAAAGAAAAAAACATGGAACCACAAGAGTTAATGCCAAGACCTTGACCATTTCCAGTGAAGATCCTATCAGGACCATAAAAAAGAGTGGTTTCTTGATTGATCTGAAAGTTATTAGTAAGATGAAATGAAGCTTATGAATCTAGAAACCAGTTTGATGGAGTTGGAAAGTCAATGTTGACAACTAAAGCTTGTGGTGGACAAGGTCTTGCACCTTGTAGAGGCTTAATCCAGTGATTTGAATGAGGTGCCTAAATCTAATTGGTTTGGTACCACTGAGAGTTTCAATAGGGATACTAACATGAATTCTCAGTTTGCGACCACAAAGAATGGATAATAATAGTCACTAACTGTTGAAGCTAACAATTTTGATTAAGTCGCTAATAAAAAAGAAAGTTGAATGTCTGAACCTGAAGCAAATTTGAAATTTAAAGTTGCTTCTGCCACTGCAACCTTCACCTTGGTTGACTCGTCCACCACAACCTCTAATACATTCACAAAAGAGTAACTAGGGCTTGTAGAAATAGGATTTCAATCATAATTATTGGAGGAATTCGGATAAATATCAGGTTTCTAAGTTTGAGAAGAGGTATGTGGAGAGATTGACCAAAGGCAAGAATGTAGTATTAGTCGAATGATTCTCTTGGTATTTATTGAAACATAATTCTTGAGTAAGAACCAAACTTTCCACTTCTTCAATAGTAATTTCTCCAACATAACTTTCTACTAAGGAGATTAGCAAAGCCAATTCTTGCAAAAGACCTTCAAGAATAGCATTCATATTTTCTTAGTGTTATTGATTCTCCAACCACATGAAGACAATCAACAAGTGCTTTGATTCTTGCAACATACTCATTTACAGGACAATTATTGAGAGTAGTATTGCAAAGTTCAAATCAAAATTGCCTTGTTATGTTTCATGTCTGATTATGAAAGTATGAACAAATTTTATCCCACATTTCATATGCATGTTTGCAAATGCAATCGCGCGAAAGATACTCTATATGATGTGATTGTTCTCACGATCTTCATTACTGCAAAATATTTGGAGAAATAATAAAATGGTGAAGCCTATGAGCTTTGGTCATTTGTTCAATTTGTTTCCTTCAAAGTAAAAAAAAAAAAAAAAAAAAAAAAAAAAAAAAAAAAAAAAAAAAAAAAAAAAAATCATTTAGTTTTTCAGTAGTTTAGTGGGCGAAGGTTGTAAGGATGGAATTGGTGGTGGTTGGGGAGGAGAAGGTATTTCGGAAGCCATGGAAACAGATCAATATGCTCTGGATACCATATTGAAGCAAAAACATAGAGAGATAAAAGAACTAGTATATTGATGTGTAAAATGACTAACCTGACTTAGCTATTGTTTCCGAAGACATTACTATACAGATGGCTGTCAACAACTATAGTACAGCTTATGACACATAACAACATCAAAACTAAAATACAATGAGAGAAAATAAAACCCTATACGAATTATACACTCACAAAATGGATGTGGGGCTGCACAAGACAAAATACAAAATGATTGTATACTAGGAGTGGTTGCTTTAGCACCAATCACGAAAAAGATGATAAATAATTGTTTAAGGTGGTTTGGACACATACAAAGAATGCCAAGTAACAATAGATTGCAAAGGAATTTTAGTCTTGTGAAGAGGAAGAGAAGGGAGACCGAGAAGGACTGTTGGAGGAAATTCCCATGAGGGATCTCAGGGTTAATAACTTCTTTAACAATTTCTAACCTTAAATCCAACTATGTATGGGCAAATAATTAATAAGAAAATATACTTTTTTTCCTCTCTAAACCTGCACCAAGCATTGCAAGTAAGATGGAAATTTGCACAAGTCCTAGAATTTATGAGTTTAGCATGTCAATTCCAATGCAAGTCCATCCATCTACCAAACAAAGAATATGCAATGCTTGCCATGTAACTACACATACTTCTCTAACAATTTTATATTGCTAGAGATTCATTCTTTTTAAACTGATACAAAGTTGAAGCTTTAAACTAGATTATGCAAAATAAAAATGCAATGTAAACACACCTGGGTAAACTCATGAAGAATGTCTCTATGCCTAGCCAACTTTTGAGTTACAGAAGTAGCTGGTCCAGCAGATGCAGCACATCTACTCATTGAATCATTTATGTCCAACAGCTTCTCAAGCAAAGACTGGATTTCCATTTCCATGGACTTCCAAGACCTACTGGACCCAAGAGGTGGTGAACCACCATCCACATGACCTAATAACAAGAGGTATATTCTCATAACTCACAAACATAAAGAGCATACACTGCCAGACTAAATGCATTCAATTCAATTATAAAGTGCTTCAAGACTATTAATCAGGAAAACACGACAACTTCTCCATCGTCTACAACTTAGAAACTCTAGCTTTCTGTCAATCATAAGCATTTTATGACAATAAATGACTACAGCGCAAGAAGAAAACCAAATATCATAATCAAGACTTTAAATTGTGTTTCCATTTTAAGCATACAAGAAATGCCGTTGCATAGACCTTCAAAACCGCCATACAGAGACACAAATACAGCTCTGAAATTCATGCTAGAAGAAAATTCTAACCCCAGTTATTACTTCCGAATATCGAATATCAACTTAATTCTCAGTACAAAACATTTATCATTCAGATAACATTTTATTCTTAAATAATAGTAAATAACAGTTGATGATCAATTAACCGTACTTAAATAATAATCAACCAATCAGATGTACGAGAACTTCACCGAGAAACATTTCCAGTTCAACCTTGCAATGCCTACATAAAAAAACTAAACAAAGGACAGAAACACATACAATTACTTGCAATTACCAAATCAGGAATCAAAAGGATTGACACCAGAATTTTTCGATCCAATTACATCTTGTGTCTGACTATCCAACTTTTGTATTTACGATAATTCAAATTCAGAAAACGCAGAATGAGAATCTGGAATATGTGTTTTACTCAGTTTAAGATAGCAATGAAAGATTGAAAGGTGAACGGAATGAACCTGTTTGCGTGAAGCGGCCGCCGAGTTTGGCGTAGGAAGAGAGCTTGACGTCGAGATCGCCCTCGATCTTGCGCGCTTCCTTACGCAGTTCCTCCCAACCCGATTCCTGCAACTCCAGATTCGGATCCCTCATTCGGATCTTTCTCGGGGAGCGGATTTCGGTTATTTTGGTTCAGAGATTCGGTTATTGGACTTCGTGGGCGTGAAAAAAGAAGAACAGAGAGAAGGTGAAGAGAAGAGAAGGACGAAGAAGAGAGCCAAGGAGGGAGGATCGTCTGCAGGTAGTGCACCATAGGGACAACTGCAACCGAGTGTAACCTCATTTCTAATTTCAAAGGTATTATTAATAATTAATTACTTAATTTTATTTATGCAATTTTGTGCAGTGTATATTTTATTATCCATATTTCTATAATTTATTTTTAGTTCCTTATATTTAACTTATTTTAGTTTCTTCTATATTTTATTGAATATTTTGTCAAATAACTATATAAACTAAAATCATATAATAAAAGTAATAAAGATATTAATTCATGAAAATTAAAAGGAGAGGAACAAAGCCATGAAAATGTAGAGAAAAGTTCATTTATCACATGATAGAGAATATTAGAGTGATAACACAATCTTGGATAGAGGTCAGAATTCCGTTGACCTGTGATTGGTGTACATTTGACCACAATACCACATAGAATGGTTTTTGGAGAACCAAATTTTGAAAAGTCTTTTTTTTCATTTTAAATAAATAACGTGAAGGGAGATAAATATAAAAAAATATAAAAAATAATGAATTGGAAAGAGATGCATGGAAGAAAAATTTAATTTATTTTTATAAATTGAAAAAATTAATTATATTGAATAAGTGTGTAGGATTTAATTATTTAGAGAACTAAAGTTAGATAAATAAATATCTAGAAGTAAATATATTTTTAAAAAGTATAAATTAGCACAATTTTTAAGTAAGAAAATTTTTTGAAAAATATAAAAAATAAAACATTGTAAGAAAATAATGAAATGTATGTGATACAGTTAAATTCATTGAGTTGTAAAAAAAATATTAATTTTAAAATAGTTTATGTAATATATTATTTTAGAAAAGAAAAATATTTGAAGAAATAATTTTTTAATAAGACGTAGAAATTTATATAAGTTAATTTAGCAGGAATAAATAATTTAGATATAAGATAAAAAGTAAGTGTTAAAAAATAATTTTAAGAATTTTATCCAATTATTTTAGCAAAACAAACTTTAAATTTTAATAAACTATTGAATGTAAAAAATACTGTGATGTATAATTCTTAAAGTGTAAATGTAAAATATTGAAGAACAAAGTTATTATTATGAGCTTGTTTAAATAAAAGTAAAAATAATTTCTTTAATTATTTGAATAAATTGTTTATAATTAAGTAAGAAATACAATTTAATTAAAAGTAAATAGAAAACTTTAAAACTAAATTAACAGACCTATGTAAGCAAATCATTTATTTATTTATTAACAGTAATAATATATTAGAAAATTACAACATAATTAATTATGAGAATGTAAGATGACGGTGTTGTTGGAACAATGGTTTCTTGTGTGTCTTAAAAGTATGATAATATCATTCTAGCCAATTTACTTTGGAATATCTATTTCAATCCTAATTCATTATGACTTTGGATGATTTTTGGAAGTTCTTCATATTGTTAGATTGAGATAGACTTGAGAGCCTTCGTATGTTATCCAATGTGTCTAAACTCCCCAAACAAATTAGCGTACACTTTGTTCACTTTATCCAACGTGTAGGGAGGATTGATTCATAGTGGGAATGTTGCAAGAACATGAGAACAGGAAAATGAAATTTCTGAAACTTCCTAAAATTGCATCACCGTATATCAAGTCTAACTGATAGATTTTCTAGTTGATCAAACTTCTTTTGGGTTGACTATCTCCTCCATCAAAAATCTTGTGTTGTTTTTATCAAATTCAAGCACCTTGTGAGTATTTGATTTGGAATGAGTATCTTCCAATACCTTTGATGCAACTTCTGATAGACATGGTTAGCATTAATCATATTTCCCTCCTTCTTTCAGTGAAAATTTTGATGCACATTGTGCATTTATGTTACTAGCATTGCATGTCCTTTATTGCACCCATTTGCAGTCATAAACCAACTTACCTATTAGTTTGCCAGTGAAGTGGTGGTAGAGTGTTCAACTTTCACAATGTGTTGCAAAACAAAGTATAAAACAAGGATAAACCATATCAATGTTGATTAGGTAAAATTAACAACAGTATTAATATTATGTATTACTATTTTTATCTTTTTAGAACATTTTTATTTCTTTATACACTTATGAACTCAAAATTTTGATGTTGTTTCATATGATGAGTTTGAGGCATCAACACCAACTGAAACTTTTAGGGACCAAAAGTTGTGCACATAGTTCAAAATGATAATTTGTTGTGTAGTTGTGGAATGGCAACAATTTGACGAGGTAAAGTTACAATTTCACTTGCCATAAGAAGTTCTAGAGTCTCCCAACGACCTAGACAAGCTGTATAAAATTGACATGAGGGTAAAGTAGGATGAAAATTGAGTAACTAGACATGGCTAGTGGATTCAGATCTGGAATAACAAATGTAAACTTGCATTAACCAGTATGTCCATCTTCGGCTCCTTTACCACACAGGAGTACATGGAATGGTACATAGCCAATTTCATATACTTCTTATTGATGTCACAAATGTTGTAGGCCCAAGGATCCATCGTCAAAGAAGGACTCATTAACCACCATTTGAGAATGTTTCTTCCTTCTCCAATCATATGTATATCTAGAACATGAGCTCGACACTCCGCATCACTTTAGGACACCCCCACAGAGGAAACCACGAATGTTAAAAAACATTTGATTTTGTCATTTTTTTATTTAGTCAAGCCAAGTGTGAGAATCTCCTTACTCTACACAACATGAAAATCAACCAGGATCATCTTTAGTTACATATTAGGGTTATGATGACACGTCCATATGAACCTCCACCTCTACAACAGGTACCACGATTACAACAACCATAACAAAGAAATTCAAATGCGTAATAGGCGTTGTCCTTGTTATGGTAGTGAACACTATTATGGAAATTAAATGTCATGTGACACATCTTCATTGTAAATTGGTATATGTGTAACATATATGTTATTTTGGGAAATGTATTTCTTATTAAATTGTTTGCTTCAAGGTCTTATATGATATTTATTGGTGTGAAGTTACGTTTTAAAAATATTTTACTTAGACAACCATAGGCTTAAATATGGAAATGGGTTTTCCGCAAGACTTTTTCACATGGTTTTCATGCCGATGAATACAATGGCATAATTTTCAAGACGGATTCTTTATGCACCCTAATACCCTCGTCCTGCACCTCCATATGTTTTGAAAATGTCAAAATTGTCCCTGTGAAAATGACTAAAAGGACTTTCTATTTTTTGAAATAGAAAATACTGAACTGGATGGCCCCCATCCAGTTTATAATTTTTTTCCAAAATGTAAACCAGATGCGGGGCATCCGGTTCACGAGAAGTTCGTCTTCTCCGAGATTCACCATCGACAGCAACTCAATCATCAAATTAACTACTCTAATCATCAATATCACTCACAAATTGCTAATAAACATCTAAAATTTCTTATTTTTTACTTGTTTGAAGCTACAATGAAGCAGTGAATCGAATGCAAGCAAAGGAAGAATGAAGCGGATGAAGCGGATAAGAGTGGTTAAAGAGGTGAATGAGGGTGAAGGATATTTTAGTCTTTTACTATTTATCATTTAAGGGCATATTTGTATTTTTCGGTGGACTATGGAGGTGCAGGACGAGGGTATTGGGTTGGAGGAAGAATTCGTCATTTTCAAAACCAAAAGAAACAAGTTGGACATCCAAAAATTGGGTCCAATAACTAACAAAAGACTTTTTTGTTTGGCCCAAAATCATGTCAACGGACTTACTTAGTCGCCCCTAACCATGGGCTTAAATATAGAAATGGGCTTTCCACAAGCCATTTTCACATAATTTTCATGCCAATGAATACAATGGCATAGTTGTCAGAATAAAAAATAAACAAAAACTAAAAAATTAAATTAAATTAAAAAAAAGTTGGGTGTCTAAAAATTGGGTTCAATAACAAAAAGAAAAATTTGTGATTTGGCCCATAACCATGTCAATAGACTCACTCTGTCACTCCTAAACATTAACTTAAATACAAATATGGGTAACTTTTTGAAATAGTTTTCATGTCAATGAATACAATGACTCATTGTCGGAAAAAAAAATCAAATTGCACATCTAAAAGTTGTCTAAAAAAAAAAAAAGAAACTTCACTTTTTGACCCAGAAACATGTCATCTAGCTCACTTGGTCACCCCTAACCATAGGCTTAAATATAGAATTGGGTCTTCCACAAGACTTTTTCATATGGTTTTCATGACAATGAATACAATGGCACAAGTCCGAAGCAACTAAATCGATTTACATGTCCAAAAATTAGGTCAAAAACCATAAGAAAAAAAAAGTTAACCAAATTATTAACCACTACAATCATTAAGGCACTTTTCAGTTTCTCAAACACAACAACTTTTATTCCATTCAAACAATAGTACAATTTCAACAAATGAACCCATCAATAACAAAAAAAGCACACAATTATTCTATTACTACAACTTTAACCATAACTTAAAAATACAAAAATTAATTCCTAATCAAAATAATTGATCATCAGTCACTTGTTCCTCCGATGTTGTTGCTTTAGGCCCCAAAATCAACATCTTTAAGGTTCACTTTCATTATATTAAAAAAAAAAGTGACATATTATTGTAGGTTGGAAATTAGGATTGCCACGCAATCATGGCATGCACATCTTCATCCGTACCAACCAAAACCAATTTGTAAGTTTCTCTAACAGGAAGAAGTGGTTTACAGTAAAGATATTTGTAACTTGTCTCCCATCAGTGTATAATTCTTCACTCTCGATGATCAACTTCATACGGTTTAACATAACAACATTTTTGAACCTACAATATGCAAACATCCCACCCTCATAACCAATAGAGGCTGAAAATGAATTACGAGCATTCAACTCTTCAATGTGAACCATTTTTACTTGTGTGTGTTCCAAATGTTACACCCTTCATGTATCCAAGTGAACTAATTTATACTTAAACCATAGAAGATAGGATGAGATGTTACCCTAACATGCATTGGATGGTTGGGGTGACTCAATACACATGTCAGCAGATACACATGCATTGTTAACCTATCACGTATTGAGTGGTTGGGTGGCTCACGACACATGTCATGACATACACATACACACTGAAGATGAATATAAGATGTTGAAGACCTTACAAGGAGATTTTTCTTTTTCCCTTCTGTATTTTTTTTTTTTTGCACTTCCTTCCACTTATGTTCCTCCAAATTGTATAATTGGACCGTAATTTTTTTTTTATTTTTTTTATACCTTTCACTTGCTGTAAAAACTATGTGTATATAGAAATTTCTATATGTATCTCTTTAAAAAAACCTCTCCTTTAATAATGAAATGATTTATTTTATAAAGTTCTTAGACTTTTACAATTCTCATATGTTACTATGTATTAAGTTATCACATTTTATTAAGAAAACTTACAAAATTAATGTCATTAATCCTCCTTTAGGTGCAATTAAGCAGAACAATTGATTAGTGTAGTGAAATTGAAAGTGCATGGTGAGCTTTATTAAAAAGAGAATGTACAAAGTCTTGAACAACCCACATTAATGAGAGTAAAAGTTGATATTAACCATGAGAGAGAGAGAGAGAGAGAGGATACATAATGAATGCTTAGTGGGGGAAAGTGGAGAGACAAAAGCTGCATGCACTAATGGAGAGAGAGAGACATGGCAACACTCCATGAAAGATAGTGGGAATAACAAAACACCATTTTCTTTTTGACACTCCTAATGAGTTGGGCCTCAGATAAACTATTTTAATTTTCTGAATGGACCGTTGTGTAAGAAACTATTTTGGCTGAAATACAAGAGGGGGTGAATTAGATTTCAAAATCTTTTTCAAAACTATTTGAACTTTTCAAAACTATTTGATAAACTAGATCTTTATTGACTTTACTGATCAGTGCAGTAGAATGAATCAGTAAACAGAACTCAATCAAGTCACAACACAATGCAGCAAACCAAACAGATTTATCAAAATTCAAATGCTTTAGACAGACTTGATTTAAATGCAACTGCAGAAGCGATCTAATTGACTACACTGAAACAGACAAAAGTTAACTACACAGAATGAGTTGGTCAGATTCAATTCAATTAACAATTTTGAATTATTAAGAACTAATCAAAAATACAATTCTCTTTATGAAAGAAACAATTATTAAAAGATGATTTAGTCTTAAACCAATAGAGTCCAGTTATTGATTCTGAAAACAGTTTATACAGTGAACCAAACAATTAAATCAGTGATCAAGAAAGAGAAAGAAGATTCAAGAACACAAAGATTTTTATACTGGTTCACCCAACAAAATGGACTACGTCCAGTCCCTCACACACAGTAAGGATTTCACTAAAAATGATCAACCTGATCAAGTTTACAACACTTGCCCACAGCAAGAATACACTGCACACCGCAGCAACCACTGCTGAACCTACAATAGACCAAGAAACCACACAGAGTCCACTGTGTGTTTTAAGAACATCCTTGCTGAAACCTACAGCAAGTCACAGTTATATAGAATTTACTGTATAACCCATAACGCCTCACTGCACCCCGCAATAGACCACTGCTGAACCTACAGCAGAATAAGAAACCACATAGAAACCCACTGTGTGTTCCAAGAACTTCCTTGCTGAAACCTACAACAAGTCACAGTTATACAGAATCCACTGTATAACCAATAAACGCCTCACACTGCTCCCCGCAGTAAGAAAACCACCAGTACAGACTCACTGTACCACGAATTACACTCCAGTAATTCAAGAATACTGTAGCAGTTTCAATACAGATGAAAGATTTAGACAGAAATCAATTAACAACAGCAACTCTATACAAAATATCATAAATGTAAGAAGAAACAGGTATAGAGTGCTTAGGTTGAGGTTAGATCAATGATCTATAAATGTGCAGTCAGTTTCCAAAGCTCCAGCAGAATGTAGAAATTTAGTTTTGATGAATTCTTTGAAAACTTCAAATGATCTTGATCTCACAAAGTGTGGTAGTGTTTTCTCTAACAAATCAAATTAGTGTAGTATGTTTGAAAAATTCTCTGTGTTGTTTTCTTTTGAAAACGCACCAGCTATTTATAAACAGCTGTAGTGACAACTGTCAAACTTTAGTCGATTGATTTGACATTCAGTCGACTAAATTTTAAAAGACAGTTAAAATGGTTTATCAAAATCTGAAATTTGTTTTTAATGATTTTTAAAACCTTGCTAAAGCCAATTTTCTCAGTAGAGCTTATCAATGATCAACATATTCATCATCACAGATTTAACCTCAATCTAGACACACCAACACCACCTAAAGCCTAGACCCAAAAACTTCAATCTTCATGCAAACTCCATGCATCTTCACTTGAAAGCACTTGGTCTTGACTTGGTGAACTAGGCTGGTTGCTCCAAATTAACTCAGTAGCTTTAATTGTAGTTAGTTTGGCTTCATCAAATCAATACCACAACTCCTAGTGCTAACACGTTGTTTGACTGAGTCACAACTATTTTTCTTTTTCTAAATAAACCCTTATTAAATTGGACCTTAGTCAAATCATTTTATTTTTCTAACTAAACCACCAATGAATTAGGTTTCATTTATTTATTTTTTGCAATCTATTTTAAAATGGACCAAAATTTATTTTTTTATTTATTAAAACTTTTTTCATAAAAATAAAATGAGACTAAAACTCCTTTTTTTTGTTTATTTTTTATATTTATTTTAAATGACAAAGCAAACAAAAACATATTTCTAAAAATGATAAAAATCTAAATCATATATATTTTACATATATATTAAAATAAAATAAAGATAAAAATAATTTTATTTACTCGGACAAAATTGGGTGTTGACAACTTTGAGACTCTTTTTTTATTGAAAATGTTTTTCTTTAACTGTTTGAGTGTTGAGTTTTTTTTTTTTTCAAATGAACTTTTAGAGCGTGGTTTTGAATATCTTTTTTTGTTGTTCAAATAATGGTGACTGTTTGTATTAAGTTTACTTATGTGTTGGTGATCTGTTTTGCTGAGATTGAACTTTGAGATGCGATCTACATCTGGTCTGTATATATTTTGTAGATACAAATCTTTGTTGGAGATTTATGTTTAAATTATTCGGTAGATTTGTAGTTAGGTTGTTGATGGGAGATCTTTGTTGGAGGTTTGAGTTATCTACTAAATCATTGTTTATTTTGTCGATTGCAATAGTTCTTGTATTATTTCAGAAATTTTATTTTAGCTTATATCTAAATCTAAATGCATGTCCATTTGGGGACATAATGATGGGATTCAAAATATGTATGTGATAAAATGCCTATCTTGGAAAATCTTCTGACATATGAAAAAACTTACGTCACTAAGTTTCTAATCCACATAGAAATTCTTTCCTTGTTTTATCCTTTGTTATGAAAACCAATACTTGAACAATTAAATCATGGCTAAAACAGTTAAACTCTTTTGGTCAAACGATTCTTCGACCTTAGATCAAGTGCTATGTATAGCAATGTATTATGTTTATTTGATGAGTCAAGCTATATAACTTGAAACCATCTATTGTTTATGTGTTGGGAAAGCTAGCACATAGGTTTGTAGTGAGACTTTTTTAGATTTGGATTGTTTCTTCTATTGGTTCAATCTCTCTTGCAAACTGGAGTCTAACTCTGCATATCATTATTATTAGTAAGCAAGTAATGTTTAATCTTGTCAACACCCAATTTCGACCGGACAAATAAAATTATTTCAAAATATAAAATAAAAATAAAAATGTGTGTTGTGATTTACATAAAAAAAGAGACTTTGGTTCCATTACATTCTATGAATAAATTAATAAAATAAAATTCATAAAAAAAGAAATAGTAAGAAATCAGTCTATTAAAAATTTGTTTTAAAAAAATAATAAGTAATAATAGTAATTAAAAAATATATATCAAATTTTTCCATTAAGAGAAAACTAAAAATGTGGTAATTAAAAGATAACAATTAAAAAATAATAATAATTAAAAAACGAAAATAATAAATAATAAATAAATAAATATTAAATAATTGATGATTAAATAATAAAAACAAAATAAAAATAAATATATATTCAAAAAAAGAATAAATAATAAAAAAAAGGAAGATTGTTTTCAAACTGCTTACTTGATTTACTTGATTTGCACGTTCAAGATAATAAATAAATAATAAAAAATAATAATAAAAGGAATAAGTCAATGGTAGTAGACTCCCATGTTCTCACTCCCTAACTCCACGTATTTGTTTTAAAAAAAATATTTGCAAATAATAATTTTGAAACCGCTCAGATAACAATTCACGTTCTCCACTTAAATAAAAATAAAATTAATAATAAATAATGGATTGTTACCGTTGAAAAATGGTTTAAATCTCATTCCTGGATAGATTCATTTTTAATATTAATTTAAAAAAATTAATTAATTAAAAATAATAAATATGAATGAGTCAAAGAGTGGTAACCTCCCTGAACTGAACTACTGGCATTTAAAAAAAATATTAATTAAAATAATGGAAAAAAAGGAAAAGAGATATATTAGTCAAAGGGAGAAAAAGAAAAGAGACAGATCATTTTGGGTGAAAAAAAAAGAGAATGAGAGAGAATATTGAGAAGAGAAAAAAGAAGAAAGCACACTGAGAAAGAAAAGACTAGGCACCAAGTATGTTTTTTTTCCTTTTTGCTTGTACATTCATTCATGGCATAAAATAAAAAAACACCCAAAATTATTCCTATTTCATCAACATGCATCTCCATGAACTCATAATTCCACAAGGTTTCTACATTGTGTTTTTGCCCTGCATCTCCATTGTACATCCCACCATGAATCTCCATCACCTTTCCATTCCATTCTAATAATCATCAACCAAACCACCTTCTATGTCATGTTAACCCCACTTCCTAAATACACAAACCAAATATCACTCACGAAAAAAATGCAAGCTTCGAAACCCTTCAGCGAACCCTACAAGCACCACATCTCGACGAAAACGCCCCTCATAAATACCCAAGAAAAGAACTACGTAACCCTTGATAGAGATGCGTAGGAGCGAGGTCAAATCCTTGTCGGGCTCCCCTATTAAAAAAAATATATTTTTATTTGTTGTTATTTGCATTCTATTTCTGTTTTTTTTTTGGGAAAAATAAATATTTCTAAAAATCACACTCTTTTATTTTACTTGTTTAATTAAAGGTACCGCCTTAGGGCGGCCGTTGTGGGGTGCTAGTACCTTCCCCACACGTAACTGACTCCCAGACTCTAAATCCGGTTTTGCAAACTTGCCTTATCTGACTTTTTTTGGTTTTCCATAATTTTTTCTTTAATAAATTATGGTGGCGACTCCATTATTTTTCAAAAAAGAAATTATTTTTGGACTGATCGCCCCGTCGTGATCTCGGTTGAGACAAATCTTTATCATTTTGAACACATCTTTAATTGATTTCTCTAGATTTTTTTACAATCATGTATGAAATCATTGACTAATATTATGTTTTATTGTTATTTCAATTTATATAGATATTACTTTTCTACACTTTGTTTCGAGCACTATTTCTAATGTTGAATTCTACAATCTTTGATTCAATCTATCCAAGATTCCAATTCACTTTTTATGATCATTACTTTTCCAATTCAATTCAGAAATGTTCATTTAGATTCAGGTCTACATTTCTAGTTTATCCTAATGGTATTGATTGACCCATACAACCAACCTTATGCACTTGACGGGATAAGACTTGTTAAAACACTAAGTGTGTTATCAACAAGTAACTTAAAGATACCAAGTAAATAATATCTTTTATTTACTTATTCACATATTATAACTCACGTTATACAAAAACATTATAACTCTTGAAATGATATGTCAATTATCTTAACTTAAACAGACTTCATTCCAATAGATAAATCTTGGATCAACATGTCTAGAAATACACCTAAATATATGGAAGACTTGAATCAATTTTTGAACTTTGACTTTGCTAATAATAATGTGAGGGAGAAAATTATTATATATCCATGTCAGAAACACAACTTTAATAATTTCAATTGTACACAACTCAATAATTTGAATTATATCCAATACTTTCCATTCATTTTTTTACAAGAATTTATTTTCCTTTACTTATTTATAAAATTTTATTATTTACATATTTTTTAATTTATATTACTTAAAATATGTACATTTTTAAATAATTATTTCTTGAACATTAATTTCTCAAAATTAGTATATTATATACACTTATTTTACATATTTTATAATTTAAATGTCTTTAAAATATATCTATTTATAAAAAAATTACTTGTCTAAATGATTATATCCTGTACATTACTAAATATATTTTTTTCAAATATAATTTTTCCTCAAAACATTTCTTTTAAACCTATTATTTTTTATATTTTTATCTCAATTTCCTCCCGTCCCATAATTTTTAAATGAAAAAAAGTATACCACCCTAAAATTTGGTTCCCCGAAACTGAATTCTTATTGAGTGTTATTCCGATAACTTTAAACCATTCACAAGTCATGGTTCCGAAGACCAATTTCTAACTTTCTGAAAGATCATGAATAATATATACATTGTGCTATCTAAAGGAGAAAAAAATGTAAAAACAACGTTATATTAGTAAAAATTTCAAATATAAAATTAATCCTTATAAAAAAATACAATTAAAAATTGTATACTTTAATATAAGAATTCAAAATTTTAATATAAGGATCCATTTTATCTTTAAAATGACAAGATATACTTATTCGTAAATTTGAGTAAATTAAGTCCGTGATATATTCTAAACAAAGTCTTTAACGTAGCCAAATGTTTTTATTTTAAATTATAGTGTATTAAAATAGTATTGTATTTTCAATTGACTTTTTAAGTGAATAAATATAATTATTTAAAAAAAATTAACATAGTATACTTTAAAGTATTTAAAATTAAATTATAAGTTTGTATCTTTTATTATTTATCTTGGAGACAAATTTGACAGAAAGAAACATGTTAAAAACTGAATATTAATTTTTAAAATTTTCTTAAAATGCATTTTATTTTTATAGTAATAATAATTAGTAAGTGACACCCTCGAGAGTGAGATATATTTTATCTGTGTATAATTTTACGTATTATGTTGTTTTGTTTTTGTGTGTGAACTAAGAGAATTGTTAACTTTAATGGTATTTTTCATGCTCATAGTTGAAATAATTCATCATTTAATTATCTTAAGGTTAAAACCATATATCTAAGTTCACATTACAAGTGAATTGATTTAATGCTTGAAATGGTAATAAATAGTTAAATTAGTTTCTAAAATTAATAAAATAATACAATTAAATTAAATTTATAAATCATCTTTTAAATTAATCGTTCACATGGCAACCATCAATGAAAATACATATATAACAAATTCTGTAAATAATTAAAATATGAAAATTGTAAATGTATTTTTCTCCCCTGAATGTGTCAATGGTGTGCTATCTATCCTATTCACCATACATCCTATCCTTTACCCAACAATATTAGCATTTGTTATATAACCATATGTTTTTGTTGGGCCTTTTCTTTTTTTTTCAGTTGGGCTTGGGAGAATTGGGCAAGTATATTTACTTGCACCCATTATTACTGCACGGCATTATTACTAAGTACACCTTCAAATTGTTAACAATGTAAAAGTACTCTTCCTAACTGCACCACAGCACCATAGTTGCTACTGTTGTTACCATTTGCTTTGTCATTGCAGCTTCATCTCCATTTTCTAATGCAAGGAAGAAGAGTAAGAGCCAGTTTTAGAAAAAAAGTTCATTCCATATATATTTTAGAACACTTATTTTAAAAATTGTGTTCTAAAAAATTAAAAATTTGAAATGTGTTCCACAAAAATTACTTCAAACATTTTATTTTACAAGTCCTATTTTGAAAAGTTTTTGGAAGAGATTCAAAACAAATAATTTGTAAGTCACTTTTAGGAAAAATAAAATGATAATTTTATAAACTACAGAATAGAGGAAGTAAAAGTCATTGGAAAAAATATGAGATTTTTTTTCGCGTATTAGAGAAATGTCAATAGTGTGATTTTATTGGGAAGATTTAAATTGATCCAAAAAAATTTTAAATTAAATAATCTATAAATTTTATAAGATAACATTATAATAGTAGTAAGTTGATGTATATTTAATTTAACCTCATAAATGATTTATTATAATGAATTACATTCAGTTTTATATTATAATTTATTTTCATTCTAGTTGAGGCAAAATCTCAAAAAATTAAGACAGTTTTTCTTCTTTAACTCTTACAAATTTGATACTCAACACTTAAATATAATTATCATTTATAACCAAATGAGACAAGATAAGAACTGTTTTATATTTTCTAATCCAATAATTAATCATGTGTTTTATTTATCATATCTTAGAACAATGATACTTTAACAGAAACATTTTATATATTTGGAACTGAATTTGTCCTCTTAGATTTGGTGCATTAAAGGTGGTGTGTGTCCCTATAAATAAGGATAACCATCCCTAAACACATTCAAGATCTGTCCCTTTGTCCATTAGCAGAAGTCTCACATCAATTATTTTTATTATGTAAAGATAAGGGTTGGCCGACACAGATAAGTTAGATAACTTCTCTTGATATAAGTTTAAAGAATTGGATTCTTTTCTTTTCAATTTTCAACTACACCAGTCTTCACCACTCGAAATGTATTTTTTTATGCATTAAATTATACAAGAAAACTTATAAATTTTAAACAGCTAGACATGCACAAAATTGTTTAAAAGAATATTTAATTATAAAAAGTTTATTTTTATCTTTTCTGGTATTCTTTCTAACAATTATATTTGTAATGAAAAGTTCACTTTATTAAAATATAAAAGAGTGAGTGCCATCCATAATAGTTTTCACCAATGTTCAAAAATTTAAATATGTCTCTCTCTCTCTCTATCTATTTACCGATATATATATAT